>Ga0123357_10004150_pt1 | contig 16892 bp, 18 predicted proteins | sample TergutEmb28metaG_FD_89873 | JGI IMG/M metagenome (GOLD analysis project Ga0123357, IMG submission 89873) | Embiratermes neotenicus P4 segment gut microbial communities from Petit-Saut dam, French Guiana - Emb289 P4 | ecosystem: Host-associated > Arthropoda: Insects > Digestive system > Gut ... | reverse complement strand
GGCCTTCGTTTTGCGTTGGGCTGGATCGGACTTGCGCCCAATATTGCCGGGCAATTCCGCTGGTTCGATCTGCCCGGCTGTTCGGAACAGCCGAGGGGCGGCAGCAGTCTGTTCGCCCTGGATTATGAGGGGAGGACCTGCGTCGTCGCAGTGAGGCGGGTCTGCGGGCCGGCAAAATCGATTGCGTGCGGGGACGGGGCGGTGACGCTGCGTGGACGCCTGGCCTCACGCCGATAACTGGAAAGCCGATCGGAGCCTTGCCGCACGCTTCCAAAGCTTGCCCAGTGCCCCTCGTGGTCAATGGAGCCTTGATCGGAGCCGACTCGGCATTGACGACGCTATCGGCGGAAACGGGCTCCGGGCATGCCTGGTCGAGCGTGTTCCCGGAAAAAGGCGGGCTTTCAGCTTCATGGCCAATCCCAGCCAGCGCTCCGGGACAATATGCCCGAGAGCGGTGAAAGAGCTGCCGTCCGGCCGACGGATGCCGCTCGCCCGATGGGTCCCGAAGGGAGGGGCCAGGTCTCCGTCCGGGCGGGTCTCAGCATGGGCCGCTTGCCGCATCTTGGGGGGGCGAGGTCTCAGGCTGCTGCGGCGAGGCCATAATAGGGCCGCTGTCACATAAGTGTCATCCAACCGCCATAAAGACTGTCATGTCGCCGCCGTAGAACGAGGCGGCACAAGGGGGCATTTTTTGGAGCGCCCCCGCACCAGGATGGAGAAACGCGTGAATTTCATCAGGACTGCCGTGGCTGCCGGCATGGTCATTGTCGCGACCCAGGCTTTCGCCGCCGACATCAGCGGAGCGGGTGCGACTTTCCCGTTCCCGATCTACTCGAAATGGGCGGATGCCTATCACAAGGAGACCGGGAACCGCATGAATTACCAGTCGATCGGGTCGGGTGGCGGGATCAAGCAGATCCAGGCCAGGACCGTGACCTTCGGCGCCAGCGATATGCCGCTCAAGCCGGAGCAGCTTGAGAAAGACGGTCTGGTGCAGTGGCCGATGGTGATGGGTGCGATCGTGCCGGTGGTCAATATCGAGGGCATCAAGCCCGGCGAACTGGTGTTCGATGGCGAAACGCTGGCCAATATCTATCTCGGCAAAATCGCCAAATGGGACGATCCGGCGATCAAAAAGCTCAATCCGGAGGCGAAGCTGCCATCGGAGGCCATTGCTGTGGTGCGTCGCTCCGATGGGTCCGGCACCACCTTCAACTTCACCAATTATCTGTCCAAGGTCAGCTCCGACTGGAAGAGCCGGATCGGGGAAGCGACCGCGGTGGAATGGCCGGTCGGCATCGGCGCCAAGGGCAATGAAGGCGTCTCGGCGAATGTGATGCAGACCCGGAATTCGATCGGCTATGTCGAATATGCCTATGCCAAGCAGAACAAGCTGACCTATACCGGCATGGTGAACGCAGCCGGCAAGAGGGTCGAGCCCACCAACGAAAGCTTCCAGGCGGCGGCCTCCAATGCCGACTGGGTGCATGCGCCCGGTTATTACGTGATCCTGACCGATCAGCCCGGTGACAAATCCTGGCCGGTGACGGCCTCAACCTTCATCCTGATGCACAAGGATACGCCGGACAAGGCTGCCGCGCAGGAAGCCGTCAAATTCTTCCGCTGGGCCTTTGCCAAGGGCGGGGCGATGGCCGAGGAACTCGATTACATTCCGATGCCTGAGAATGTCGTCAAGCTGATCGAAAAGACCTGGGAAACCGATATCCGGAACTGAAAGCCGGATATGGCTGAAAGCTTGGGGGGCGGAGCACGGGGTCTTGATCCGGCTCCGCCGCTCCGCTACTGCAAAAAAAACGGGCCTGGCGGAATGCGGGCACCCGCGATGCCTGCGGCGCAGATGCCCTGGTCAACTTCGAAGCTCCTTTCAGGGATGCCGCCATCTGCGGCCGAGGGTGCCGTTCCTGGCGCGGTGGAACATGACAATCGGGATCGACGTGGCAGACAGGGCTGTGGAGCGTGAAGCGATGGCAGTTGCCGCAGGATCGAACCGCGCCCGGGCGCTCGCCGCGTTCCGGCGGGGCGATCTCGCTTTCTACTGGATCACGCGCCTGAGTGCGATTTCGGTGCTGCTGGTTCTCGGCGGCATCATCGTCTCCCTGATCATCGGGGCCACTCCTGCGGTCCGGGAATATGGCATCGCCTTCCTGTGGACGCAGCGCTGGGCGCCCTCGCTTGATCCGCCGGTGTTCGGGGCACTGGCTCCGATCACCGGCACTCTGGTGTCTTCGGGAATCGCCCTTCTGATCGCGATTCCGGTTGGAATCGGGATTGCGATCTTTCTCACCGAAATCTGTCCGCTGTGGCTGCGCCGCCCCATCGGTCTCGCGGTTGAACTGCTGGCCGGCATCCCCTCGATCATCTATGGCATGTGGGGGTTCTTTGTGCTCGGCCCCTTTCTGGCCAACACATTCCAGCCTTTCATGATCCACCTGTTCGACGGTGTTCCGCTGCTGGGGTCGGTGTTCGCGGGTCCGTCCTCGAATCTGAGCGTCTTCAACGCCTCCCTCATCCTCGCCATCATGGTGCTGCCTTTCATCACCTCGATCACGGTCGATGTCTTCCGCACCGTGCCGCCGGTGCTCAAGGAGGCAGCCTATGGCATCGGCTGCACCACCTGGGAAGTCGTGCAGCGGATTGTCATTCCCTATACCCGGGTCGGGATCATCGGCGGCGTGATGCTGGCGCTGGGGCGCGCGCTTGGCGAGACCATGGCGGTGAGCTTCATCATCGGCAACTCGTTCCGGATTTCGTCGTCGATCTTCGCGCCGGGAACCACCATTGCAGCCGCCATCGCCAGTGAGTTCCAGGAGAGCGATGGTCTGCACCGTTCTTCGCTGATCCTGCTCGGTCTTCTGCTGTTCGTGCTGACCTTCCTGGTGCTGGCGGCGGCGCGGCTGTTGCTGCTGCGGCTGGAAAGCAAGGGGGGGAAGTAAGGTCATGTCTTCGCTCTATGCCGCTCGCCGCCGCAAAAACAGCATCATTCGCCTTCTCTGTATCGCCGCCGCCGGCTTCGGGGTGACCTGGCTGGTCCTGATCCTGATCACGCTGTTCGCCAGGGGTATGGCCGGGCTGAGCCTTGCGATCTTCACCGAAAATACGCCTCCGCCCGCCACCAATTCGGGCGGGCTTCTCAATGCCATCACCGGATCCCTGATCATGACCGGGCTCGGTGTGGCCATCGGCGCGCCGCTCGGTCTGTTTGCCGGAACCTATCTGGCCGAATATGGTCGTGGCGACCGTCTGACCCCGGTGATCCGCTTCATCAATGACATTCTGCTCAGCGCGCCCTCGATCATCATCGGACTGTTCATCTATGGCCTGGTGGTGGTGCCGATGGGCAGCTTTTCGGCGATTGCCGGATCACTGGCGCTGGCCGTGATCGTGATCCCGGTGGTGTTGCGCACCACCGAAGACATGCTGCTGCTGGTCCCGAATTCGCTGCGCGAGGCGGCCAGCGCGCTGGGCATGCCGCGCTCCCTGGTGATCCGGCGGGTGTCCTATCGGGCCGCGCGTTCCGGTCTGATCACCGGCGTGCTGCTGGCGACGGCGCGGATCGCCGGCGAAACCGCGCCGCTTCTGTTCACCGTGATGTCGAACCAGTTCTTCAGCCTGAACCCGATGCGGATGATGGCGAATCTGCCGGTTACCATCAGTAACTTTGTCCAGACCCCGCACGAATATTGGCGTCAGCTGGCCTGGAGTGGCGCACTCCTGATCACGCTCACTGTGCTTGCCATGAATATCGGCGCGCGCGTCCTCGGCGCCGTGAGGAACGGAAAATGAATGAGATGTCTGTTTCATCTGTTCTGACGGCGGCGCCGCCCGTGGCTGTGGCATCGGAAGTGCCGGCGAAGCTCACGGTGCGCAACCTCAATTTCTATTACGGCGACCACCACGCCCTCAAGGACATCAATCTGACGCTGGATACCCATCGGGTCACGGCCTTTATCGGGCCGTCAGGTTGCGGAAAGTCAACCCTGCTGCGGGTCTTCAACCGCATGTATGATCTTTATCCGGGGCAGCGTGCCAGCGGAGAGGTTCTGCTCGATCACACCGGAATTCTGGATCCCGGGCTCGATCTCAATCAGTTGCGGGCCCGTGTCGGCATGGTGTTTCAGAAGCCGACGCCGTTCCCGATGACGATCTTTGAGAATATCGCCTTCGGCATCCGCCTTCATGAGCGCATCCCGCGTTCCGAGATGGAGGGCAGGGTTGAGAAGGCGCTGCGCGATGCCGCATTATGGGCCGAGGTCAAGGACAAGCTCGGGGCCTCGGGCCTCAGCCTGTCCGGTGGCCAGCAGCAGCGTCTGTGTATCGCCCGCACGGTTGCGATCCGGCCGGAGGTGATCCTGTTCGACGAACCCTGCTCGGCGCTCGACCCGATCTCGACGGCGAAGATCGAGGAATTGATGGACGAACTGGCCGACGACTATACGATCGCCATTGTCACCCATAACATGCAGCAGGCGGCGCGGGTATCCGACAAGACCGCCTTCATGTTCTTGGGCGAACTGATCGAATTCGGCGATACCGACCGGATTTTCACCTCGCCGCAGAACCGGCGCACCCAGGATTACATCACCGGCCGGTTTGGCTGAGGAGGGACGACATGGGGTCTGAACATACCGCCAAGGTCTTCGACGCCGACCTGCAGGAACTGGCGCGGCTGGTTCTGGAAATGGGCGGTCTTGCCGAGCGCATGATCGCCGATTCGCTGGATGCGCTGCTGCGTCACGATGTCGCGCAGGCGCAGGGTGTGCGGGCCAGGGATGCCGATATCGATGCGCTGCTTAAGCGGATCGAGGACCGTGCGGTGCTCACGATCGCGCGGCGCCAGCCGATGGCGGTCGATTTGCGCGAGATCATTGGCGCCATGCGGGTCGCCACCGATCTGGAGCGGATCGGGGATCTCGCCAAGAACATGGCCAAGCGGGTGGTGGCGCTGGAGAGCGAATTCCAGCCGCTCAGCCTGTTCCGTGGGCTGGAACATATGACGGACATGGTGCAGCGGCAGGTCAAGTCGGCGCTGGATGGCTATGCCGCCCATGACCTGGAGACGGCGATGCGGGTGTGGAAGGGCGATGAGGAAATCGACGCCATCTGCACCTCCCTGTTCCGGGAACTCCTCACCTATATGATGGAAGACCCGCACAACATCTCCTACTGCATTCACCTGATGTTCTGCGCCAAGAATATCGAACGCATGGGTGATCACGCCACCAATATTGCCGAGACCGTATTCTATATGATCGAAGGCCAGCAAATGGCGAGCAAGCGGCCCAAGGGCGACATCACCGCTTTCGCCCCACCTCTGTCCAACGGTTGAGAGATTCCTGCCATGGGCGCACATATCATGGTTGTCGAGGATGAGGAGGCGCTGGCGGAGCTGTTGCGGTATAATCTCGATGCCCAGGGCTATGAAGTCGAGACCATCCTGCGCGGCGACGAGGCGGCTACGCGGATCAGGGAGCGCATGCCGGATCTCCTGGTGCTCGACTGGATGCTGCCGGGACTGTCGGGCATCGAGCTGTGCCGTCGCCTGCGCGCGCAGGCCGAGACCAGCCGGCTGCCGATCATCATGCTGACAGCGCGGGGTGAGGAGAGCGAGCGGGTACGGGGGCTCGCTACCGGGGCGGACGACTATATCGTCAAGCCGTTTTCGGTGCCGGAACTGCTGGCGCGGGTGAAGAGCCTGTTGCGGCGCGCCGCGCCGGAGCGGGTGGCCTCGGTGCTGAGCTGTGGCGACATCGAACTCGACCGTGTCCGGCGGCGGGTGGCGCGTTCAAACCGTGCGGTTGACCTCGGGCCGACGGAATATCGCCTGCTGGAGTTTTTCCTTGAGCATCCGGGAAGGGTGTTCTCCCGCGAACAGCTGCTCGACAGCGTCTGGGGCCGCGACAACTATATCGACGAGCGCACTGTCGATGTCCATATCGGCCGCCTGCGCAAGCTGCTCAATCCGGGCGGGGAACCCGATCCGATCCGCACCGTGCGGGGGGCCGGCTATGCGCTCGACGATCGCTTTGCCAGGCCAGCCTCGAGCTGAGGTGTGGAAACCTCTGAAAAACGGGGTCGGCGGGCACGCCGGTTACGAAACTTCTCTGCTGCACGGCCTTCGCTTTGCGCAAGCTTGCTTTCGAAAATGCGGGGAGCTGTGCGGTGCTGGCGCGACCGAACCGCCAATCCGGGTCTATGTGGCGGCGAATAATCCGCCGAGGAAATCGTAAGACCAGGTGCAGGAGCGGGATGGCTCGCGCATGTCGGGGGCGCATCACCAGGCGGACCTTGCGCGACGGTGGATCGGGGTACAGTCTGACGTTCACGAGTTCGGGCAGGCGTCGTGCCGGGAGATCCGGCAGCAGCGCCACTCCGGTGCCGCCGGCGACGAAGGCGGCCTGCGACAACTGGCTGTTGGAGCGCAGGATGACGCGGTATTGCCGCAGATGGCGCGCCGCCCAGGCGGCTTCTGGCAGGGCGGCGCTGTATTCATCGAAACCGGTGAACACGACAGGGCTCACCGGCTGGGCGAGTAGAGGCGCCAGGCAGGCGGCATGCGCAATATCCCTGGCCCTTCGACATTGCGGTCCAGTCGCCGCCAGTCTGCAGCGTCAACTGGGTCAGCCGAGGGGGGCTTTGATCGTGGCAACAGCGCCGTGCCGGATCAGGGGCAACCTTGATCGGGGCCAGCAGCCGCTGGGTGCCGCGCCATCCAATCTTTCGAAAAACCACCAGGGGAGGAACCCTCAAAACCTGCAAAAGGGCAGGAGCGTAGCTGGCTACGCCACGCTAGGGTGCGAGGTCTTTCGTCAGGAAGGGATTCAACGTGGCTATGCCGAAGTCCTTGAAGTCTCTCACATTGCGGGTAACCACCGTCAGGTGATGAATGGCTGCTGTCGCCGCGATCATGGCGTCTTCACTGAGATCGCTCGTTCGGCCGTGCATCATGCGGGCCCAGGCACGAAAGGCGAGGGCGTCCATGGGCAGGACCCTGAAGGTTTCCGCGATGTGTTCCAGCCAGGTCTCGAGTGCTGCCGCCCTGACTGTGTCCTGCTCACGAGTGATTTCGATGCCAACCTGAATTTTCCCTATGGTGACAGCGGAAATGTGCAAATCCGTGTCGCCAACGCCTTTCAGCCAGGCGAGCACAGCGCCGTGCGGGCGAACCCGACGCAACTCGGAGACGATGTTGGTGTCCAGGAGGTACATCAGTAATCAGACGTGTTCTCTGGGAGGACGGTGCATTCGCTTGCCGCGTGGAGGAATGTTGAGTTCTCCTCGCGCTTCATCGCTCAAAAGCAGGGCTTTCAAGGTCGGCCTGGCAGCGTGTTGGAGGCTCTTCCATTCCGTCAAGGCGACCAGTATGGCAGTCTCAGCACCACGCCTCGTGACGATCTGAGGGCCTTCCTCCAGGCAAGCGTCGAGCATCTCGCTGAATTGTGCTTTCGCGTCTTGAACCGCCCAAGTTCCCATGGTCACCTCCTCGGCAGACTAGTCATATAACTAGTTTTTCGGGGTGTGGCAACTCGAAAGATGACAATATGTTTCGTGGTTTGGTGGCGAGTTCTGTGGAATGCCAATCGGCGGAGAGTCCGGTGTGGCAATTGATATTGCACAACAATTTGGCAAATTTGAAATCCCTCCAAGCGCACCCCCATGGAAAATGCCGAAAACGTGGGTTGTGACGTTTCAGCGACCCTGGGCGCGAAATTTACGATCGAGGTTCGATCCGACGTGACTGGTGGACAGTGATCCAGCAATGCCAAACGGCAGGATCCGACAAATGCGTGCCGCGCGGGAAGGAATGCCGCCGCACTGGCTGTCTCTGTCGCTCCATCGACGCCCGAAGGCCCTGATGGCCCTATAAGTGCCGCCTCATTCACCAGGGAGGGAGGAGGGAGCGCCAGGCCTTGCGTTGCAACCGGGACTGCAGCCGCAGCATGGCTTTCCCTATGATCTTCCGTTTCCGGGCAAAAACCGTGGCGGGGTCGATGACGCCGCTATTGGCTTTGATGACATCGAGTGTCAGGGAAAGCCGTGGACTGAGCGCAATCGGCTTCATTTTCAGGCCGCGCAGTACCTGTCGCAGCTGGCGGGCGCATTTGCCCCCGCCATGGCCGCCATAGGTGACAATGACGGCGGGCTTTCCCGCCCATTCCTGATAGAGGTGATCGAGGGCGTTCTTCAGAGGAGCCGGATAGCCCCAGTTATATTGGGGCGTGACGAAGACAAAACCGTTGGCATGCGCAATCTTGTCACTCCAGGCGCGAGTATGGGCGAATTCATAGTCGCCGAGCGCCGGAATCCCGGGCTCGTCGTCCATCGGCAGCCGCCAGTCTCTGAGGTCGATGATCTCGAAATCGGCACTTATGCTGTCGCGGCCGATGCCAGCGACCCATTGTGCGATGTGCAGGCAAAGCCGGCGCGCCCGTGTGCTGCCGGCGATGACCAGGACCCGGTTTCTCTCGGTCATGTTCTGCCTGTCCTGTTCGGGAGGGGCTCCGGATGGTCCGGGCGCAGGATGGAGGAAAGATGCGGTGTCGTTCAAGAAGTCCGGCAGGGGCTTGCGTCAGACCGGCGCTCTTCGCCCGTTGGATGCAATCCCGGCAGCGCAGTGGAGCTCTCCCAGACGCTTAACTCCGATTGTGCGCTTTGCATTCCCGCCGGCGGTCAGTCTCACAGATCTCGCGGATGTGGTACATGGATAACCTCGGTATTGGCACTGATTCGCTCCAGTTTCGTTGCGATTGCAGATGGCGCGACGGGCCGGCGCGTACCAGATCGCGTGCGCAATGGCTGATGCAGCCGCTGGACGTGCCTTTGATTCTTGATTCTGTGTGGGTTTGCGGAACCGCTTCTGTGTTTCTCACAATGCGGACGAGAAGCGTGGACCAATGTCGACAATTTCAGTGACGCGGGTGACCCGGGTGGCTAGCTTGACTTCGGTGACGCGTCATCAAAGCGTTGGCGCGCCTTTTCGTCTGTCGCGGCAGCGAGTAACGCCCCCCAGTCATCTGGCGGGTTCCCCTTGTCCAGCATCCGACGGAAGACCGCATAGGCGTCCGACTTCGCACCATACGTGCGCAACGTGGTCTCGTCATTGACCCAGGCAAAGATGATGATCCGGGCGCTGGAACTGTAGCGGAAAAACAGCCGGAAGCGCCCGCTGCCGAACTTTGCACGGAACCAGTGTTTGCGATCATCACCAAGCGTCACGCCCTGCCGATATTCCGGGCGGGATGGATCAAGCGGGATTGTCTCGAACACGAGCTTGCGCAGCGCCTCCAGCAGCTTCGCAGGAGCAGATCTGTGCCAATTGGCCGGATCCTTCACTTTCAACCATTCAACCCTCTTGATCAGTTTCTCAAGCTGATCGAGAAAAACCGGATGCCCGATAGCCTGCCAACTCTGAGTGTCGACCACGGGACTAGAGACCGACATCGCCATCAATAGCCGAATCAAGATCGACTTCCACACCTTGGGTCAATGCGGCGAGCTGGTCAGCCAGGGCTGGCGTCAGCACAGTCAGCGCCTCCGGGCGGCGCTTGATGTCTTCGGCGAGGAACGCCAGGAAGCTGTCGATGACCGGGTCTTGATGTTCGGCATCAGCGCGGTGAACCGTGACGCCACGATCATCGATCCGGAAGGCGATCTTGTCCCCATATCCAACACCAAGCGCCTGGCGCACTGACTTTGGGATCGACGTCTGTCCCTTGGCGGTAATGGTACTGACTTCCTCAAGCGCGACAGGCATATGCAGTCTCCTTCCTTCAAAAGGGAGGTAAGGAATTTGCATTACTTTGTCAAGACAGGGCGGTTTCGGTCCGTTTCGGTCCGATGGAATCGGCTTGCCGAAGCTGCGAAAATCTCTCCAGTTCAACCTGAAAACGGCAGTTGGAGACAGAGCGTTGCTGTTTCGAAACCGCAATTTCGCCACCCCGGCCGCTCACCCGATGGGGACTGCTTGCGCAATTGGGCTGATCTTCCGCAACACATTGTAAATATGAGGTTTTATCGATCACCAGGACGTTCATCTGCCGTTTTCAGGTTCAACAGATGAAGGCGACGGGCGCCAGTCGGCATCGATTTTTTCCTCATCCGGCAGGCTATCACGGCAGCCTGCAGGTGAGATTCCGCACCCAGCGAGCATAAATTTCGATCAGGGCCGATCGAGGTGGTCGCATGTGCCCGGAAACCGGCTTCTCCAGGAATTGCGCATGCGGTTGCGATCCGGGACGCGAAGCTGTTGGAAGACAGGACGTTTTGAAACGTTGGCCGCAGATTCCGCCTCCCTGATCGACAGCGGTCCTGATCCCGGGCCGTGAGGCATGCATGTATTTGTTTCATTCCTCAGCAAGTATTGACTCGAAAATTTCAAAGACCTCGGCATCTCTGTTCCACTTGTTTCAGGGATCCTGCTGCAACGCGTCAGGTTCCCGGCACAAAGCGCGCGGAGCCTTCTGCCGCAAGCCGCCGGCTTGGCGTGGTCCACCGGCATGTGTGATTCGGCTGTCCGCAGGGGCCTTGCGCGGGTTTCCCCGCTATTTCCTCATCACCCCCCTTTGCAGAATGCGCCATTATGGTCTATGTATCTGAAAAGTCGTTGGAATTTTTGACCCCCGGCGGGCTTCTGCCGAACCGTGGTCTCTGATAGATTTGGCGTTGAGCCCGGAGTGCAGAAAAAGACCGGTTTTACGGACTGCCCGGGACCTCGGAGGATGAATGTCGACCGCTTCTGTGTCCAAAGCTGAGGACGTGACCAGCCTGCCCGACATGATGGTGTCGGTTCGTCAAGTTTTCGGGATTGACAGCGATCTCGATGTGCCTGCTTTTTCCCAGGTCGACCCGCATGTGCCGGAAGTCGACAGCGATTATCGTTTCGATCGCGCCACCACGCTGGCGATTCTCGCTGGTTTTGCCAGGAACCGCCGCGTCATGGTGACCGGCTATCATGGCACCGGCAAATCAACCCATATCGAGCAGGTGGCGGCGCGGCTCAACTGGCCCTGTGTGCGCGTCAACCTCGACAGCCATATCAGCCGGATCGACCTGGTCGGCAAGGACTCGATCGTGATCCGGGACGGCAAGCAGGTCACCGAATTCCGCGATGGCATCCTGCCCTGGGCGCTGCAGCACAATGTGGCACTGGTTTTCGACGAATATGACGCCGGCCGGCCCGACGTCATGTTCGTGATTCAGCGTGTGCTTGAGGTGTCGGGCCGGCTGACGCTTCTGGACCAGAACAAGGTGATCAAGCCCCATCCCGCGTTCCGCCTGTTTGCGACTGCCAACACGGTCGGTCTTGGTGACACCTCGGGCCTCTATCACGGCACCCAGCAGATCAACCAGGGCCAGATGGATCGCTGGTCGATCGTCACCACGCTGAACTATCTCAGCCATGACGAGGAGGTGGAGATCGTGCTGGCGAAGGCCAAGCATTATCGCAGCCAGGAGGGCCGCGACATCGTCGGCAGGATGGTGCGGCTGGCCGATCTCACCCGCAACGCCTTTGCCAATGGCGATCTGTCGACGGTGATGAGCCCGCGGACGGTGATCACCTGGGCGGAAAATGCCGATATCTTCGGCGATGTCGGTTTCGCTTTCTGCGTCACCTTCCTCAACAAATGCGACGAACTGGAGCGCCCACTGGTGGCGGAGTTCTATCAGCGCTGTTTCAACGCGGAGTTGCCGGATTCGGCGGTCAATGTGGCGTTGAGCTGACGCCGCCATGAGCCTCTCCAACTCCAGGGCCCGCGCTGGCAAGGAAGCGCCCAACGAGCCGTTCAAACGTGCCGTGGCCGGATGCATGAAGGCGGTGGCCGGCACCGCCGAACTTGAGGTGAGCTTTGCCAGTGAGCGGCCGGGCATCGCCGCCGGCAAGGTGCGCCTGCCCGAGCCGGCGCGCAAAATGACCGCACGCGACGCCGCAGTGTTGCGTGGCTACGCCGATTCGATGGCGCTCAAACTGGCCTGCCACGATGCCCGGCTGCACCGCCGGCTGATGCCCGAGAATCCCCAGGCGCGGGGTGTGTTCGAGGCCGTGGAGCAGGCGCGGGTGGAATCGATCGGGGCGCGCCGCATGGCGGGGGTGGCGCAGAACCTCTCGGCCATGCTCGACGATCAGTTTCATCGCGGTAAATTTGACGAAATCACCGACCGTGCCGACGCGCCGCTGGCGGAAGCCGTGGCGATGCTGGTGCGCGAGCGCCTCGCCGGGATGGTGCCGCCGGCAGCCGCGAAGAAGATGGTCGACCTGTGGCGGCCGGTGCTGGAGCAGAAGATCGGTTCCCGGCTTGATCAGCTTGGACGACTGGTCGAAGACCAGAGCCGTTTCAGTGAAGCCGTCCATGGCCTGCTGTCGGCGCTTGATCTCGGCGACGAACGGGTCCCCGATTCCGAGGGCGATAGCGAAGACGATGCCGACGGCGAGGGCGAAAGTGACCAGACCGGCAGCGAGGGTTCACCTGAATCCGACGCCTCCCGCGAGATGAGTGCCGAGGAGGGGCAGGCCTCGCCCGAGGAGATGAACGAGGGGGCGATGGAAGGCGCCCAGGCGATGGCCTCGGACGCGCTTGACGAGGGGGAGCTTGCCGATGACGAGGTCCCCGGGGAGGCAACGCGGCCGCAGCGCCGGGGCGGCAATGAGCCGCGTGGTCCCGAATATCACAGCTTCGCTCCGAAATTCGATGAGGAGATCGCCGCCGAGGACCTCTGCGAGCATGAGGAGCTGGAACGCCTGCGCAGCTATCTCGACAAGCAGCTGGCGCATCTGCAGGGTCTGGTGGCGCGCCTGGCCAACCGGCTGCAGCGCCGCCTGATGGCGCAGCAGAACCGGGCCTGGGATTTCGATCTCGAGGAAGGGATTCTGGATCCGGCGCGCCTGTCGCGGGTGGTCACCGACCCGTTCCATCCGCTGTCTTTCATGCATGAAAAGGAGGCGACCTTCCGTGACACGGTGGTGACGCTGCTGCTCGACAATTCCGGTTCGATGCGCGGGCGCCCGATCACCGTGGCGGCGACCTGCGCCGACATCCTGGCGCGTACGCTGGAACGATGCGGCGTCAAGGTCGAGATCCTCGGTTTCACGACAAAGGCCTGGAAAGGCGGACAGTCGCGCGAGGCCTGGCTTGCCGCAGGCAAACCGGCCAATCCCGGGCGGCTCAACGATCTCCGGCACATCATCTACAAGGCGGCCGACGCGCCCTGGCGTCGGGCGCGCAAGAATCTCGGCCTGATGATGCGCGAAGGCCTGCTCAAGGAGAATATCGACGGAGAGGCACTGGACTGGGCGCACAAGCGCCTGCTCGGGCGGCATGAGCAGCGCAAGATCCTGATGATGATCTCGGACGGTGCCCCGGTCGACGACTCGACGCTGTCGGTCAACCCCGGCAATTATCTGGAGCGCCATCTGCGCCATGTCATTGAGGAGATCGAAACCCGCTCCCCGGTGGAACTGATCGCGATCGGCATCGGCCATGACGTGACCCGCTGGTATCGTCGTGCGCTCACCATCGTCGATGCTGAGGAACTGGGCGGTGCCATCACCGACAAGCTCGCCGAGCTGTTCAGCGAGACCGAAGGGGCGTCGGGGCCGGCTCAGGGCGCTCCTTCGCGCCGGCGCCGGCTGCATTCGTGACCACAGGTTTTTCCCGCCGCACGCTGCTGCGCCGGACGCTGGCGGCGGCCTCGCTTTATGCTGCGGGTGGAATGGTGCGGGGGCAGTTCGTGCCGCCTTTGAGACGGCCGCCGGTCACCGGGCCGGTGGCGCCGCGGTCGATCGAGGTCACCGCCCATCCGCTTCCCGCCTTTGACCGCCGTGACCCCGGCTTGCGGCGTTTCGGCCGGCTGACTTACCGCAGCGGTCTGGTGCTGACCTCGAGCGATCGGCAGTTTGGTGGGCTGTCGGCGATCCGCGTCGATGCGGCGGGAGAGCGCTTCATCGCGCTGTCCGACCACGGCTGGTGGTTCACCGGTCGCATCGACTACGCGGGCGGCGTGCTCGCCGGCCTCAAAGAGGTTGAGGCGGCACCGCTGCTCAACAAGAGGGGCTGGCCGATCTGGGAGCGACCGGACTGGTATGATTCCGAATCGATCGCGATCGATGGTTCGGTGGTTTATGTCGGGCTGGAGCGGGTCGGTGAGATCCTGCGTTACGATTTCGCCAGAGGCTTCACCCAGGCACGCGGCGAAATCGTCAGGGTGCCGCACGCGGTCAACATGCTGCCGGAGAACAAGGGACTCGAGGGCATGGTTTTCGTGCCCCGCGGGGGCCGGCTTGGTGGCACGCTGCTTGCGTTTTCCGAGCGTGGTCTTGATGCCGAGGGCAACCTGATGGCGTTCCTGATCGGAGGGCCAGGTCCCGGACAGTTTGCCGTGCGCCGCAGCGCCGATTTCGACATCAGCGACGCGGTGCTGCTGCCTTCCGGTGAAGTGCTGATCCTTGAGCGCAAATTCTTCCTGTCGAGCGGCCTTGATGTGCGCATCCGCAGCCTCGCGCTGGCGTCCATTGCACCGGGGGCGCTGGTCGACGGCGAAGTGATCTTTGCAGCCAGTCTGGCCCAGCACATCGACAATATGGAAGGTATTGCCGTCCATGTCAGCGCGCAGGGCGAAACCGTGCTGACTCTGGTGTCGGACAATAATTTCTCGGTGTTGCAGCGCAATCTGCTGTTGCAGTTCACGCTGACATGAGGCGTCTGGAGCCGTTCAGGGGAAGAATGGCCTTTCGCAAACCGGCAACCGGGCCGCGAAAAGTGAGCATCGGATCCCGCACGAGGGCCACTGGAGCTGTGACGGGTGGCTTTTTGCCCGGCCTCAGGGCAGCTTGTCGTAGCCTTCGCTGAAACCGGTCATCTTGAGCGGAAAGCCGACACCCTCCTCGGGGGTGTTGAAGAAAATGAAGGTTGCGGTTCTGGCGTTGCGCAACTGGCTGAGCAGGGTGTCGGTGATGACCACCTCGGCGACACAGCCATTGGGCAGACAGCGGACAAAGCCGGCGCGGCCGATATCCTGGTTGTCGAGTTTCAGGCCGAGGCCCGAAGGCAAGAGCACGCCGAGCGGCGCCACCACCCGCATCAGGCGGCTCTTCTGATCGGCGGTCTTGAGCACGATCACGGTCAGGGGGGCGTTGGACTGGCTTTCGGCCACCACCGACTGAATCAGAAAACATTGTTCATTAATGGCCCCTGGGGGGGTGTCGCAGCGGATCTGCCAGTCGCCATGGATGGAGCGCACCACACCCTGGGTCTGGGCGCCGGCCACCGAGGGCAGCAGCAGGGCAGCCGCAAGCGAGGCCAGGCCGGCGATGGCGCGGACGGGTTTCCCCTTGAATTTCAAAAGCCCCATCACGGTTCCTTCAATTTCTGCTGCGTCAGGCGGATTGCCGCGAATCCCGATAAAACGCCACATATTGGCACGAATTCTTCGGGAAAACCGCCCCCAAGCGTTGTCTGTCAGTGCCTACAGCGGGCAGGCCTTGTGTCAAGTCTCGGGATGCAGAAATGCGGATCCTGTCCGATCCTGTCCACCCTCGGCTGCCTGGACGAGAGCCTGCCTCGCTTACGGTCCTGTTGGCAGTCGCCGTCCGTTTCGCAGCGGATTGCGAGGTGAGCGCCACGAAATCAAAAGGATCGCCATTGGGGGATCCCGGTGGATTTGTCAGATGCGGGGGATTTCCGGCAGGTGAATTCAAGGCGCGAGGCGGTGGCAGCCCCAGGGCGCGCTTGCCCGTGGACGCCCGGGCGGGTCAACGCGAACCAGCCCGACTCAAGGTCCAAGTGGCGTGAAATGGCGTGGCCTCGAAAGGATCCGTGCTGACAACGCTCTGGCCGACGTTCACGGCAATCGACGGGCGATGTGTGCCTGCGTCGTCCATCCTGCCTGATGCAATGCTTCGCTGCCGATCGACACTGCGGGCGGATTGGCAAAGACACAAGAGTGCCTGCCAGGTCTGGAGCTGCCAGGTCTGGAGCTGCCAGGTCTGGAGCTGCCAAGTCTGGACAAGACAATATCCCCTTGAATTTAACAAAAAATTAACCCTGGTCTGGACGTCGCTTGGAGGGCTTGCGGGCATCCTGGAGATTATCCCTGCATTTCTGGACTGTCGCTCCATATCTGCAAGGATGATTTCAAGGCGCATCGAAGGCCAGCTTAAGCAGCTGATCGACAGGACGCCAGCGGTGGTGCTGCTTGGCCCCCGGCAGGTGGGGAAGACCACGCTGGCGCTGGAAATCCCGCGCCAGCGGCCGTCTGTCTATCTCGATCCTGAATCCGATGCGGATCGTGCGCGGCTGAGCGAGCCCGAACTCTACCTCGGCAGCCACGAGGACAAGCTCGTCATTCTCGACGAGGTTCAGCGTGCCCCGCGCCTGTTCCAGAATCTGCGAGGGTGGATCGACCGCGGCCGTGCCAGAGGCTTGCGCACAGGACGCTTCCTTCTGCCTGGTTCGGCGTCCATGGACCTTCTCGGGTGAAAGCCAGGCCGGGACGGGTCGGCTATCGCGAACCTGGATTGTTTGATGCCATCGAACCGGCAAGCCTGTGCTTGCGACAGAATCCGATCCGAACCTATCTGGAGCGCGATATCCCGAGCCTTGGACAGCGGATCGCCGCCGAAACACTGGAACGTCTCTGGACCATGCTCGCTCACCACCAGTCGGGGCTCCTGAACGCCGCGGAATTGGCCCGCTCGCTGGCGGTTGATGGAAAGACGGTTGCCTCCTGCCTCGATCTGATGGTCGACCTGCTGCTGGTCAGCGATTCTAAATGCCCCCCAAGCTAAAGAATTTTGACGGTCTCCCTCCCCCCGCAGTCCTGGGTCAAGAGATGCGCTCGTGAACAAATGGGAGTCGGATGCGGAACGAACAGGAATCGTT
>Ga0123357_10004147_pt1 | contig 16898 bp, 10 predicted proteins | sample TergutEmb28metaG_FD_89873 | JGI IMG/M metagenome (GOLD analysis project Ga0123357, IMG submission 89873) | Embiratermes neotenicus P4 segment gut microbial communities from Petit-Saut dam, French Guiana - Emb289 P4 | ecosystem: Host-associated > Arthropoda: Insects > Digestive system > Gut ... | reverse complement strand
TAAACATGATATATACTCTCCGTTTTTTTCTCTTCAAAATGCAGTTTGTTTCATAATTCTAACGTATTTGGTTCCTGTTTTATTCACATTTTATATACAGGTGTGCTAAAATTAAAAAAAAAATTCCGGTGCCAAAAGGTTAAACCCAAATAAACCATGCAGTTAAAATACTGAATACATGTGATTTCTTCCCCGAGTGAAAGCATAGATTTTACGTGACTTTGTAGGATTTTAGAGAGCTAGTACTCATTTGGAAGTAGAAAGAACTATTTTATAATGTGAAAATAAGCGAACATTTTAATTCCTCAAATTTCTACGGTGTTGCTAAAGAATAATGCTGACTTTAGTATTGTCATCGCTTTCATCTATTTTACCGTAATGGTTGTCTCCAACCTTTGACATACATATCCATTTTTTGACATCTTTCCATGTATCAGTTTTGAGACCTCTAACATTTTTTACACACTTTCCATGTATATGGTTAAGCCAACGATATTTACGCTTTTGCTGTCCTGCAGGGATTCACATTACTTTGGTCATTTCCTTTTAAAGTGTCCGTCTTTATTATCCCACTGGATAAGAAATAAGTTCTTTTCGTACAACGTTCATGTCTAGAAATACTTCCTTCTGCTGATCATCTGAATTAATAATCACAAAATATTTTGTGCCTTATTTCATTATTCCATAATGTCCGGTATTATTTAAACTGTCGAACTGAGACTTTACTGTTTGCCTTCTCAAAGATACAGTGCCTTTGCCTTGCTTTTCTCTAGGTTCTGCTCTTCAATAACTACATTTGTAGGGACATTAATACATGTTTCTCCTCCTGTAACTTTCAGTGATGTAATATTTTTCGTAAATTTGCTACACAAATGTCCGTAATGTTCAATGTTTAGCAACATAGCAGCTCGTTTGTGGGTCTTAAGATGTAGGTTTAGGATTAAAATCTTCATTTTAGCGATTGTATGAGACTGAACTAAGTATCAATGGTTGGCATAATATTTCTACTTTTAGTTATATTTTGCTGAAAGTAGATACAAAATTTTCCTCGCTTGGCACATAATTTTGTGTTCACAATAACCTGTAAGCCAGGCACTTATTTTAATCCGATGTCATAGCTGTGTTCCTGTATTATCTACATTACCCCAGCTTACCGTTTCGTGGTATTCTCGCGTATCAAATAATCCGCACAAAAGAAACACAAATTCGTATCCCTAAACAGCGGAGATGCTACTTTCCTCCGATGGGTATTCAATTGTGTGGCAGCTTATGTAGTTTATAAAATCTTTGGCTGGCTCTGACTGCCAAGAGGTTACAGGCGAGTTCGTTACTTGTGTGGTATTTACAAACACAAAAAATGTCGAAAGCAGAAGGGCGGAATCGGTGAACTCGAGTTCACACTGGGGAAGACCTGTGTAAAATAGACAATCTAAGAACAATTTTCTCACTGTTAATAACATCTGAAAAACAAAGTACTACACCTGTACACTACACGTTCGCAGACTCCTTGCGCATCAATGGCGGCGATTACTCAAAGAATTTTACATAATTTTTACATTGCATTTTATAGTATTTCGAGAATTTACAATTTGTGTAGCATGAACATCATCAATAACAACAGCTCATAGTTTATTATCATTGAAAATTATCCATCGACTTAGCGTTTGGTGCGGGAGGCTATATCCGGACGAAGTAGTTTAGAGGATCACAGCCTATGACTGGCACTAGTACTGTTCACATTTTACATTGCAGTAAGTCCGAAGGAGTACTGCTATGTCATTGCTTAACATAAATTGCAATAAGGCCGAAGGATTAACAGTATGCCTTTGTTTGTTTGTTTTTGGCGAGACAGCCCCCAGTGGCCCAGAGCCTCCTCATTCACGAGGTTTCTAGATCACACACAACGACGCACCACAGACGGTAGTACTCCTCTGAACGAGTGATCAGACCGTCGCAGAGACCTCTATTCGACAACACACACAACACTCACAACAGACAATCGTCCATGCCCCCAGTGGGATTCAAACCCACAATTTCAGTAGGCGAGGGGCCGCAGACCTATGGCTTAGACCGCGCGGCCACGGGGACCGGCAACGATATTCCTTCGCTTAATATATATTGCAATACGTCCGAGGGAGTAACGGTGTGCCTTTGCTTAACATAAATTACACTGGCACATAGTCGTATAAGGAAGTGGATATGAGAGTCCCAACATAAGACTTTTGGGTCTAAAACGTAACCAGACTTTTTTGGGCTCTCCGGAGGCCAGAATTTTTGAAGACCAAAATTGGCGCTGCCTACTTCCTGCGATTTTGTATGTGATGGTGTCACCGTCGTAGGTGCCATGTTGAACGTACCGAATCACGCACTTGTTCCGATTGTGTCACCATTGACATCTTTAGGGAGGTGCTCACCTGATACTACAAAACCCTCATTACCCCTGGAGGTATAATGGACATTTCTGGTGACTCCATCGCCTCCTAAAAACGAGAAGGTACCCACAACGTTTCCCTGAGCATCTGAAGTTTCCTGTTTACTGCTGCTATCTGTCTGGTAACTGTAGGAGTAAGAGGCGTCTCCGCTGCTTCGATTATCGTGGGAATTATTATTGCCCTGTCTGTCTGACGATTCCTTAAGAGAACGTTCCCCAGCGTTGTAAGTGGAATATGAATCATCAGAAGGGTCGACATGTGGGCTTAAAGCGAAGTGTTTAGTATGTGACAAAACTGTTCCTGCAGCATCCGACACTGAAACCGGTGCCGCGTGCCCCTCTGGAATGTGCATTTGCTTGGCAGTGAACCCAGTATTTGCTCCTGCTTCGTAGTCCACACGGCGTGTCTGACCATCATCCTTCGCTTTAAACGTAAAGCTGCCACGTACGTTGTTTCTAGCATCACCTGATTCTTGTCGGCTTTGATCCGCGGTGTTGTAGGAGAATGAGTAGGATCCATCGCTCTGACTTCCACTAGAGGAAACGAGTCCACCAACATCAGAAGGATTAAGTCTTAATGTCGGCTGTGACGAGAAAGAAGAAAAATTATTTCCCGTCCTGTAATGAGGCACGGCTGCTGGCAAGTCAGTGCCTTGAGCGATAAAGCCAGTTGCAGCACCTGCATCGTAGTTTATACGCCTTGTTTGACCGTCATCCTTAGCTCTGAAGGAGTAAGTTCCCCGGACGTTATTCTGGGCATCGCCGGACTCTTGACGGCTATGGTCACCAGCGTTGTATGAGAAAGAGTAAGATCCATCGCTCTGAATTCCTGTTGACGAAATTCCGGCTTCTGATGAAAATGAAGTCACTGGTGTCTGGGAGAACGATCTGAAAGAAGCAGGTGAGGTTGAAGATCCAGCCTTAGCTATAAACCCTTTCCCAGCTCCAGCAGCATAGTCTACTTTCCTCTGCACTCCATCCGTTCCTATAAATGAATATTGACCGTTGATATTACCTTGAACGTCAGAAGATTCTTGTCTAGATTGGTCACCAGCATTGTAAGAGAACGAATAAGACGCATCGCCAGATGATGCTTCTTGCCCCCTAGAATCTGCGAAAGTACTAGAATAATCACCAACTGGGGAATTTGAACTCAAAACTCCTGAGTACCCTTCATTTGAAGTAGATGACAGCGGATTGAATACAGATGGGAGATGTGTTCCTTTGGCTATGAAACCTGTAGCTGCGCCTGCTTCATAATCAACTCTTCTGGTTTTTCCATCATCCTTAGATTTGAACGTGAAAGTTCCACGCACGTTGTTCTGAACATCGGCAGATTCCTGCCTGGAGCTGTCTCCCGCATTGTACGCAAATGAATATGAACCATCGGAACCAACAACACCTTGTGGTCTTCCGGTACCGGAGGAAAAAGTATAAGACGAAGGACGTGATCCTTTGGAGGACGAAATTCTTTGGTCGTAAGTTGTGGATCTAGATTTGCCTGAAGACGAATTTTCTAATGATGTTGCTCGTCCTGATGGCTCAGAAGAGATCGGAGAGTGACTTCTTGTGGCAACAAAGCCGGTGGCGGATCCTGCACTATAGTCCACACGTCGCGCCTCTCCATCTCCTTTTATTTTGGACGAGTTGCTGCCTCTCACGTTGTTGTGGGAATCAGCTGAATCTTGCCGGGACTGGTCATTTTTGCTGAAAGAAACTGAGTAACTACCGTCGTTGTTACGGTTGGTTCTGGTGTCAGCTGTCGGTTCTGTGTAGTATGAAGACGAGGTTTTGCTAGAAACAGGTGCAGCCCTGGCACCACCTCCTTCAGTATAGTCGCTGCTGCTGACGACGAATCCGGTACCCTCGCCTGCGATGTACCTCAGGCCGTGACTTCCGCCAGCTTGGCTTTTGTAGGAGTACTGGCCACGAATGTTACCCTTGGCGTCAGAGGCCTCGGTACGTTTGTAACTGTCAGTATCGATGGAAAAGGAGTAGGAGGCATCGGCATTATCGTCATAGTCTTCATCGCCCTGGTTGTAGCTGTCGGCAGGATCATCGCTGGCAACAGGGGTCTTGAAATGTGCGACAGTGTTCCCAGGTCCTGGGCCTGTAGAAGAAAATATTTTTTTGGTAGATTTGAGGTTCTCACAGTGTGTTGAAGTTCCCAGTCTCCTGGGATGTTGTTTCGAAGACCGGTAGTTACCGGCGTTTTAAGGATCCTAATCTGTCCATCTTCAGGGATCAGCAGCCGTGGGACTGATATGTAACTAACTGCCATTCGACAGACCGAACATCTTACAATACTTAAATATTCAGAAGCTCTAGGCTTTTGTTGTAGGGCGATTTTCTGATTCTAATTCTCAGCGGTGCTGTAGAAGTACATTTTTAAAATTAGCTCCTGGTGGTACAGTACAAAAGTTTCCTGTCTCGCCGATTTTTGGGATAGACATAGTTTGCCTCCTAGGAGGAATATTAGAGCTATCTTCTTCCGAATTATTATTGATTACCAGTTTTATGTCTCAGCCAGGATTATGTAACATTTACACATGACACAGCATTTTCTGGTTTATGTAAAGACGCTCTTGATATTTGTGTATTTTACAATTGAATGTTACGTGATTACAAAATAATTAATTGTAAAGGTTGTGGAAGGAATAATGATGGCGTGCTTTAAAGATCTTTCGCGTCATAATTGTTGTAAAGAGACTGAGAAAAACGATGCCAAAATATAGTCCATCCCCGGGCTTATATTTAACAGGCGCTACCGAATGCAAAGACGGATTACTAGGCACCCCAGCAGTGAGGTTCCCTAACATTGCTAAGAGGGTTGAGTTTTCCACAGCCGGGAAGAATCATGGAAATCATCTGGTGTATCTACCACCTACTCGGAGTAACCTGTTGCTTCACTCTGTAAGGTCAGTTTTATCTAAAAATGGAATGCAGCATGTTCCCGTAAAATTATTTTAACCAACGAGGCTACAAGTTTCCGTACCTCAGAGTGTCATAACCTGAAAGCAGCAATGTCCTTAATACAAGAACGAATCAGAGCACTCTGTGATATAAAAGTACACGTAATTTGCATTAGGAAGATACGCAGTTCGAATTTCGATCCAGACTTTGACCTTCCTGACCCAGAATTTTCATGTTTTTTTTCAGGCAATTATGGTGAATACCGGGGTAGAGCCTAGTTGAAGCCACGACTCTTTCCTTCATGTCCTTCCCAAATTATTTTGCAACAGTTATCCTGCCATTAATGGAAAGAGTCTTACGATAGTGATGTAAAGTATACTGTCGAAAAAGGAACCAATCAAAGAACACGTTGTAATCGGTGCATTAATTTAACGTACTATTCAAGAAACTCTATAGAAATACCGAGAAAACCCACATTAAGTCCAGGTTTAGGGCTGAAATCTGAGTCTCGCAAATAAGAAGTAAGGTTGCTAAATGATGCACTGGACATTCAATAAAATTAAGTGCGAAAAGAGAGAAAGTTATAAGCAGTGTGCTATTGCTTAAAATAGTGACTATTCAACTGTGCGTAAATTACTAGTATGGGTTTTGGGTTCAATTGCCTTGTATTATCGATAGCATCTTAAGTTGTATTGTGGGAACTCACTACCTATATCTTCTACACTGAAGAAGGAAGCACTCGGTCGCTTTACATTCCTCCCAGCAACACGGTCTCAAGCGTGCTGATCTACACGAAAGCGCAATCAATACCTTGCGGATACCAAATTCAACTGTATTTTACACACCAAATTTTTCGACAGCGTGACGCAAGCTTTGCGGACTTTCATATATGCGTAGCTACCAGACTCTCACATCATTATCTACAAGTTTCGCGTTTATTATTGTGTTAAATATAAATTTAGATGTCGGTGTAAAAACTGTTAACTGTGTTAATAGAAAGGAAAAGAGCTGAAAATTATGTCATAAGGTGGAAATACTTTGGATCATATCAGTCGTTGTATTTTTCTATTCGTTTACCTTAATACTTACATATATACATGATGGTTGGTTGCAATATGTTCACATAACGTATAATTTAACTAATGAAAGTAGAATTATTTTGATCACATCGGGAAAATTATCGGACTAGCAATTTTCATCCCTTTCTGGCGCTGGAGCAAAACCTTGTCAGTCACATATTTGGAGAAGATCGCGAAGTGTTGAAGAGTCGGTGGCTGATAACACAAAGGATGGACTTCTGTGAACACAGAAGAGTAGAGCTTGTCTCGCTCTATGGTATATATATATATATATATATATATATATATATATATATATATATAAGTTCTGGCGGAGAGTGGTGGAATAGCAGACAATTAAGTCTGAACTGTAACAGTTACAGTCCAAATTACAACCCTGCTTAGGGCATGAAGGCATACTGGGTGGAGGCCACCCTTAAACTTTGCACTAGATGGACGTGCCTCGTCAGCTTTACAACTGGGCGCTTTTTCCTAGAGGAAAGAGTCGCTGACAAACTCGTGAAATCATATTCCGGGTGGGTCCCAGTTCAAGTCATGGACGCTCTGGAGAATAGAAAAATCTAATGCAACTGCCAGAAATCCAAACACGACTCCTCATTCACCAGCCTGTTGTGCATTGACTACAACGACTGCACGATTAAGAATCCAAAGAATGTAAACTTATTTTCTACCCAGTATCCTTTATGTTGGTCAATAGCAGTAAAACGGTACTGAATCTGACTTGAAATATCCTACATGTAACCGAACCCAGTGAACTGTTTAGTTGTTCTATCTGCACTTCAGATCCGTGTAACCAAGCCGTGCACCTGTGCTAACTAACAACACGCTGTGTCTGTTATTCACATTACCTGGGAATATATGTGTAACACGAGAGAGAGAGAGAGCGAGAGAGAGGGAGGGAGGGAGGGAGGGAGAGAGAGCGCGCATGCAGAATTTTGGTTACAAAATATCTTGGAATGACGAAAAAGATGGAAGTATACAAGTAAGGCGCATTTTAGTAAGGCAGAGCATTAGGAATGAACTGAGAATGAGGATTCCAGAAGCTTACAAATACTTCAAGACGACACCGACATATCGCTGTAACAATGGTTGTTACTCTACATTTTCAGCGGGATTTGGAGCAACTTTTGTATTTTCGGGTGTTCTGTATTAGGACATGGGTAAGAAACCGTAAAGCAAACATGTTTATATACTGTAAATCTGCAGTTAATAGCTCAAGTCCACTTAATTTTATTTGCACACGAAGCATTTATGGCCGCTCCAAAACCTATATTGGTAAGTAACCTGCAACGTCATTTACAAACCGCAAAGCTTACCACCAACAGGATTTCTCGCTCCACCACGGTCACTGCCGCCACGCAAAGTAAAAGGATTTCTAAGTAGAACACTTAACAGTGTGGCCAAGGGGCTATACTCGCTTTGAATGCTTCATACTCTATATAGCTTCCATTCATTGTCTATACATTGTGAAAGAAGTCCATTGGCAAGTAATGTGATATAACTACTTACCTGAACCCCCCACTGGACTAGTCCCTGTCTCTCCCTCCTCCAACCGCGGCACGAACCCTGAGTCTCCGGCTGTGTACGCGACGCTGACTCTCTTCCCTGCTCTGTCCACGTAGGAGTACTGGCCCTGCACCTGATTGTTCTGGTCCGCCCTGACAGCCGCACTCTGACCTTCCCCAGTGTCATACCCAAACCTATAGGCGCCATCGTCTTCGAGCAAGAAGTACTCCGCTCGACGACCCGCTGGGATGGCTGGTACCTTCTCCCAGCCCAGCGCGGACACTGCCAGAACCACGAGCAGAGTCTGTGGCGAAGAGTAAATACCCAATTCATACGTTTGTACCGGCCTAGTAGTGTACAAAACAGTTTGTCTCAATCTTTAGTGCTTCTGCTCTGACTTTGACACTTCACAAGTTTGAAAATCATCTAGAGGACAGGCTATCCTGAGGTGTGCGAGGTTTTTATTCAGTTCTTCCAATAACTAACTAACTAAGTCCATGGAACAAAGTTCTTCTTGAGAACGTAACAATCTCAGCTAGTCAAATTTCCCGTATGTTACAGAATCCAGTAGTGTATTACCGCATTAGAAATAGCCCTCTCCTGAGCCAGATCAATCCAGTCCATGTCCCCAATCCCACTTCTTGAAGATTTATTTTAATATTATCTTCCTATCTACGCCTATACCTTGCAAATGATCTCTATCCCTGTATGCACTTCTCTCCCCCTTGCATAAGACATACCTCTGTTCAGTAGTACTTTGAAGCAGGCTATAAACACCTTCCCTCTGGTCCTTCCAATTTCACCATCCCCGCATAAATTCTCGCCATTCGACTGCGTGTAGTCCCTGCTCTACTTGCAGTTTGCCGGATAAACATACCGTTTTCTTTGGGCACTCTCCGAAGTATCTTATTCATGTAAGTTAATAATATAATAACCACAACACTAGATTAATATATAGAGTCTGAAGATTAGCTTCATGAGACACTCACGCCGAGCACATTTATTTAGCTGTCACAATCTCAAACACCCCTTCGGAAGTACCCACTATGAATTACTAGCGTCTTAAGATATTACTTAGTTTCTCCAGGCTGATGTTTGTATTGTTTTCGAAGTAAATGTGCTCTCTGTGAAGTTCTTGTCTACTTACTGCTTATGATTAGGCATATTTTTATTTTTCTTCAGTGCGCTATAACATTGTCGAATCAACTTCATTGTATGCCCTGATTATTTAACTGCCATTTATCATAGTATTGTTTCTGTGTGCAGAGAGCGATGAGTGTGAACAATTCTAAGGAATCGATCTGCAGATCTTTGGTTATTAATTTGTGAGATAATAATGATATATCGGCTTCGGTGGTCTAGGCGTAGCGTGCTGGCCTTTAGTACCCAAGTTTGCGGGTTCAAACCCGGCCGAAGCCGAAAAAATCCTCAGCACGCCTTCCTTCGGAGGGGAAGTAAAACCGTCGGTCCCATGTCGTAGATTTGCGGCATGTAAAAGATCCCTATACTTATGTGGAAGTCGGAATTTAGGCAAAATTACTACCGGACATCTTTCTCGCCCACAGTTCCACCTTTCGCTGCTAGGATATCTCGCGTCGTTGCGGACGGAGGCACCTGGCGGCTAAAGTGGGAACGTCCACCTGATACGACATAACACTATATCACCTCAATGGCAAACTACCCCCAAGAACTTGTCCAGGATGCAGTGTGCCAGAGCCATACCGGTTCTGGGCTCTGGTTCCTGCCAAGCCCGGCCTTCAAGGCTGAATACTAATGAATGAATGAATATCGGGGAAAGACTTTGTAGAGGGATAAAATATGTTTGGAATGCCAGGTGCTTGTTCGATAAACATATTTCAATTTGTATGAATTTTTTACTTGTAATGGACTCGCCTGCAGAAGACGTTTTCTGACCGACCGCTGCAAATGTTTTTAACTCTTTGGTTTATCGACAGATATCAATCAAGAACAAACAGTTGTATACCCTAAAAGAAACAGCAAACAGCCGGCTATATAAAATCTGCATTTATCTTTTATACTGTTTATCACAACTAAGGAGTTAATAGAGCTAGGCAAATGACATTAATACGAAAAATATTTAATGAAGTAAAAGGAAAATAATTAAATAACGGGACCATGCGATTGGCCTTACAGTAATACGTTTATGCATGCAATAAATAAATATTAAAGCCTTGACTTATTTTTGTAGATTACAAGCAGACTAAAAAAGGGCACATTCATATTACATAAAAACAGAGGACATTTTCGCACCTGTTTCTTTGTTTTGAGTCTCTCTTGATGCAGAACACGCTGTTGTCTATATAACTGTTATTTCACCGGAGTTAGAAAAATAGTTCTAGTCTAGAATGTGCCTCAAGAAATTATGAATTTGACTCGGACCACAGATTGCAATGTGAGGCGGAAAGAATCAAGACAACCCGATGACAAACAAGTGTTGTTTCGTCCGGAAAGAATTGTTATAAATGCTCAGTGACTCTGAGCTTTGAGAATCTTGCCAGTACTCTTTCTTGCTATTTGAAGCTTAGGCCCGTTTCTTGGGCATGGTCTTCTAGATGATTTTCCTCCAAATTTCGGTCTCACTTTTGCCGTCTTCATGTCCGTGTCTGCTGCAAATTTACGGCATTCCTCCCATCTACTTTGAACTTTTCCACGGACCTCCTTCTTGCGGAATATCCGTCCATCAATATTTGGGAGATACACAAGTATCTTCCTCTATTACTACGTGGCCAGCACGCTGTAGCCTTCTGTGCTAATACGATGTGAAAAATGATTTGTTGGAATGCCGGGCCCTTCCTTATATTGATTTTGTGATGTGTAAATATCCTCAGATGGATCAAATTAATAAAGAAATTATTATAAAACTTACGTATCAGATTTTTCTTCATTATCTACTAAAAGCAAGCGAGGTTCGCCAGAGTTTTAAGTAATTAATGATCATGAATATTAGCGAGAAATTTATGCAAGTAGTTTCCAATAGGCCCATTAGAATCCAACTGCTTTATATCTGTCTGGTATAAACTAAGATTCGCAGGCTGTTATTACATATTAATTTTTATCATAACATTTTTTACAATATTTTGTATTTATATTTATGATGAAACTTGCTACTAAATTACCGAAATTTATTTGGAGTGTTTATTTATTTTGTTATCAAGCCGAAAAAGAAAATACAGATTCTGCGTGCCTGCACGTAATTATTTGTGTATTATACAGTATGAACATTTGTGACTCTCATTCACACATTTATTACTACAGTTACCACAGAGCACTACATGACATTATGCTACTTGACCTGCACATGAAGTTCCGCATGACAGCCATATTTTATTGATTTTGGACATGAAATTGAATACGAAAATTGTGAGTTGCCTGCAGTTTCCAAAGCATTCCTACAAATTTTATGTAAATGCTGTCAGACATGTTCGAAATATGCTAGGGATAGAGACATGGCACAAAAAAGGCACTTCTGGAAAGCGGATATGTTCAACGTTGATTAGATTATATGAGTGAAATAAGATATGCGCAATTATTGTACAGAAGTTTAACATTTGGTTGTTTGCTGTCTGCCAGACACTTTCTAGTTACTACGTACATCCAACGTTCCAATTATTATAGAAGGTCAAGGAAAGACTGTTTAGCCTACACATTTGCATCATTACCTTGGTAACGTCTCAAACTACAGATTCAAGAAACAATACCATTAAATTATATTTATGAGTTATTCTTCGCTTAATCTCTCTTCCCATGACCAAGTATCCTTGTCGCCGTTAAGCAAATACAATCTGAAATTCGTATAAAGCAGTTGATGAATTTTATGTTCCTGGTTCCGTTGCTTGCTGACAACATTTTTAATAATTGTCCAAAGAGATGCAACACTAAGCAGTCTATTTATTATTCTTCAAGTTCATTCTACTCCAGATGATGGGTATGGTTAGCGTCCGAAACATGTAGAGTGAACTTGCAGAATAATAAATAGACTGCTTTGTGTTGCATCTCGTTGGACAGTTATTAAAAATCGTATAAAGCAGATTTATCAGTGGCGTCGTTTTGGAGGAAACAGTCAACCGTTGTTGACGCAGGTTTACCTGCTACCTGCTACTAGTTACCTTTCCTTCACGAACCGTGAAACCCTTTACAAGAAGGCAAAATGTTTCTTCAAGCCGTCACAGCGTCACACACCAGAAGAACACCACCATCGTTTACACCGCTACGAAAGCCTCAAGTCTCACAAGTATCATATTTTTCTTTTTCTTAAATGGCAACATAGGCTAATGCGACCCGGGGCGTCTTATTTTCCAGAGTTATGAGTCGTATTTCTAGAAGTTAAGTATGCGATTATATAAAGTTACAAGGAAAAATTCTTTCACTGTGTTCGACTGTTTACTGTTGTGTTACTGCGTGAAAACTGGAAGAAACTCGAGGAAAAAAAATAGGGAAGGTATTTGGCTTTCATAGGGATTACAGAAAGGAAGAAGAAATGCAAGGAAAAAGAAGTGGATAAAATTGCAGAAAAAAGATTAAAAACACCCCAAGAAAAAATTTCTGTCTGCCTCACATGTTGACGTCAGTCTTCGACTTTGTGATGTCGACTTGGCACTACAGACTGAACACTTCCTTGTTGAACTTACATTTGTTGTTCACAGCTCAGTCGTCTAATAGGTATTATCTGAGAAAGCAATTGTTGTGTTTCGGTAGTGAGAAGTAAAATCTTAGATGTTCTAGTAAATACTTTGTCTTAACAATTTCAGAAGGAATAGAACGACTATTTACTGAAGTTTTTTGTGGTCTCCACTGCTGTTAACGTGACGAAACATTTTAAACAGTCTTCCGATAGATAATAAGAATCATTGTCCTCTACATGAAACACAATTCTCTGGACATTGACCGATCAGTTAATCCGCAGACTGTAACGTCACAAAACAAGCAATGGTGGACTTCAGGACTGAATGACAATATCCTGCGAATTCATAGAAGAAATCCTTCGATGGCTGACATTTAAAAGCTGGTTGCTAGGAAAGTGGACTGCAAATTTCAACTTATTAATTTCTGAACGGATTTTCGTGGCAGATCAATACTAATTGATTTTTCTGTGGGAAAATATGTAACACACACACTTGTATATATAACTAAAAGATAGGACGACCAACCTACTTGTACAGTTCCTAGAAATAATTCGTTCGAAGATGTTCATAGTTTTTAATCTTTATATAGACCAATATTATGATGATTATTAAATAAAAACAATCGATTGGGCAGGCATGTGGCACGCACGTAGACTATTATAAATGCTATAATTTTTATGGTCCAAAGATACTAAAGTTAATACTTGTGAAATACACAATCTTTAAAACTTCGAAAAGAAAGGTTTCAGGGGAATTGCGAATTGATAGAAAAGTAGAAGGAATCGGTCGTGGATGTTGTGTATGTGTTTTCCGCAAGGAGTGAGAGTGAAAAGAAGAAAACAGCGTATAAGGACGGCGAGTGCAAATTCAAACAAGGCTATAATGAGGGCAAGAACTTTCATTTATTACGTGCTGGAGATTGTAGACAGAATGAAGGGATGTTATGATGGATTTAACTTCCTTTCCTCGCTTTTTGCATCGCTCCAAAGTCAGTGTCAATGGCGTTCCTTTCTCTCAGATCTCCCTAACTGTCTTCACGTCGTTTCAGTTCTTGCTCTTTAGTTGCGTTATTAGCAGGATATAACAGGTCTGTTAACCATCAAGTGTTCTTAATTGTATACTCCTTCATATAAGCAGTTACTTGAACAAGAACTAAATCATTTGGGATTATATTCGATGCTAGTTCGAATTACTTTCACAGCTCCGCCCAGTGACACTTTTAAGAACCTGGTGCTACCTTAAGTTTACTTTCCTTTCTCTCAGGTTTTAGGGGGTTCAAATCTCCAACATTGCATTCGAAACTTAGTTCGTTTGGACCTAAACAGGTTCTGACAGACTTCCCATGGTTTTTCTCTCCTTTCGTACGAACAATTTTACTGTACTTTAAAGTAGGTTAAATTTATTTTTAAAACTTATAACGTATAAAGGACTGTGAGATTTGAGTTTTTCACTTCAGTAGCTACAAAGATTAATTAATCTCCTCTATTACGTAACATCGCGATGTTGGCAGTTAACCATCATTTTACCTGGAAGATGGAGGCAGCACATTTCTCCGAATGTTTAGTACCTATGTAGCAAACTACATAGCGTTACATCGTAAAAGACCCCAATCACTGCAAAATTAATTTATACTGTAATTTTCAATAATTATAGATTGGTAAGATCTGTTAAAATTAAAATTATTTTTGAGCATAAGATTCTTTATTGATTCTAAAAAAAAGTACATATTAATTACGTTCAAAACCCTTTGAATAAAATGTGTTATGGGTTTATGTATTTTACCCTTTACAGCTAAGTAAATAATTTGTATACCAACTTGCATTTTACCTACAGATTGCCTTTGTTTTTCTATCGTAGATCTCCGTGTAAGTAGCGATTTTATCTCCTTTCCTGTGCCGTGCGAAATAAATTTATACATTTTACATTTATTACGTGTATAAACTTCTTGTTTTCAAGTACAAAGGAAATGGTACCTAATTCCACAGTGCAAACTGTCTTTCTTTTGCTGGATAGATTTTACCAGGAAACAAAAACGTTATCTAGCCTTAAAAGGAAGAGGGGCCCTGACGTTTTCCTAGCACATCTTCAGCCCCCACAAAAAGTTGTTTAGTAAGACGACCCCTCAGCACGTTTCGGACTCATAGGGTCGCCCATCTTACTGTAGTGGCCTTAAACTGATAATTATTAAGATAATTCTGCTGCGTCCTGCTTTTCAATTAAAGCACCATTGTATCAGCTCAACGCTCGTTACTCACGGCTGCTATGATGCAGGCGGACATGACCGTGATCCTCGCTTAATGAAGATGTTAATTCTTCTCACCTGCCACCAGACACTCGCTTGGTTCTCATCTCCTCGCACCCTGCTTTATATAGTGAACTAAAGTACAAGACGCCCTTGTGACGCGGAGATGCAGTGATGGGATGACAGCATGAGGAAGGGGAAGACGGAGAAGGATCACGTTTAGCATATCGTTTCTTTTATTTGTATAAACAGACAGTAAAAACTGCAATATATTGGATGTGGGTGTGGCAGAATTGAAGTTTTATGGAAGTGACGCTGTATAGTCTGGTTGTCATATACCGACATCGTTGAGGATTCTGTCGCCTTCATCATGAGTTTAAGTAAATACATGTGACAGTCTCATGATAGGCATAAACTATGTATGTGAAGGTAAGAAGCCCGTTTGAACTGCATGTAAACTTGTGCTAGATTACATCAAAACAGAGAGGATAGCAATATTATTGTCACTGCCTTAAGAACACCAAAACCTGTAGGTAAAGATGGAGAAGGAGTTTGATATATTCGTAACTTTTATAGCAAAGATTTTCTGTAATTACCAACACAAATTTATGCAGGGTATTCATCTGTGTTGATGGTATACACTGTCGTGTAACAGAGCAAAAGCACTCAACAGCACTAGATATTCAAGACGGCATAGTCATTCCCTGGTCCAAAATGTGTGCCCGAGATGTCCCCGATACGTAACAGGAATGCTATCCTCTTAACCGCAAGGTCAGGAATTATCTTGCATGCATAGTGCAAAACTACCCACCTGGTCAATAAATTTCACATTTCCATAAAACCCGAAGGCGTAACCGTATTAACAAATTTCGTCAGTGGTCTGTGTTTTGAGCCAGTTGAAACCAATCTACCCATTTATAACGTGTTATTTCTCTAAGGCTGCAGGTGCTCTAACCAAATCGAGCCCAGTCCAGATGCACCGAGTGTAACTCATTTAGATGCTAAATCCTGCACACCTATTTCGACAGGTAGAGCCATTGATGATCTGCTTCCACAGCCCCTTAGACTGGGCTCAGTGTGTTTAGTGGGTTCGCATCTGATAGTCGGCCCGTGTTCAATTCCACAGCTACTGCTACATGTTCAAATATGTCTGTTTATGTGACGAGCACCCACCACACATTTGTATGCATTCTGCATATTCCTATTCCTTATACTTACAATTCCTGTACTTCCTTCTGGGTCTGACACCTCTAACAACAGCCTATAAGGTTAAGTCCACAGATTATGAAGCCCCTCATTATCTTTGTGATGAACGGCTGTGCTGCTGCTACAAAATACTAGTACGCTAAGCGTGACGTCAGGCGTCTTTTTTATAAGAGTTTTCTAGACTACTTGTGTTCTTCGGTATTGGCAAGGTGTGAAAGTCTTTAGGAACGCGCTATATCCATCAAAATGCTATATCCATCGAAATTCCACCGACTTTTAAAATGGGTGCAGCAGTTTATGGAAAAAGTTGCTACATACCCCGCAAAATAAAAGCTGGACAGGCTAGAAATGTAAGAAACTACTGTGTGTAAGATGAAGACCGATATGTTTGGCTGCATTGTTGAATGATTTCACCAAGCTGACAAGAGGAGAGAGACGGGTTCCTGACATCAATGAACGTGGAAACATGTATGTTAATTAAAAATGCTATTGACATCTGAGACACGGAACGGAAATGCTCCTTCGTGCTTCAGTTGACTGCGTGTTCCACCCAACATAATTTAGGTAATGGAATGTTTGAACCTTTGTACTTTTTTCCAAATTCTGGGAGATGCGTTTTGACAGCACCTATTTTTCTTTGCAAATGGAGTTCCGTATGATTTGGTTAGCGATAAAAATAAGGTAATGATGATGATGATGATAATGATGATAATGGTGATAATGATGATAATGATGATGATGATAATAATAATAATAATTTTGACATACAACATAAGAATGAGAAAGAAAAGCTGAAGAAGGAATACTTGAGGAGATTGAGACTAGTTTTGAGTACAGAATTAAGTGCAAAGAATAAAATTCAAGCAATTGGATCATTG
>Ga0123357_10004146_pt1 | contig 16899 bp, 11 predicted proteins | sample TergutEmb28metaG_FD_89873 | JGI IMG/M metagenome (GOLD analysis project Ga0123357, IMG submission 89873) | Embiratermes neotenicus P4 segment gut microbial communities from Petit-Saut dam, French Guiana - Emb289 P4 | ecosystem: Host-associated > Arthropoda: Insects > Digestive system > Gut ... | reverse complement strand
TTGTGGGGGGCAATTTGTTGGATTTTTGGGGCCACCGAGAAAAACAGGATGTGAAGCCCTCAAAAAATTTTTTTGACAAAACTCATACTATCAACACTTTTTTTGAAAAATTTTTTTTTTTTTTTTTTTTTTTTTTTTCCCCCCCCTCAAAATTATCTCCCAGAAGAACTTAATGCACAGAATATTATGCATTTTCATTTTCATTAGGTTTCTCACTAGACATTTTTTACCAAAATATGCATGAATATCAGACATAGGCAGTCATTTGGGTGATGTGTGAAGCATAAAACTACACATTATTTATAAACAAATTAATCCATTAAAGGCCTAAGCATTGCCAACACCACTGTGTATACCGGATGTAACCACATTGTTTAATCTGTGCAGCTGTGTACATCAGCAACAAATTACTGTGTGCTTTTCTATTTTGTGAAGACCAAACAGACACAAATTGCAGTACTTCCAATTACTGTCCATTTGTAGTAGAATTATCCCATGTCTGTCCATATTTGTAACTTCCACGCACATACCCTGTTTTTAAGTGTAATAAGTCGGAGAGGGAGGATGTGAACACAGTGCAATAACCTGCTCAGGAGGTGCGATGAAACTAGGACAAACATTATTTTTGTAAGCTGTACATGAAGCACAAATGTATATAAATATTTTCAGCGCAGAATTTTTAAAGTTGAATAAAAACACGTTAACTCTGGACACAAACTGAAATGGTATTCAGTAATAAGAAAATAGCGAGGAATAACTGATGCAGAATATGGTGACAGTGGTTGGTGGTGTCAGGTAACCTTCACACTGAGTCAGTATGTAATCGCAAAAAGACTGACAAGGAAAAGAAAATAATGGTGACATTTTAAGATTCCAGTCTTCTGGGATGCGATGCCGCGTCATTGGGCGAGTAGTTCGGACGACCCTGTCACGTCACAAAACCTGAATCTTCGGCAGAACGACAGTGAGAACCTCAAATCTCACGCAGTAGTGACAGTTGAGTTGCTTCAGCAACCCAACTTACTCTCTTTTAGCAGCACAAAAGATGCAGGCTACACCCAAGTACCATTCTGTTTGACATCAGTTAAAACACAATTCAAGCTAACATAACAAAAGAGAGGATATGTCAGTATCTGAATGCCACTTCCCTATATTCACAGCCCTGTGCTCTCTACAAGCATTCTTATTGAACAGATGGGGTCATAACCTGTCACCAGTTAGCACTCTTTGGTATTAAGACCATAATTATAAGAGGCGTTTGATTTAAAATTAGCAAATAAAGTAAGTTTAATTTGCATTTACAGATCTTTGAAGTTGATATCAGCAATGGGAAATTGACAGTTGTAACCATTGTTGTTCAGTTATACTTGATTGTATGTCCAGTGCTCCAGGAAAGGATTTAAAAGGCACCACATTTTGATTAGCACATCCTTACACTGAGTGACATTAATCATTAGGTATATTGCAGTTGAAACTTGCATAGAAAATGTTCTGTTTTATACCAGTATGGATCTGCAAATTACTTCAGAGAAGTACAGGACAGAATCATTAAAAAATTATGAACATTTTTTTCTTGTGCTGGTCGTACCGTAGACAGTAATTATCAAATAGCCTGTCCTGCGTTAGAGTTGTCGATTTAATTTGTACCTTGGAAGAGACTTTGAAAAGAATCCTGTGTTGACTTAAAGCACTGTTTTATTTAATGTTAAATGAACATTGTGTGTGCGAGTGTGTGTGTATGTGTGTGTGTCAGTATTGGTAAAGATGTCTTCAAACTGTGAGCCCCAGCCAAATCAAGGGCAGAGACACAAACAAACTGTCCTTTCACCCTGTTTATTCTATCTTGCAACATTTGACCAGTCAGAGAAACAATATAAAATTGGTATGGAAGGTGTGTGGTGTTGTCCTTTCTCAAGTGAAGCCTGCATTTGCATCATCATGCTTACTGCTTGATGGACACAGCCATTTGCACTTAACAAAGTGGAATATACCTCTTGTTTTTTTATTAAAATTCTTTAAATGTTTTGAGGCTCATGAGTTTGAAAATGTCCGTGGTGTGCTAATGGAAACCGAAATAGATAGGTTCCTAACACACTGAAGTAGGTTTAATTGTGTCCACAAAGTCATATTCCTTTTGTGGACATTTTTTCACTGCCACTAAGTAGACATGACTGAATCAGTCAAAGCCTACACAAAGATTTTGAATTTATCAGGATGCTATGAAGAAGTTTTTATGTTCTTTTGTTTTCATGCACCTGTAGGGTTTTTACAAAGTTGTAAGAGCATAACCATGTTTATTACTATGAAGCAGGTCAGTTACTAAGACTCATGGACAGCTGGAGGGGTGAGGATTTGATTCCTGTCAGGGACAGAGAGATCCTAGTCTTATTCTGTGTAGCCCACCCAGCATCTTACCTTGTATCATCATTCTTTACACTGGGATAGAGGTGCCAGAGCACGAGGCTGACCATGCACATGCACCTAGTGCAGACATTCAGTGCTGTACCTCATCTCCCTAATGCATTGTGATGGTGTGGTGCTAAATTAAGCAGTGACAAATTCCTTTTAATTCCGGACCCTTAGTCCATTGTTACTTTCTGCAGCACATCCTGACCACATTTATCACTTTTCTATCATTATTCTATCAGCAGCATGCCTGCACCATTGTTATTTCTTGTATGCTGCATATCCCAATCTTTTGGCATGTGACACTGTCACTGTACTGGTGTTTGCCATTATTTGGCAAGAACATAGCGCCTTTATCTTCAACCCATGAAGATGAAGACACTATGTCTAGATGGGACCTGAGGAAACACCAACCCAATGACACAGTGTCCCATCCCAGAAGACCTGGATACTCAGCAACAATGCTGTGGAAACCTCAGATCCTGCGTATTGTATCCAGACTCAGTTCTGACAACTCATTCTGTCATCTTGTAGTTAGAGCAGATGTCTCTCTTACTTGAGATCCATAATCAACTGCCATCTGCTGTGTGTTGAATTCTTTGTACTGGATGTGCTCTTATCAGGATCATGCCACATTCTGCAACATTCCTTTTTCCTTATCATTTTTTCTCATAACTGTTAGTTCCGAAAAATCAGTACCTCATAAAGCACTGTTCAGTAACTTATCTTCCCTGTTTGTGTTCAGTGAGGTTGCACAATTGACATAAAAGACTATTTTTCTCTCTTCCTCTTCTAACATTTTTTGTCTTTCATATGAGAGTTCTCCAGTCTTTTCCCGCTTCCCACAGTCTTCCATTCTCATTATACTGCCAGTTCTTTCCACTCTTGTTGATGTTCTCTGGTCCTTGGCTGAACCATCTTGTGCTGGGTTATCCCAATTGATCCTTATCTTCAAACTTATAATTCTGATTACCCCTTTAGTCTCCAAGTTAGCTAACAAATTTTTTGTGTTCTAAAGTTGTCAATTTTCAGTTCCCCTTTTTAATTAGAGCTGGAATACACAGTTTAACACACAGAGTGCTGCAAGATGTTAACAGTCTGGTGGGATGTGCTGCCATATACTTTGACAGGTTTCTCCAACATGCCAGTACCTATCTCTCAAACTGCACAGTGCCATATTGCAGGAGAATCAAAGTATGAGACTCATCACCACAACAATCTCCAAGTGCATCCCAGAATTGTCACTGTACAGGAACAAATTCACATGTCACCCTGTCTTGTAAGAACCCTACATTTCTGATTATTTGATTCATGTCATATTATTTACAGAATAATAACTTCATTTGAGTGAGCACATTTCTAGTGAGCAAGCAAAAAAAATGTTGATCTGAAACAGTTGTCAGCCAAAGACCAAGGCAAGGCATGAAACTTCAATTTGTCCACTGCTAATCAGTCTCTTTGCAGCAATACCTTATACCTGTACTTCAGTCAGTAGTACCCAAACTGTAAGCAATATGAATGTTGTAATGTTACCAGTCATGAACCAATCTTAGTGTCAGCAAAGTTATGTTCATCCCAATTCATGTTGTATGTGAAATGAAGATGTACTATGTCACAGTGCAGCTCCACCTTATACTGTTTCATGAGGCAGATTTTTAATGAAGGAAAAATCATAAATTAAATTCCATGTGTATGTTGATTGTGTACGTATTTTGGAGCTGTACTATACACTGATTATGTTGTGATATTCCACGTGTGGTATTCTGTGCAGGAATGTTGTAAGTTGAACATACTCCACTGTATGCTCATGATTTAAGGGGTGTTAAGTCATGGTGCACCTTATAAGTAAACATGATTTGTTTTCTGTTGTTTACATGTGCCCCTATCATGGAAACTGAACTGTTGTGTCTCCTACCATCTCCTAGCCTAACCTTTCAACAGTTATCTAAAGTAGTGGTTTGAAATTCACGGTGTGGGACTAGTAAGACCACAATGAATGCTGGAATCCATTTTCAACATAAGATGCATATTTGATTCCGTGAGCTCATGAAATACAATAAAAACATCAAGTAACATAAAGACATGACATAAATGTTTGAATTAGGATTTAAAAATGAAGAACTGATAAAGGTGATCTTTACACACACACAAAGACAGACACACTGACAAGGGTACCATTACATACAGTTTGGAAACCACAATATTTACTCGCGCTCCCTAAATTTGTAACCAACTCAAAACTTCGTCTATCTGCTTTACAATAATTTTTATGCACTAAATAACATTATATAAAAATAATCATTCTCTTACTATAAACTCCACTTCTCTATTCTAGTTATAACACGTCACCAAAAGAGAAGTGAATATCCTAGAAATGTCACAAGTGCTGCTGGTCGAACATGTCTGTTCGTATCTGAGCAAGAAGAATTCTTTAGCTTAACCCTTATCCTGCTAACGTGGAGAATATGGTGAGCTCCTAATAATGCCGGCAAATGGCAGCTGGGATTTAATTCGGCATTTAACCCTTTGACGCCGGAATTAAATCTTTGATGCCAGAATTAAATCCCCCCCCCGGCCACTTTAGTGGCTGTTCGGCTATTTAAGGGCTCACTGCGCGACATATATATATATATATGTTTGGCGGTTAAGGGTTAAAGGGTTAATTCAGATCACAGACTTTGCTGTTTGAACCATTCATAATAAGATTTGACAAGCACCATGGCATTAAGAGGTATGGGTGGGTGGAGGTACAGTTCTGGCCAGGTTCATGCTCCAGCAGCAATGGTTTACCCCACGGGAAAGTGAGAAGTTCTGTAATCATCAGTCATACAGGAGGCTGTGTTGAATGTAAAAGAATTAATGTATCATTTCAAATGTCAGTGAAATTCATATATAAAAGTGTTTATTTTCTAACAAAATCAGTATAATTTAATACAGTAATCAGGTCATGTGTTCATTTATCTTCAAAATCTGCCCCTCCGCTCTTCAGTTGAGTGAAACACTCAAAGAGTTCGTCACATATTTGCATTGTACCTGTGTCTCAAGAGACCAACATATGCACTCATTCCAGCTGCCTGGAAATTGTCAAACTTAATTCAGCAGAGCATGCAAATGGAGTCAGCAGTTATTGAATTATTTTGTAAAGAATTTGAATGTGTACCTCTTCAGCAAGATCCAAAATCCTCCATCCAACTCTCGTATTTTGAAACGTCGTTTAGAGACACACTCTTTTTACACCTTGACAAAGCTTCCTCAAAATCATCCATTGTCACAGGAAGATCTACATCCTCTTTCTTGATACTCTTGATTTCGGCAGGAGTGCGACCAGATATCTTGCGACGCATCGACATCATGGCAGCATCTCTGTAACGTTCAAGATTGTAAATAACTCGTGTAACACCAACAAATGCACTATTGTATAGTTTAAAAAAGGTAAAGTTCACCCTAGAACAGGCCACGAAGGCCCAGTGGGGGAGTAGAGGTATAGCTCTACTCTTTCTTTAACCTCGGCGCTAGATGGGGGTGGGTGGTCAACGCCACGCCCCTGCCGCTTTACCCCCGGGAAAGACCTGGTACCGACTGTACACGAGGTTGGGTGGGCCTCAGAGTCGGTCTGGACGGGTGCGGAAAATCTCGCCCCCACCAGGATTCGATCCCCAGACCGTCTAGCCCATAGCGAGTCGCTATACCGACTGAGCTATCCCGGCTCCCTATTGTATAGTTTATGCAGACAATCTTTTACATAGCTCCTACATGTTTCAGCACTGTTATCTTGCCATGTTTTAAATAAATGTTGGTGTTAGCTCACTGAAGATGGCGAGACAATAGCGCTGAAACATGTAGCAGCTATGTAATGTATGTATAAATTATAGAATAATGCATTTTTGGGTGTTACATAAGTTATTTGCTTCATCATAATGCATGGAATAAACAATGTAAAAGTGACAGAGGTTTGTGTTTTGAGAATTACTTTCGGGATATAACGCTGTGCCGTTGGGTGAGCGGTTCCTCAAAAGGCACAATGATACTTTTGCAATGTCATGAACTGCTCACCTATGGACACAGCACCACAATGTGGGAGATTTGGATGCTCAGTAAACCCACAGTGAGAACCCCGAACCTTACAATGTGGTATCTCATGTACAAAGGTAACATTGCTTTTATTCTAACCACTACATATGTGTATCAATTCTAAAGGAGATTTGCAGCTTTCATGATGGCAAGTGTTAAGGTTACATTCTACCAAGGACATGATGTATATAATTTGGTACTTCGTTTCCAATCAGTGTTTTACTCTATCATGACTATGAAGATAGCAGATACCTCAGAACCTGTCACATAGTAGGATTACTTCCATATGGTTACTGTCATGTTGCTTGACAATCTTCATTTCATAGTAATGAAGCCTGGCCTTATGGCCTTCCTAACTAGTCACATGATTAGATCTGCTGTGAATTCAGAAACAGCATTCTATGTTGGCAAACCCACCTCCACGATTGCAAACACTCATGACATATGCCAAGGCTTACTGGTGTCTCCTGTGCCTAAGGACAGGGACTTTATAAAAGCAATCTTACTATACCAACCTAGGAGACTACACAGTGTCATAACACACAAGACCACAATATTATCTTCACCACAGTACTCCAGAAACGTACCTGCATACATTGCTAATGTCAGAGCCTGTGTACCCTTCCAGCTTGTCAGCAATAACATTGCTGTCCAAAGATTCATCCACAGTCACACCTTCTAGGCACAGCTTCAACAGTGCAGAACGGGTTTCATCTGCAAGACACACAGGTGCTTGTGTTACGTTATTTTAGAGCAGTGTTTGCGTGTATTAGTGAACGGCCACACATGCTTGACAAGATCAAGCGAGCTGACAGAGAAAGTACCTGGTCTTCCAGATTGGGGTTTGGGGCATGTGGAAGGGGAAATACAGAAAATAAACTTCGATTTAGAATTCTCAAAATATGGTGGCTGAGTGGTATATGTAGAAGCATAATTGTGGTGGTGAGGACCTGAACTGGGCTATAGTACCTGACAGTTTAAAAATTCTGACATGGTCATGCATTTCGGTTTAATTGTAATACTATCAAGCTTTAAACTGGATAAGATCTGTATTTTGTTAGTTGAGTAAAGAGAGACCAACTTGATGTCACTTGCTTTATTATTTCTTTATTTAATGCTCAACATGTTTCGGATGTTAATACATCCATCTTCAGGAGCTTGCATACGGATACCACACCACCACATCCAAACCACAACGTAACACCAACACACACTGAACCAGAGCAATACAACCCATGAAATAACTCAACAAATAAGTTGCAAGCTTCTGAGGATGGATGTATTAACATCCGAAACATGTTGAGCATTAAATAAAGAAATAATAAAGCAAGTGACATCAAGTTGGTCTCTCTTTACTCAACAATCAAGATGATCCACGGCCCAATAAACGTAAGGTTCTGTATTTTGTGCTTCACAAGTTCAGTTTCCCATGTTTGTCACGCCCATAAATTCCACAGTCTTCCCAGCGTTTGTATTTTAGACTTGCAATTATTCAAAATTTTGACAGATAAGTCTGGTGGTAGGGTTGTTACCTTCCCACCTCCAGACAGACTTACTATACTCAGGCATTTCCTCTGGAGTAGATGAAACAGTTACACCAACGTTACATGGTACTCAGAGCCTTGTCTGTAAGACTAGGTTGCACTCGGCAGATGAGGAGAAATGGATTTTTATACTGTTACATGAGTGGGGATAGAGCAGAAATGCCGCCAGTTCTAATGATGACAATGATGACGACGACATGTCATCCATGCAGTCTATTGTAATTCACACATCCCACTATTTTCTAATTACAGCTTTCTGAGAAGTTGTGAATCCGTTTCTTATACTTTTCTTGTCACTGCACAGTGTTACACTTTCAGAGACCATGGTTCAGAGATGCACAGCTAATATGCAAACACAGTACTAGCAAGTGCAGCTTCCATTTCAGTCTGTACTGTCCTGGAGCACAGCACTGGTGGTGAAGGGACCGCAGACAGCCTCTGTGGTGTGTTAATTCAGCAGCCTTTTCAAGCAACCTGTTTCCCCCTGTAGTCCTGACTGCAATAACTGGTTCCTCCAGAATGCCAGCCCTATCTCCTGCACTCTGCAGTGTCACATTCCAAAACACTAAACATTAATGGTCACTGCTCATCTAACACATGTGTTAAATCAGTTCCCACGGTAATTTTACAAGTGGCATATCTCACCGTTTGGAAGAGGAATGTAGATCCTCTTCTCAAACCTCCTCCTGAAAGCCTCATCAATGTCCCACGGGTGGTTTGTGGCAGCTAGAACCATTATGACTTTGTCTTCTTGGCTGTAATAAAGGAGTGATAGACTCATCAGAATGGAACACAACTGCTGTCCATCCCTTTGTAATGAATGGTCAAACAAGATGGCAAAGGATAAGATGAAAACTAAGTTTTAAAATTTGAGCCTCATCTAAACAATACATACGAAATCAGTTTTTACTTCACAGTAAACATACAGTGTCTCTATTATACAGACAAGCCAGAGATGTTTAGGGAACTAATCGCTGTTTATTGTATTAAATATAACTAACCATGGTGGCGACGTGCAATGTTTTTAATGTTAATTCGCGAGGATGTTTAGTTAAGTATGGGTATGTATCAGTGACTGATTCATTACCACACACCTGTGTTTGCAGTTGTAAATTGTGTAGTGCATAAGTAAAGCTACAACAGTGGACACACTAGTAGGAAAGCCGAACAGTTAAGGATACGCATGTTACGAGCGGTGATCAACAGAACTGTTGTGTCATGAAATGCATACAGAAGCAGAACAACCTTGGAACACTCACTCATTGTCATTTAATTAGCTTAGAAAGCATCAAATCTGTTTTCAAATTGTATTATCTTAACAAAAATCCATGGGAGGTGCAAGAAGTTGCCTGCTTTGTTCTCTATGCCAACATAAATGCTTGACAAGTTACAAACAAGCAAATATTCCATATTTTTATGTTTCTGAAGATTCTACAAAATGCCCAGTAACTGTATGCAGTATCTATGTCACATTGATAATGGCTCTGAAGTCCTCATGCAGTCACCTGTTTGAATTGATGCCATCCATTTGTATCAGAAGCTCCGCCTTAAAGCGCCGTGATGCTTCATGTTCCGAGTCAGTCCCCCTTTGTGAACACAATGAGTCAATTTCATCAATGAATATTGTGCTGGGTGAGTAGAACCTGGCCTGGAAAAGAAGTGGTATGTTCTGTGTGTTACTGCAAAACATGCAGCATAAATGCTGTAGTCCAAATATATTAACTAGAACGGAAGGTTCATGAGACTGAGTTACATGTTACACGTAAGCTATTGTACAATATTGTGGTGGCATCTGAGGGTGGAGCAATGGTGGAATGATGACTGGCAGGGCAACATCAAGGGTTCTAAGGATAACCTGCCCCAAACTGTGTACCACAAGTCAAACAGAATATATATCTTGAAGCTTTCACAGCAACTAAATTCAATACAATCCTCTCCAATGGGCAGGTATGTCATATAGTTTCAGAAGACCAGCATTTCACACACCAACTCCCCTCATCAGGGTTGTGACAGTACTCCACCCTCCCAGATTACATACTGGTCTTGTGCTGATATACATTTTATTCATTGCTGTCAATCATTAGCATTTTATACATAAAGATCGTTCTTACCATCTCAAATAACAGCCTGACTAGTTTCTCTGACTCGCCACGATACTTGGAAGTCAGGGTGGAAGAGGAAACGTTGAAGAAAGTAGTACCGCATTCTGTGGCCACAGCCTTGGCTAACATGGTCTTCCCTGTTCCTGGCGGACCCACCATCAACACCCCTTTCCATGGTCGCCGAATACCCTGCGATGGTATTCACAATAAACACACTGGGAGTAAGCTGACAGAAGGTTTAAGACAAAGGCATCATATTTTACATTTAAAAACTAGAACAAATTCCCTAAAATAACAAGATGGATTTCAAAGGGTGTTTATAGATCTGAATTCCAAACCCACCTTGAAACAATTGCAGCAGCTCATGAAACAGGGGAAAGAAGTAGAAAATATAACCTACACAGAAAGACATTAGATAAAAAAGTTCAAAGAGCTTAGTAAACTAAAACAAGACACAGAAGGAAGGAAGAAACAAATGGGAGAGAAATGAACAGATGACAGGACTAAAGGACACAAAGCACCTTGCTGGAATTAAGTCTGGTTTGGAAACATATGAGATCACAGCTTTGGAAGGATACAGGAACAGACCTGGGATATTAGAAGGTGGGTACAGAGGATACACGGTAAGGCAGACGCTGCAGGACAGACTCTGTAAGAAACGTAGCTGACAAACAAGTAGCAAAGTAGGTGAATCAGACAGAAAGGCGATGGGCACAGAATGAGACAGAAAGAGCTACCTTGAAGAAATCTGGCATCAGCATGGGCAGCACCACAGCTTCCTGCAGTATCGCCTTGGCTTCGTGCAGTCCCGCTACCTTGGTCCATGCGATATCGGGGTTGCGTTGCAAAATGTCCCTCTCGATCGTCTCAACGAGATGTGCCTCATAGCCCGCGGGGTTGAACACCCGCTCTTCGCGATCCTCCTCTCCCGCCACCTCCACCTGATCCTGCTGTTCGGACTCCAGCTTCTTGACGGTGGGGCGCAGCCCCTCGGGTCCCATCACTTTGGTCCGGTCCTTCCCTGGCCGTGGCAGTCGGTCCACGGAACGCGATTTGCGATTATTGCTGACACTATAGCTGGAGCTTCTGGACAGGCAACACAACCCGCACCCGCGGGACAGTCTCATATTATTTATATATTTACTGGCCATGGCCCCTTCGTATGAGGGGGTATCATATTCATGCACTGATCCACTCCGTCTTAAACCGGCGTGGTCAAAATTCAATCCCGGCTTGTGGCGTCACTCAAAAGCCAAGCTCCACCAGTAAGAACGGGAACGTGGTAACCATGGAAACCTGGCTTGTGACATCACTCACAAAACAAAGCTCCACCGTAACAATGGTAGCCTGGTAACCATGGAAACCCGGCTTATGTCGTCACTCCCACACCAAGCTCTACCGTAGCAATGGTAACCAGGTAGCCACGGCAAAACGGGTGTGCCTTAATCAGCCATTCAATCACACCACAAACTTCACAGTCTACAGTGTCCGCTGTCCGTAACGAACGACACCTTCAACCGCTCACGCTACAGAACGCTGAGTGTTAGGAAGAACAAGTGGATGATGCGTCATTGCAAGCTTCAACCATGTTGTCAATGAGATGTGTGTTCTTCTAGGATGTTACGCAGCGAGTGTTGGTAATCCCTTACCGACGTTTCGGGACAACCCATCGGTCCCATCTTTTCGGACTGATTGACCCTTGAAGATGGGATCGTAGGTTGTCCCGAAATGTCGGTAACTACCTATCGAAGCTGCGTAAAATCGCAGAACGCAGATCTCAAATGAGTAATGGATTGGAGAAGATGAGGAAGGAAGCGATGGATGATTGCTGTTATGTAGGATGGAAAAGTGAGAAAACTTCAGACGTGGTAGTAGGTCTCTATGTCGAGACTTGAAGCCGGGACCTCCGGAATAAACAGCAGGGGTGTCAACCACTCGACCGCAACGTCCGGCAATATCGTACTGAATTCCGAGTCCACATAACAGCAGCTGACAATCCCCCGCCTGTCAAGAAATTCCCGCCTTGTGCTCGAACACAACAGTTTCACCTCCATGCTCACTACTTACTTATATCATTAGCCAGTTTAATCCTTTTCGCAGATTCGTATCTTACTTTTCTATAATTGTATCCATTCTATACAGAAAGTAAACAGACTTGACATACATCTCGAAAATAATCTCCGAAATCAGGGACAGGGACTTTACGGAAGTAATCCACCAATACATGACACACAAATGTAATTCGTGTGTACAGCAGTTCTCATTCCAGCCATTCTTTCCAATCCATTACAAGCACACAAAGCTCAATCCCTCACCGGCCCCTGGCATTGATGGCTGGTAACGCGGGCTGAATCTCGGGGTCGCGTCTGCGGAGGGACGCCACCCATCTGTCAGACGCTGCTGGGGTCGAGTTGGCGGGAGCCTTAGTGCGGCCTTCAGAGTCTCCGCCTCCGGTGGACTTTGACTGATGGGGCTCTGAAATATGAAACACCTCCTGCCAATTGAATTACGTCGAATCAAATTGCTCCTCCAACTGACAGAGACGCCGCAGTGCCAAAAGAAGTGCATCCCCATAAACTGAAAACAGGAAGGTTCCTGGAACTGTGTTCTAGGCAGTGACGTCACGTAGTCTAAGTTGACAGGCAGGTTTCGCAAGCACCTGCTGCCTCTGTCCACAGGGTGCTATTAATATACATGCCTTATTTTACGATATTGTCATATCAGCATATAAGACAAGGAATGGTTGAATAATCTGGAAAGCAGCGGCAGTGGCCTGAGTAACGTAGGCATTAGGTACTGGCATTTGCTGTAGTGACTGAATAAACTCCTCAAAACTGAAGGCAGTGTACCAGCTGGGATTCAAACTGGTCACCTCACCAAGACAGTTAAAAGCGTTATCGCTTGAGCCGTCCTACTCGTGCGGCGGTATAAGACGAAACCTGCTAACGTCGGTACATTACTTCGCTACCAAATTACACGGCGTCGTATTCCATAACAAAATAAACTTCATGTTCATAGCCGTGAAAAGTTCAAAGCCGACACAGCATAGCTACAGGCTACAACAGCCCACTGTGCCTGTCTTCACAAGGAGCCCAGTTTGAATCTCGCAACCTATATATCTACTGTCCTGGTATTTCTCCTGGAAATCTCTTTCAAATACGGAAGACTGTCATCCTACAGAGCCGGGATAGCTCAGTATGTTACCATACTACGAGTTGAAAGACGGGGGAAGCTGATTACATTTCTGGAAGGGGCAAGGTTTCTCTCTTCCCCACAGAATTCGCAATTCCATGGGTCAAGGGATACAAAGAGGTCGAGAAATGGAACTGACCACTCAAGTCCATTTATAGCTGCGGTTAAGAATACAGGGAGCCATACCGCCAAACCCCCCTCCCCTACATATCTTCACGACATGTTTCTTAATTACAGAATACCATTTAACAACCTGGCCTTTATCTTCAAGCGTCTGCTTTCAAAATCACTGCTGTTTACTGCTTATGGCTGCGTTCCTACTTCATATGATACTAATGTCTGCCGGCAAAGACAGCCGTTAAGAATTTACGAAACAGTGCGTCGGTTTCGCTCTGCTTTTCTAACAAAAAAAATCTGGAATTTGCATCAAAATGCACCACGACCATCAACAATCAAATGTCGTTAGCCACCCATTCAAAATGGCGGAACTGTACAGCATATGTGTGAACCAGCGCCTGCGCACTTCAACATGTCTTGCCTTGACGAAATCTAGAATGAAACCGTCCCGTCATCAAATTATACGGACAGAAATATTTCGCGGCAAACACGAAATTTCAGGCGACACATAATCGGGTCTTGCCGTAAGAACAGTACGATCTGCCACCTGCTGTATCTCAGCTGTTGCAATTCCAAGTTCTCCCCGTGCAAGGTGGATAACAAAAATGGGTAAATACTCCAGGGGTATGAATGTTTAAAAAGTAGCAGCAAGGCCAATATTGGCTTACTGACAGTCATAGCATGCCGCCATGTTGCTGTAAGATTCATAACATGGCGCCGGCATGCGATCGACTTCATAAATATTGTTATGCAGTGTACAGAGGGCATGACGTGAATGCAAGTTTATGAGACAATGTCTTTCTGTCCGTCTGTCCGCGTGTATGACTAATAATCGAAACTGTTAGACAAACTTAGATTGTATGTGTGGGAGTGGGGAGTCTACACTACCAAATGCGGGAAGATTATGGCTTGAGAAAAACAAAGTTTAAAGGAACTTTCTCGGGTTTACACAACGGCATCACGTACAAAAAACAGCACACATCATAAAACATGAACTTCTTCGGTCTCAAAATTCTATTTGCAGCAATGGTGGGTATGCTGAATATTTCACAAAACACACTTCCACTTCCTGTTCTGTGCCATCACTCGTACTGTGCTCGCCTGAATTACGTCGTAATGTACTCTACTGCGTAGTTACCAAAGTTTCGGAGGGGAAAAAAGTGCTTCCATCTTCAGGGAATACTTTCACTTTGCTAAGGACTGGGCAACAAAGGAATCGGTATAAAAGTGTCAGTATATGGAAGACGCTTTTGTCCTTTCGACAGCATGCAGACGGACGCCGAGGCCCATACACCCCCACATTCAGTGTGTGACAGGACTCTTCCCCCGGGATGTGAAGTGGCCGGAGGGGGGCGGGGGGAGCAAATCTGACTAATTACCTCCTATTGCCAAGGTCAAGAATGCGTGGAGCCACGCGTCCACTGCCCCATACATCTCAATGGGCGCGAAGTGTAGGTACGATGGAATCGTTACCTTTTATATGCATAAAATAAAACTTAAAGAAACGCCATCACTCAATTTAGTAAATCGGGGAAAAGTACGAAATGTAAAATAAATGAACAAACAGCCGAACACAGCACCAATTGTGTGTCTGTTTAGCAACACCATGAACACATCCCGCACACGTTCCAACACGCTGTCGCGAAACGTTGGTACGAAACTACCAATCTACGCTGCGTAATATCCCAAAAGAGCGCAGACCTCATTGACACCGCGGCGACAGCCAGAAATAAAGCAACATTATTTTATCTGACAACTGTGGCTAGTCACTTCCCGCCGTCTCGCTTAACTTACAAAACTTCGATGTGTAGTAAACAGCGCGTCCGTTAAGACGTAAAATTTCTCTGCGGGACGAAGAAAACTTTTGTCTGCCAGCTATGGTCTTTAAATATGGCGAGTAGCAACTTAATGTTCACAGCGGCAGTACGATGGAGTAAAAAAAGCTCGGACCCCGACTCACGGCGTACTGGATTAGCGGCGAGCGCTGTGCTGTCTGCAGTCATAAAAACAGTGCGAGTGGAGAGTGATGTGGATTGCCAGATAAAATAATGTACCAGTAATGGTGGCAACTTTCTCCCGAGACACTGAGGCACGCGGTACACCAACGCGGCCTGCTGTAACAAGTAGTCTGAGAAGCTTCGTGCTTCGTTGGGGTTCAGACCAGTGAAATAACGTCATGCTGGGGCCCTCACCTTGCTCTGGTGGGTGCTGGGCCCTTACTGGAGCCGCCTTCTGTCTGGGGTGTTGGGTGCCAGTAGAGCGCTTGGAGCCGCTATCACGAAATGGCCTGTGAGTCGTCGTGATCTTCGTGAAGGTGAAGGGTGAGAACGGGTCCAGGATCAGCGAGTCCATCATGCGGGCCACCTGGTGGAACCCCGAATGCGTCGTGGAAGGGCTGAAACAGGCGTAACATACCACGGTTACTGTACTTCAGAATTTTAGGTCAAGAAAAACAACGGTGGTTGTCCACGAAGGCACATGTTGGGCGACGAGATACTGTTCCACTCATTAACATCTCCATTAGACGGAGGTGGTGAGGCTCACGCTCTGGCCGCCACACTCCAGAGGAGAGAGCGCCAGGTATCCACGGCATAGGGGGGGCAGGGTGGGCCCCTGAGACGGTCTTGACACATTTCAGATACAAATCTATTTCCCTTGTCGGAATTCGAACCCCTGATCGTGCAGCACGTTGCATAGTCACTACACTGACTGAGCTATCCCGGCCACTTAAGCAACCAATAGACATAAATAAGTAGTTGGAAGTAAACGTACTAAATCCCAGAGCTTACTGAAGCATTCATTCTGGAGGAAAAGCTTCTCCAACTGTTAGCGCCGGTGTATGATGGAGGTTCAGCAGTGAGTTTTACGTCTCTGCCGCCTTTACCCCCGCAGAAAGAGCGGTGATAATGACTTGAGAGATGGGCACAAAGGCCACAGATGACAGACTCTGAAGCGAACAAGAAAATCTCTGCTGCCGCTGGGCATCGAAATCAGACCTCCGACGCACAGCTTAGCCGCTATATTAACCAGCAGAGTTGAAGTATGTTATAGTGTAAGATGATGTGGCTCCCTGCCACCACGGAATGGCGCGTCCTCAGGGTGCGGATGGAGCAGACAGCTTGTACATAGCGGGTAGTTGCGGATATATTGAATAGGCAGTCGCGGACAGTCGACAAGGGGTGGTCCTCAAGCTTGGTGATTAGTCGGAGAACTGACAACACTCCACCGCGAGTAAACAGTACGGCAACAAATGTGACAGAGGACGAAGAGCAGGGAGGGGATGTTTGGAACGACACAGACTTAGGAAAACTTACTTGGAGTGGCACTAGGGCATGGAGGTTTTGTTTGGAACGACACAGACTTAGGGAAACTTACTTGGAGTGGCACTAGAGCATGGAGGTTTTGTTTGGAACGACACAGACTTGGGAAAACGTACTTTGAGTGCCACTAGAGAATGGAGGGTTTGT
>Ga0123357_10004145_pt1 | contig 16899 bp, 10 predicted proteins | sample TergutEmb28metaG_FD_89873 | JGI IMG/M metagenome (GOLD analysis project Ga0123357, IMG submission 89873) | Embiratermes neotenicus P4 segment gut microbial communities from Petit-Saut dam, French Guiana - Emb289 P4 | ecosystem: Host-associated > Arthropoda: Insects > Digestive system > Gut ... | reverse complement strand
TGGCTTTCTTGGAGTGCGGGTCGGGGGAGAACGATTGTAGTAACACTGGATGGACTGTTCCGAGTCAAACTGAAGACTGCTTGGCTACCCACTCCATTCGCCTCTTTCCCCTTCACTTCTCCTTCCGTGTGTCGCCGTGTGCCACCAGATTCCGTTTCCACTCTACCACAAGATATGCAAGACAAGCTCCTGGAGGAAATTCCAGTTTTGCCATTTGCTTAGAAAATTTTTTCAAGATCTGAGGCCTTCATGGAAGCAGAAGGCATTTCAAAACTAATGGGAACTAAAGTGGGGCTGTTGCAGGGAGCATACAGGCTGCCACATGTTTACTGCTTCTCTGCTGCATGAAGAGGCTCCAGGTCCCAGTCTTGTGACAAATTACGAGACATTGTATTTTCTCTGGTAGTTTTCTTTCAGGCACTTGCATTTATACTGTTCCCAAAGATTAGGAAGCCACATTTGACACACATACAAATTAACCAGAAAGTTATGGTTTTGTATATCCAGATCTTCAGATCTTTGAAAAGTAGACAGGATGGTATTTTTTTAACTCAGTAGCAACAAACCTTTTCAGTTTATATTTTTCTCCTGCATTTTGGAAATGAGTACTAAGCGATAAGTCAGAGAATGCGTCAGATTTGCATCATTTTGATATTTTTGTATTGCATTTTAAATTTCCGGTGTATAATGTTGTCAGGTTTCGTGTTCATTATTCAGTGAATTTTTGTATGCTTTATGGGACTAAATTAATCACTTAAAGATGGAGCACAGACTGCTTTATTTAAAGACCCAGTTCATACTGCGCAGTTAACACTTTTCATCTTGGTTATAAAAACCAATCAGTTTATGCTGTAAGTGGCACGAGTCGCTGTTTGTTCTCATATAAAAACAAAACACATAAATACAGTGTGGGCAGAAAGTAAAATTATTGAATGTTAAACCTGTTGGTGCATCACGTAACCAGTAGGTTTTACATGCAAAAGATGCTCATATAAGATGAGCCTTAGTAGAAATTTTTGGTTTAACTGCCATATTTTAACCCTCTGAAACAGCATTATAGCACCTTGCAGGTGAGAAAAACAGCTTAAATCAGGAACAAGATGGTGTGTTATATATATCAAAACTAAATACCCTTTGCACTGGTGGGGTTATTTTGATCATGTAGGAACTGTCTGGCATAAATGGGGGCAAAACTCTGCTGCTACTACTGTGTATTCTTTTTCTTTATTTTTTCAGTTTACGGGATGACACAGAGGCAGCAGCATTTGACTCTCAAAGTTCAAGTGTCATAAAATTGAACAATGGCACCATATTGTATCTTAGGGAAGTAAACAAGTTCTTAGCATTAGTCTGCATTCTAAGAGAAGACAACTTTGATAGGCAAGGTAAGTTTTGATAAGCATGCATATAAGTTTTGATAAGCATACATGTAAGTTTTGATAAGCATACATGTAAGTTTTGATAGGCATACACGTAAGTTTTGATAGGCATACATCTAAGTTTTGATAAGTATACATGTAAGTTTTGATAAGCATACATGTAAGTTTTGTATTTGAATCTGAGAATGCACATTATTGACATTTTTGAGCCACTGTATAGCAGAGCTCTTTGAATGTTTGTAACATGTCTGGAAGTTTTAAGAGAATTTCTTCAAGTTCTAAGCAGTGCTGCCTTGGGGTAGTGTAATCAGTGTAGTAACTAGTCTACAGGCTAGAGGATCCAAGGTTCAAATCCTGGCAGAGGCAAGAGATTTATTTCTTCTCAAAAATATTCAGACCAGCTGCGGGGCCCACCAAACCTCCTGTTGGGTACTGGAGGCTCTTTAAAGCTGCAGGGACACGAGACTGACCACAGCTGTCTATATAATGCTGAGGTTAAGAATGAGTGGCACTATACTTCCACTCCTCCATATGCCTTCATGGCATGTACAGGGGCCTTACCTTTTATTGTTTGTATGTGAGAAAGAGATGCTTTACATGTTGGCATGATTATTGTGAGAAGATAAAGATTGAAGTCATCTGGAATGACACCATGTTGATTGGTAAGAATAGAATAGAATGATATATGGGTTCGAGCCCTTTTCGGGCCTGATGCACCTGGGCCCTAAAACAGGTCCTTTGTGCCCCACATTCTATGCTAGGTTAAAAGAGCCCTGTTGCGTCACCAAAACGCCAGATGGCCCCCACACCTAGTTTCTTAATATCATCTGGTCCAAAAAGAAGGAACCCAGGTAAATGTACCTAAGTGAGGCCAAGGCCTCACACTCACATAAAATGTGGACTGAGGTCTCCTCCTCAGTACCACATTTCCTATACATGGGGTCATTTTCTATCCTCATTATACATAAATGTCTCCTCAAGGTGTTATGCCCCATAAGCAGGCCAATAACAACCTTGGTTTGAGTCCTATTAAGGGACAATTGCCAGGCCCCTGTAGCCTGATTCGGAGCCGGGATCAATTCCCAAGCCTCTCTCTGGGTATTACAGGTGCCACGCCAAAATGTTAGATGTTGCTTCCCCATCCAGCAATTCAACTTTCTTCTTATATTATGCCTAGAAACCCCCAAGAAAGGCTCAGGTCCAACAAACTGTTGAGCATAGCCACTCCTTGTGAGTTTGTCGGTGGTTTCATTCCCTCTCACTCCAGCATGCCCAGGGACCCACAACATGCCGGGCAGAGATGTCATCCAACGCCTGCTGGCATTGTCGTTCCAACGGAGATGGCGTTTTTGCAGCTTGAAGCGCCTTCAGAGCCGCCTGACTATCAGAGCAAATACTAACATACTTCTCTGGACGATCCTGGGTTGCAATTTCTTCAGCGCAGGCTAATATTGTGTATACCGCAGCCTTAAAGACTGTGGCATGTTTACCTAGAGGGATGCTGAGCCTTCTGTTTGCAGATTGCCCATAGACCCCAGCCCCGGTTCCTTCCGCAGTCCTGGACCCTTCCGTATACCAGACGAGCCCTTTAACCATAGGAGGAGCCCCAGGCCCATGTTGATTGGTAAAGTTACCAGCATTTCAAAGGAGCTTGCAGCATCTGTCATCATATTGATCCAAGCAGACTAAGTTGCTTGGAAGTAAAAGTTAAATTACACAGGGAAAGACTGGGTTAGGCAGTTGACGTAGTTAACCAATAGAAGTGGTGTGCAGTAGCAAACCTGTTGATAGTACAGGGTAATGAAAACTACAGTGCAGGGTAATTCGTAAGTCCCTCCAGGATTTCCGACCTCTGCGGTACACTAGCTGGGATGGTTACGCTGAAGGGGAGCATGTCAACATAGGGAGAGAGAGAAAAAAACTTGGAGAGATTCTCTACCTATTGATATGCTCCTTTCTGCTGTGTCTGTCGTGGTTGTTGAGCAGCCGAGTTCGAAGTTCCAGAGGGACTTATGAATTACCCTGTATGTGCCAGAGGAAAAGAGAGAAGAATTGAAAGTGTGAGGAAGCATGGCTTGTGTGGGGGCTTTTGCCATTCCTTCGGGTAGGGAGTGAGAGGTTTCCATGACCTGCTCAACACAGTCTCATCTTCCTTGTTCAAATCATTGGATGGAGCTTAGTGTCAGTTGCCTCCTTGATAAAGCCCATGCAACAGGATTTGGTGGTAGTCTGATGGAACCAAGGGTGGATGGGAGGATAGGGAGAACTTCCCAGACATATTTTTCAGTTGACCCAGTCATATGTGCTTTGTGAGGTTGTGCATTAATTTTAAGGATGATGTGTCTGTTTATGAGGTGCTTATAGATCACATGTTGCAGTCCGGAGTGTCTGAACAGAATGACCAGCATTTTCTCCTGCAGGCAGAATATCAACCAGCAAGCATCCTAAAGTATCCTAGAAGACAGTTCTGATAAGTTTACCGGCTGAAGGGACTGTTCTTCCTGTCCTCTTGGGAAGCATTTCTTGATGCCATTCTTTGCTTTGTCACTTTGTTTTGGAATTAGAATAGTGGAACCAGCTTTCATTACCATTCACAGTGTTCAGTAGGAAGACGTCAGTCATCCTTGCGGTGTGTCCTTCAAGAAACTGAAGCCACATTGGTATGTGCCCTTTTGTGTTTGTTTATTTGTTAGCAAGCAGGGAGCCCAGTGGTAACAAACTCTGTGATACCCCAAAGTCTCTGTCATCTCCACCTACCCTTCGTCATGTCCAAATTCAAGCTTTCTGTGGTTTTCGTAACCATCACTCTTCAGTCATCCTTCAGGAGTACATATTGTTGCATTTCATGCAAGCAGTTTTGGTCACTTGCCACAAGGCAGAGCAGCATTATCCCTGTTGCCATCTCTGAAACTTTTCGCACATTGCCACACACTTGCGGCATCCATGCAGTCATTCGCACATGCACAAAGAAGCTGATGGTCTGCCTGCAGCTGAATTGTTTAAGACAACTTCATCACAGCATGCTAGTGAAATGAAATGTCATTGACAGCCATTTTGTGGCTGTGGCTTGTGAGGTACATTTTGGTGCACATGCATTGGACTTCTGTTCCAAGTTGGAGGTGTGAGAAGACATGCCTGCCATGTAATTCCTAGGGCACAGTATATCTGTGTAATGTGTGTAATACAGTGCTGCTCACTACTTTTGGTGCAGCCCTTGGATATACCTTCTGGTGCCCTGATGTCACATCATCTTACTCCACCTCAACACTAAAATGAAAAGATTGCTTTACTGACAGTACAAGGTGCTACCCAAAAGTTCCCGAAATTCTTCGGCCACGGCTTAACCACTTACCGAATTTCTGTTCGCCTCCGTCCCCCACGAAGTTATCCCCTTCTGCTTTGATACAGCGATCCCAGCAGGATTTCCACGATCAGAAGCACTGCTGAAAGTTATTCCACATCAGCGTCTTCATCACATTCTGTGCTCTTCTGGATATTTTCATTGCTGTCAAAATGTTGCTCTTTGAGCTTCAGTTTCATCTTTGGGAACAGGAAAAATCACAAGGGGCGAGGTCCGATAGGTAGGGAGGGTGGGGGATGACAGTCGTGTTCATAGAAGCCAAAAACTGCCACACAACGAGCGATGCGCGAGCCGGAGCATTGTCATGATGCAGGGCCCAGGAGATGTTATGCCACTTGTCTGGACATTTGTGTCGGATGTTTTCCCCCATTCGCCTCAGAACATTGCAATAGAATTTTCCATTCACTGTCCTGGTGGGACAAATTTCTTATGCATGATGCCTTCAGTATCACAAAAACAAATCAACATTGATTAGACATTGCTCTGAACTTGTGCTTTCTTCAGTCATGGTGAAGTTGTTGGAGTCTTCCTCTGAGATGACTGCTGTTTCATCTCAGGGTCATACCCAAATACCCAAAATTCGTCACCACTGATGATGTTGGAGATGAAGGTGGGCTTGTTTTCGGCCTGTTCCTTGAGGTGAGTGCAGACAGCAATGCGGTATTCCTTTTTGATCACTGCTTATCAGCGTTGGCACAAATTTTGTTGTATTGTGCAGCTTGTTGGGCTAATCCGACACAATTCGCTGGCACATTCCATATGACACCTGACAATGTTGCAGACATCCTGAATCATTCATCTTCGGTCTTCAGGATAGGCCTCTCGCACTTCTGCCACATTTCCAAAAATGGTTCGGGTCAGAGGTCGTCCAGAACGCTCATCATCATCAACTGACATCTGTCTGTTCTTAAAACACTTACCATTCATAGGTTTGCATTTGGTCTAGGGCGTTATCACCAAATTCTTCTTTAAACATTTTGTGTGTTTCCGATGCCGTCTTGCAGAGCTTGAAGCAGAATTTAATGCAAATCTGTTGCTCCTTCACATCAGTCATTTCAGCAGGTTGGTAGGATCGCAAAATAGCACTAACATGACATAAAAAAAAAAAAAGCACAGAAAATACACACATCCACACAACACACCACCACTTGACATACTGGTTCACAAAGGGTACAGCTGATGATACCTAGTGGCATACAACAGTACTATAAGCAGTTTTCTTGCGGCATTCAAATTTTGGGGACTTCTGGGTAGCACCTCATAATATTACTGATTCGGAATTGGAGCGTTTAGAGGTATATATTATTGTGGATGTCATATTATCCAGTTGTAACCATTGAACCACTTTTGACATTCACAGCTAAGAGACACGGAATAATTGTGTACTGAGTGATTGGAAAGTAAATCCGTGCTGTTAATTGGTTTCATATGCTAAACAGATTGCTATATTTCTGTGATTCTTGCACCATTTTATGACCAATACAGTTTTGTGTATCTTCATTGTTGCACCATGCATTTCGTAGAGTCATTGAATCAGCACACCAACTAATGCACATGCGTAACATTTTTACATTAAAACATTTAAAATCGCTCTAACATGTTTTGATCCTAAGATCATCTTCAGGGAGCTATACTGTTCTTTGCTAAAGTCACATTTTTAAAAACACTCACTGATTAATTAGTGAGTGTTAATCCATGAGGGTTTTTAAATATGTGACTTTAGCAAGGAACAGTGTAGCTCCGTGAAGATGACCTTAGGATCGATACATGTTGGAGCGATTTTAAATGTTTTAATGTAAAAATTTTATATATGTGCATTAGTTGGTGTGCTAATTAAATGACAGTTTTGTGTATTTACTTTATTATCATCCTGTGTATAATCTAAATGAGTAGAAGACTGGAAACAGTGTTCTTAACAGCATTCTCAGAATTTTGGTATAACTGTAGTAGTTCAGTTAATTGGTTGGTGTTACAGAAGATTTTTTTGTATTTATTATAGGTATCATTGATTACAACTTCTTGTGCTTCCGTGATGCTATTCAGCAAGTGTTTGAACTTCGTAATGAGAATCAGGTACTTTTACCACTCACCACAAATCATCATTCAAACGTTACAAGTAATCAGAATACCACTGCGAACTTGGAGGCACAGAATGCAACATTAAACTCTGGTAGTGTTCAGAACTGAAGGTAGAAGGATGAACCTATTTATTGTTATGAGTAGCTGACCGATGCAAGTTGATGTCAGTAACTGCTTTGTGAGGGATATTTGGAACAGATGAACTTGAAATTGTGGTTTTGTTGTGTGAAATTTAAGTTTTCTTGGGAAGTTTTGTTTTCAGAATATTTGAATAATAAAAGTTTTTATAATGATTTAGATACAATTTCAGTAATTTTAAATTTAAACATATTTAGTACATTTTTAATTTACTATCAGCTGTTACATAAGTGTACCAAATATCCACCCAAATAGTATAATTTACTGTCAGAAATGTTCTTTTATACTTTTGTGCTGTCATAGTTATATTCTGATATTCAGAAGCTCGAAAATTCGGGTCTTTTGGGATGTGATGCTGTGTCATGGGAAATGTAATTATAAAAATTTCAAGGATTATAGTGCCTTCATTTTCAGGGTCTTGACCCTAAAGATGAAGTCGCTGTGACCCTTACTTCAGGAGCTTGTTTCACAGTGAAACATCCATTTTTCAGAGTGTCTGACCACAGTTGGAAAGTGAAATTTTGAAAGCCAAGTTCACATTTTGAAAGCTGCGTAATTTTGAACTGAATGTGGCATATATGATTTGTGAAGGTCGCACATGGATTAAAATTCTGTTCTGAGTAATCTGGTTGCTGCACAAGGGAAATAAAATTCAGGAGCCAAGATTTGATCTCCTACATAACAGAGGTTATAATCCATATGAATATATTATACATCATGATATGCATGACCTCCCAGTTGTCTTCATTACAGGGTGGTTTCTTATATGAATATTTCACTGTGTGAAAAAGTTATGAAGTCATGGCATATATATTTTATATATATATATATTGTGATATGTATATTTCCCACTAACTGTAAAAAGAACTGTTTTGGAAAAATCAGTCACAGCTGTGTGGTTCCTAGTTCCCTGGACAAGGTTTACAGTCTTTATTCACCTTAATGTGCATTCAGGTTTGGTCTTCTTGGTATCTGTTCTTTGATAAATTAGTTTTGCAAGAATCATGCATAGAAGTGACATATAGTATTTACTGCTGTCTGCAACAGCAGAAACCTTTATTATGTACAGGTTAAAATGGCAACAGGTTTTGGCAAATGGATGGTTGTGGATGATGGCATACAGAATGCCAAAACTTCTGCAATACGTTGATGTAGACAGAAGTCACTAAATACTACACACTGTTTCTGTAATAATATGTAGCGGTATGCTACAATAAAGGCAGATTCTTGCATATCATTATTTCCTTTATCTCTACCAGCATCTTGCCAAACCCATAATGGGGACAGTTTATATATCATTACAAAGTACTGAAATTTAATATAAAATGTCTGTATTAATCTTTATTTAACTATTTTGTAATTAATGTTAAAATTGTTTAATTAAAAATTATATATTTTTATGTTATTTCCATGTAGTAATTAAGTATGATTATTGGTAATTATTGTGAGAATATTCCCTTAAAATCAATGTTTCACTTGTACCAGAGCAAGTCCTTGTTACTGCTATAGTAGTAAGAAGGTCACGACTATACTGCTGGTAAGACTTTGGCACTCTGGCTATGTTACACGCTCTGCCCACTGTACAGAAGGTGTACATGTCATGTTTTAATATATTACAGAGATTCAGTTTTGTGCTTTGTCAGTATAATTTTGTAATATCAGTGTAGTGTCACTGCAAGGAATATTACTTGACCAGCAAAGCAGAAGGTAAGAAGTGACTCACTGGAAGACAAGAGCATATGGAATGGATTCAGAACAGAAAAAACATTTATTTTCAAATATTGTTTGTTGCGTGTATGTGAAATGAATCACTACAGGGACAGGCGTTCTGAACACAATTGGAATAAGTCCAGGAAGGTTTGAGCTGTTCGGTCTCAAAGTATAAACTTCCAGTGGCACAACAAAGTGATGCTCTCTACAGGGTGCAAGTTTGATTGGACTTCCTTCACCATCGCTGTGACAAATGTATTTAGCATGTATTCAGCATTTCTTTAATTTCTGCACATACACCACTGGTATTCTTATTGCCTCATATGTAGGTTGCTGTATTTGCAACAAAGCAGGCCGACATCATAGTTTAGTGCTGAACGGAAGTATAATGTAATTGTGTGTAAAGTGCATTATATGGTATGTAGTGTTTTGCATAGCTTGTTGCAGTAATTGCAGGTACATGCATTTGTATTGTGATTGTTTTGCATGTTGGTATCTGAAGTTTAGTTGTACAAAGGACAAATCAAATACAAATTTTCTGGGCTAGCAGTGGTGTTATTGTGTAGAATAAGATGTGTGTATCAGCTCAGAACAAAGGGCAGGAGTAGCATGTACTTATGCGCCAGTTACAGGATGTGGTATAATTAGCGTTACTTGGCGGAAGAAACTTTAGGCAAGAATAGTGGCTGTTCCAACATTTGCTTTTGATTTTTGGTTCAAAATCACTTTGTTCCCATTCCTGTGTTGGAGTGTAATGTTATTGTACAAAATGCGCTTTCTCTACCAAAAATTTGATATTTTCAATAGATGGGCTGTTAAAAACATGTAGGAGTTCTCAGGTAGCCGATGGCTTGCACATCTTTCAGTAGCCTTCTCTACCTCAGATGCACTGGGCTGAAGCACTAATAAGTAGTACAGCTGTTATTTCAGTCCACCCAAAATCATTAACCTGATATACATGTAGTAACTGACAAAAGTGATTCTTTCGCCTGTTCGAAATGCTGCATCAATATGCAGGCAGATCACAGTTCTTATCCTTCACAAAGTACCTCTAAGGACCTACTGCATTGAGGACAGAGGTAAATTCTGTTTCCGTCCATTCGTGGTACTGATTCAGAAATGTAGTTACATATATAAATATATGCCAAGAATCACACTTTCCTCCTTATTTTATAAACTTTATTTTAGAGCCATTAAAAATTTGGTGACTTCCATGTTATGGCAACAGAAGTAATTTTAAAGGGAATACATTTTTAAGTTTGTAAATTTGAGTGTGGGTCTGCTGAGTATTATAAATCACACATGAGGTGTACAGAACATTAAAGAAAACACGAAAAAGTACTGAGTAATCACATAAGGAAAACCCTAATATAGAATTTAGGAACGACAAATATTAGTTTTATGCCCCCAAAATAATTTTATGTGTTTTATATTATTTATTCTTATTTTAATCAGAAATACCCAGTCAGCATGGAATACTTAAGTTAAAATATAGGAAAAGCACAACAAATGAGACATCAAAAACATAATATACAGTATAAGATATTGGTATCAAAATAAATATAATAATTCACAAATATAATATTCCACGTACGTCATATCAATCCAGCATTGAATGGAAAATGAACACACGACAAGGATGAAAACATATGGCAGTGAAATTAAAAATAGTATTAACTGACAATAAAAGAGAAATGCACAAAAATAGCTAACTGCAGTGGTGCTTCCAGTGTTACAACCTCAGGGGTAGAAACCACAGTAGCGAGTCCTCACTGCAGTGTGACATGCTGTAATGCGTCAGTCCCTTGAACTGATTTGAATATATAATGGGTTCGAGCCCATGAAGACCCAATGCACCTAGGCTTTTTTGAACAGGCCTATTGTGCTCACCTTACTTTCATTTTTCTCTGTAGGAAAGAACCTTATCCAAGTCCAACCTTACTAATAGGCCAGGATTGATCTTGGATGAGTTTTCCTAATAACTGCTTACCTAAGAAATAACTAAGTGTGGCTAAAGCTTCACCCTCATATAATATATAGAAAGACAACTGAAATTCTTCCCACTCCTACATGAGAGTTAATCATGAATTCAGACACATGTCGATGCTTTCCTAGATTGTGGACAAACATAAAGCCACACCCCCTGTAATTTACACAAAAGAGAAGAGTATATCAAATACAGGTTCTGGTCCAATAAACATATTGGCTTAGTCCTCCTTTGCCGAGTGCCTTTAGGTTCCCCTTATGGCATCCCTGTAAAATAGAGGTGCACGATTTCCAAAGTTTCTTATTACATGTCTGTCAGGTCTCATGTAGGAGTCCTCCCTCCAGATTACCCTCACAGAGTCTCTATAGAGAAAGAGATGCTCCATTTCCAGAGCCTTCCTGACGTATCTTCAAAATAGTTCCCAGTGAAGCAGCCCTCGCTCTGTGTTCCCCTCACAGAACTCCCATAGAGACATTCCATTTCCAGAGCCTTCTTTTACTTGTCTCTCAAAGTCCTGGGTGAAGGAGCCCCCACCTGTACATTCCCCCATCGAGGTCCCTATGGAGACATGCCCATGTACAGAGCCTTTTCTTACATACCGTATATTCTCGAATCTAATCCGCACCCTTTTTACAGTTTGAGAGGGCTAAAAACTCAGATGCAGTTTAGAATCGCATGCGGATTAAATTCGCGGTCGTGAGCTGTATTTTGGAAAAATGATAGAGCTGCTGTACGTGCCGTAAGACAAATACAATACAATAATTTATTATTTTATTTATTATTTATAATATATAATATTTATAATTTATTATTCATCAGACTTGCTGTCATCACTTATGACTGAATCAGTCTGCCTTGTAGGCAAGGGACGGTTGAAGGAAAGGTGCAGATTAGAACTGCGAACTAACTTTTTGTCGTTTAAGAAATCGGCAAAAACTAGTGCGGATTAGATTCGAGAATATACGGTATCTCTCGGAGTCCTTAGTGAAGGAGTTGCCCTGTCTATCAAAGTCTGCAGTAAAGGAGCCCCCCTCCATGTTCCCCTGATGGGACCCATGTGAAGAGAGCCTCATCATACATATCGAAGTCCCTAGTGGAGGAGCTCTCCAAGAGCCGCACAAGGATGAAAGGCCTGTATTCAATGGGGTGTGGCCTTGTTCCCCAGGGGCTCATTTAGACACTGCTGTTGACAACCCCAGTGCCATGCAGCCTTAGGCACAATTTTCATCCACCAAGGCTTGGGTAGACAGCCCCATGAACCAGCATTTGTCTGACTAGCACTCTACAGCGTGTGCCATCCACACTATTTACCAGGCGCAGATAGCCAGCAAGTCCGATTAACCCCCTCAGGGTACCTCTCCACACCTGTTAACATTTCCAAATAACCCTAAATTTTGGACAAGGGGTTGGATTTATAGGTGTATCAGTCCCATACTAAGGTACAAAGTAACTGGCCCCCCTTTTTTGAAGGAACTATCAATATGAATCTGGGTAATACCACAGGTACAATTTCAATCATGAAGACTGCTGTCATCTGGGATGTAATGCCACATCGTTTGGTAACAAACTGTGCAGAAGGCTGCAGTCTACAGTGTCTCTCCATTTTAGTTAAACTGGGGGACACCATTGTTAACCAGGTCAAAATCACTGTCAAGCAATTACATTGTAATGTTTGAAAGTTGTCCATTTGGTGCATTTTGTAGATCATTGTACTCAATTTATTGCACCAACCAAATGCACATTATTAAATATATATTATATATTATATAAATATATATTATATATTTAATATTCAGATATATATTATATATATAAATATATCTATCTCTGAATATTAAAGACATAGCTCTAACAAGTTTCAGTACAAGTGTACCATCCCCAGGTTATGCTAGGTTTAAAGCCAACTGCCAGTTACCATCTAGCTATCATTTACATGGTTCCACTATCTGTAGTAGGCTCTGATGTTGATGTCAGTAAAAGGTGCAACTAGTATTGTTTAAAAAAAAAAAACTTAGGTTAAGATATGACTAAAACGCTTCTCACATGGTTAACTATGATTTGTACAAAGTAAAATTATTCTTGTTGCAGTTGGCAGTACAAACTTCTAGTTTGTGGCACTGTATGTTCAGGTCTGTAGTGTGTATTTCAGTCGAAAGTGGATTGGGTCCATACTCTTCTGCTGTGTCATCTATCAAAACCAGCAGGATACACTTGTGCCACAAGTTCCAGTGCAGGCATGTGTGTAGAGGAAATCCACGTGATATTAACAAGACAGCTGGTACCCCAGCCGAAATTTGAACCAGATGCCTGCCAGATACAAGTCAAGTATATCACCACCCATTTTTATAATCATGATAACAAACATGGAATGTCTTTTGTGGTGGTATTTATCACATTTATTAGTTGAGGCAGTCTGTGCAGAAACATGTGTCTGGAGCACCAGGGTTTTGCAGACCCCAGGCTTCATATCTGGCCATATGTGCGACATTACTGAATGACATCCGTCAACCTGCTGGCCACATACACCAATATTTAAGCATCTCTCCATGCCTTGTAATCGAGTTAACCTGCACCATCGAATGTTTATGTGATAACCAGCTTCCTTATCATACCTCACAGACATATGATTACTTCTTGTAGTAAGTTTTATGCATATTGCCAATAACAATTTCGAGTATCTCTGGGCCATTTAGCGAGTTCACCTGCACAGTTTTAAATTCGGTGAAGTCATGTCACATGTGTTACTCTGTGTGTTGCATTAAACTCAAATTTTTAGTTTTTTCACATCATTTACATTTTCAACTTTTCTCATAGATGTATAAGGTTATACAAATTACAACCCAGTGTATCTTACTATTAACTAGACTGCAGTAATTTTATGTTCTTAAATTTTTCCCTAGAAGATGATGATGCAGTCCACAATCTCCCATGCATTTAATAGTGCCTGTTGTTTTGTAAACAGCTCACCTAATCCTTCCATATGCTTATTCTTTAATATCTTTGTTCGTGTGATTTAGTAGTTTAAATGTGTTTGGTTGTATTTTATGTATGTCATTTCTGGTGTGATGTAAATTGTTCCCAGGATTTGTGATGTCTATCTGATTTCTCTTTTGGCAGTGGCTTTTCTACTCTTATATTCTATCTCCTTGTTTATCTTCTTTGTTTGAAGATACTTCTTGTATGCTAATTTTTTCTGTTGTACAATTTTATTGCATTAACCCATATTTTTAATTTTTCGTTTTGGGAAAATGGTTTGCATTTTCCCAAACTTTTGTCTCCTGCCTGTGAGGTTATGGTTTTGATGTTCCTCCATTCCAAACAGTATTGCTGCTTTCTGAAATTTCTTGTAGTTTCTTTTGAATTATTTGTTAGTATAGCCACTGCATACTTTCATCATTGAGTAATATAATTTGATAATGAAGTATATTTTTTTGTGTGCCATGTTCTTGGGTAAATGTAACCATTTTGGTGGATTTTTCATTTAGTCAAAGTCAAAAAGTGATCTGATCCCATATCACTTCATCCGTGAACTCACATCTGGAAGTAGTTTTGACAGCTTGCTGTTTGCAGTAATATAATAGTCTATAATTACTTTGGAATTGTGAGCTGACCATGTGTATGTATGTGTATTTTTGTGTTTGTAGAATGAGTTCATTAGTTTCATGTTGTTATATGTATGTGGCAGAATGTCTTTGTTTCAGTCCATTGTCATTTGTTACTGGTTCTCAAAAAGTCCTACAGTATTATGGATTTCAGCATTTCCTATTCTAGTGTTCAGGGCTCCTGAAATTAAGATTTTTGTTAGTATTTCAGAGCAATACACATTTATGTCTGAAATTCTCCCCTGACCAGTACATTTAGGGGCACCATACACTTCCTTTAACCCAAACGTGCCCTCTTTTTGAGAAAAAATTTAAACCCTGGAAGTCTGTATGTGTGTGTAGGGGGGGGAGGATTTGATGGTGAAGTTTCCTGGGTTTCTAGCCATCAGTCTTGTCAAAAGCAAAATCATTCAAGTTCATTATGGCTGTTAAGGAGTAGTATTCATCTGTGGGATCATACAGGGAATAGAAGATTCCAACGTTACGTGGAATAACGTTGCATACATGCACACCAACACCATGAAGGGATGGTGTGAGGACATTTGTCATCTTTACTGTTACTCACATGATTGTACCTACTTCCACCTTGTACTATGTCCTCTACTCTGGTACTGTGTAACAAGATGCCCTGGTTGTTGGACTGTTCGCGTGATGCACAGGACAGGGTTCACCCAAATATGACCTTTGTATGTGGTTCAGAATAATATACCAACTAACCTGTTTCTACATGGGATGTCATGCAACACCCTGATTTCTCATCCTGGCTTTCTTGGCAAGACTGTCACTCCCTGGACTGGGTAATAAATGACTTGCATCTTGTTACTCTGGTGTTTGATCATTACCCAAATCCCTATTCCCCGACGCACCGCTCGGTGAGGACTTGGGATCTAACAATCCTTGCCATTTTACTTTCTAGTCCATATTTTGTAATATTCTTCAATAATATTACTATGATTTCTGGCTATTTTGATTGTCCTCTGGCTATTTCAGCATTGGTGTTAGTGTAAGGACACAGCACTGAACAAAGGCCAACAACTGCTTAACAAATACTGATGTAGACATCATGTAATTGCAACTGTATGCAAAATATGACACTGATAAGATGTGAAAGAAAACGTCTTATTTGTAAATCATGCTATCAAGGGGATGGATTTTGAGTTTGATCTGAAGAATTTAATACTGCTCTCGTGCTATGTCAGTGTCATAAAGAAAATCGTTCTGCCATTATGTAAACTGAATCTTAATAATCAGATGCTGATCCATTGTTTTCTGTTGTTGGTCTTCCAGTAAAGATTCTTAATATTACACTTGGCTGAAGGCTGAAATTCCTTAGTCACTTAAGTCAATGCAGAATATCATATTAACATATTACTTCCTTTTTGGGTTCAACTTAAAAATATGCTTGGGCCAAAATTATGTTTAACAGGTGTAAAGTTTTTATTGTACGTATCAGGCGAAATTTTTATGAAAATAAAAAATTACATTAAAAAACTTGCCCTTGGGGGGGCCTCTTCCCTACCTCTCGGATAGCGCCTGAACCAATCTGCACCTGTTCATTGAACACCTAATGTAGACAGCAATATTTCATGATGTACATAGTCAGAAGCTCTGGCCCAATCACAGAAAATTCATTCAATATGCATTTTTGCATTAATATTAATATATTTCAATACTCAGTCTATTAACTTTGCAGGATTCGCATTAAAAACCCCTAGCTTGAAGCCAGATAATTATAATTGTGTAAATCTGATAGCTAATGTACTGCACATACTAAAGTCATTTAGAAACAAAACAGTTAATAGAACACACAAGCCTATAAATTTTCAGCCTGGTTTGGTATCCTTTTTTGTACAGTGGCTTGTGAGGGAGACTTCTAGATGGTCAGGAAAATATTGTGATCAAAAACATAGCTTATTCCCTCACTAGTCACAGGAATGTTCCCTCCATATTTAAAAATCTCCATAGTCAAACCAATGCTGAATGGTATGTATGTATAGAGCTGGGTGTTCCATATTAATTTTAAAAATATGAATGTTCCTTATTTTAGTTTAATAATACATCTGTAGCCACAATGAAATCAAGGCCCAACATAACATACCAACAGATAAGTGACAAATACTTCACTGTGACTTGATATGTGGCCATTAAATTTGGTGTAATATGAAGGCCTTCTAAAGGCTATAATGCTCGGATGCAGCTGCATGCATTGTGTGGCTTACATGCCACAGCATTTCTTATGGTGGAGGCACCAGTCTAAAAACAGAGGGTCCGTGCCCTCTCAGAAAAGACTCTGTTGTGTTGCCTGCCCTTCCACTAACTAAAAAACTTTGCTTTGGCTGATACAGGAATTGGTTGGTTGGTTAATTGTACATTTCATTCCTATTATTTCCACGCTGTGAGTTACTTCAGTTCACTATTTAATACTATGCCATTGCTGTTATTGTATGATTGTACTCTGTGTCTCTACATCTGCTTTTTTATGCAGCTGAAATCCACGTACCGTATTTTAGGTATTTTTCTAGGAAGCCCGTGGTGTGATGAACAAACTAACTCCATGGAACATAGTTCTTTTTTTTTTTTTTTGGGGGGGGGGGGGGGGGGGGTAGAGTCTCATGTTGCATTTAAAAAATTTTTTTTTTTTTT
>Ga0123357_10004144_pt1 | contig 16901 bp, 15 predicted proteins | sample TergutEmb28metaG_FD_89873 | JGI IMG/M metagenome (GOLD analysis project Ga0123357, IMG submission 89873) | Embiratermes neotenicus P4 segment gut microbial communities from Petit-Saut dam, French Guiana - Emb289 P4 | ecosystem: Host-associated > Arthropoda: Insects > Digestive system > Gut ... | reverse complement strand
TCATATTGCTTGCCTTGTGTCATACTGCTTGTCTTGTGACATAGTATCATACTGCTTGTCTTGTGACAGTATCATACTGCTTGCCTTGTGTCATACTGCTTGTCTTGTGACATAGTATCATACTGCTTGTCTTGTGTCATACTGCTTGCCTTGTGACATAGTATCATACTCCAAAAAACTTGATTCAACACAAAACAATCTATGAAGTGTATTTTAAACCAATTCTAACATGCACATTACAAAAATAAATTAGTAAATTAACTAATTAATAAATAATAAATAAATAAATCGAAGCAACTGACATGAAAACAAGGGACACAATCAAAATAAATTTTTTGGAATAGAAACTGGAATTCAGAATCTGCTAACACAAACAAGAAGTGGTTACAATCGGTTGGTCAAGTAAGAAGGACGAAATAACGATACTGAAAGGTGGGTCACAACCAAAATTTAAAAAAGACTGACAAATGGAATCACCCTGGAAAGAAAGTTCAGTCTGGAACTGTAAGACATCACGAAGAGAGACAAGAGCTAGCAAGAACTCAAAGGAAAGACCGCTGGGACTGGACACTTTCTGTCCACTGCTCTCTTCAGATGGGGCACAATGCTAGACAAACAATGTGACCTAAACCCAATTCAATCGCAAGGTGAAATCATGCACAGAAAAATAAAAGCAGTGAACAGCCAAAAGTATCAGACAGCACAAATGTTATGTGATATAATATTAATATACGTCATGGTAACCAATCAACCAATCTTTTTCTGTCATTACCACCCCACCCCATCCGCTAAAGGGTGACCATCATCCAGATTTAACCAGCCCCCTCATCCTACACTGGCCAATGGAGGAGAAAGTAACATGACTATATCTCAGATTAAATTACCATTATATTTCAGCAGTTAAATAAATGGGATGCAGTTTAATTCCCCAGCAGACAAAATACACGAATTTCCCAATGTGATACATAACAACACACAGTAGCTGGAGCTGCTCCTGTGGTTAATTCATCACCACAAAATGAAGACTTAAAGGGGAAACAGGTACATTCCTAACCTTGGCAATAGATAGACATGCCATGGCCCCTTTAACCCAATGTGAATAACAGAAACATTCTATGCACTGTGATCTCCATTATCCAGCCCATGCCCTGATCACTACACTAAGCTACCTTGGCACAGACAGCTGACAACATCACTGGCAAAAAATACACCCACGATCAATATAAGGAAACCTGAAGGGACACTTGCCTCAGCTACATTCTCGGGCCCACCAAGCTCATCGATTAGTTGATCCAGCGTGTTGGGTGGCAGTTTCTCTCCCAGTTCCTCAATCCGTTGAAGCAGCTCTTCCTTCATGCTACATGCCCGTTCAATAGCATCACGAGGCGGAGGAGGTGCGGCCCTCTCAGTACTGCCATGGTTACCATTACCATTACGTTTCCCTTTGTGAGATGTTTTATGAGCCAAAAGAGAGCTGATTTTATCCTGTGTTGACTGACCCTTCTTTGATGACTTGTGCTTCTTTCCTTTCTTTTTGCGTCTGTCCCATGGATCTGAAGGTATGAATACACAAGCAAAATGTACAGTCCCTGTGTGCCTGTACAGACCAGTACAACAACAGCCGTGTCTTAGTGCAAACTGCTCAAGACCAGAGAAAAGTGGTTAAATAATTTCATCACATACTCAAACTGATGCTCACAACATCTTGACCACCTCCTTTGAAAGAGCAAGTATGTTCAGAAATACTTCAACAATATACTATCCTCACAGTCTGAATTTTTTAATCTTTTCCCAGTATTAACAAACACAAAAAACTGCTGTATGTTATAACCCTGCCTTCATTTCCCTCACAATGAAACACCCAAACTACCTGCATCTGAGTCAGTATCTGTGTCAAAGGGATTGAAGTCCGAGCTAGCATTGCTGTCTTCTGTAGGGCTGTCAGTGTCCACAGAATCTGAGCCAGAGAGTTTAAACTCTGATCCAGAACTGCTGCCATCCTGCTCTGAGTCATCATCTGATTCGTCTGAAGAGGACATCTTCACCCGTTTTGATGCCCGCTGAGCTGCCTGTCGAACTGCCAACACACACATACATTATCATATGTACCACAACCCAACACCAGCACATAACGCCAAAACCAGAATCACATTAAGATAAAAATACTTTTCATCCAGCCATCTGCTGCAGATGATGGTATCACGTTCCTACAACAATGCTATCCACAACAATGACTATGTGCTGTCACAACACAGAAGACAGCAGCACTTATAATTCAATTGCACATTGTGTATTTCTAAAATTAATTGCCGGAACTGTGCGATACATGAGTTATCTCTGTCACTACCATTTCAAAGTTCCTTTATCATCTGGTTGCAGCACCATTTTTATAACACTCCACAGTCACTTGATGTACCTTTCAAGCAGTTAGCTTCACAACCTTCAGAAGAATACCCATTTAGAATATATTTAACTTTGTGCATGATTAGAACACTCAGAGTGTGTGAATCCCGTTTTGTGTGTGTGCATGCATGGCTGTGTGCATCTGTTCGAAGTTACAGGCTGTGCACCACGTACTTCTTGACTGGTTCAGGCAGGCAACAACACTTTTGTTACCTCCAAGGTATAAAATGCCTGTAGAAATGGCTAAAAATCCCCTATTCCTGGATGGTAAGTCTATTAGTTTCAAGAAATATTCACTAATAACAATTTCACCAAATGATCAGTGGTTTTCAAAACTTAATACTGACAAATTTGTTTACTGAAGCTCTGAGACAAAACAGCTTCCCACGTATGGGTTCTCCAGATTTGCAATTTCAAAATTAGAGACCCCTTGTCAAACATTATATTGAGAGATTCACTATACCTGGTTTCCGTTTGCCACTGGAACCACAAGCTTCAGCATCAATATCACCATTGTTATTCAATTTTGAAGAATCAGACTTGCGAGGAGGATCCAACCCGAGGAGCCGGTGAATTCTGTTGCGATCTGGAGCAGGGAAATGTTTTTCCACTAAGGTCTGCAGGACTCCTCTGCCAGAGAAAAGAAACAGGCAATTACATAAAATATTTACACAGCTCATTCCTTAAAATCTAAATAACAGACAGTTTTACATAATTCACTGTCCTCACTTTGGATCAGTTTAACAAAATACAATCCAGAACTGAATGGAAGAACAGTTAAGTATAAAATGACAAAACTATCCACCAGCCTTGCTACATGATTTTAAATTATTAGTAAAGTCCAATTAAACTGAAAGCATATGCTGGAAGGAGGTAAGATTCAAAAAGTAACTGACATGTCGCACAAAACCCAATTTACTTAAATGGCAAACTGCTTCCTCTTCCAGCTTCATTTAATTGTGGAAAGTCCTGATGTAGGTCTGATATATGAATTGTAGTGTGCTTCTTTTGTCAGACTACAAAACAGCCTAATTCCACTGCAAGACATAACACAGTTCCTTGGAGCATATCACCAACCACAACTTGGAGATAATAATATTCAGTGATGCATTAAGTTAGACTACAGATACAACCGGAGACCACGGTAGCACAGGGGTTAAGGTGCTATGCTACAAATCGGAAGGTCGCTGGTTCAATTCCAGATGGTGTCACTGGAGTTTTTCATTGACATAATTCTTCCGATCGCACTATGGCCCTGGGGTCGACTCAGTCTCTAACAGAAATGAGTACCAGGAGCATTTCCTGGAGGTAAATAGCAGAACTTGGCAGCAACAAAAGGCAGTGGTAGGGATAATCAAGTCACAAGTTAGAGTTGCTATGTCCACCTTGCTGAACAAAGTTCATAGCATACCTCCAGACAGCAGCACTACTCATCATATTCAGCATTTCCGTATAAACTGGCTGTTGGCACAACTGTTCCAGCTGACAATCAGAAAACTGGGGCACTGAAGTGTCCCTAAGGGGCTATATTTTATAAGAGTGTATGGAAATGAAGCGCGTTATGTGTGGCCAAATGCGACACTGGTAAATGGAACAATATGCGGATGAAAGGTTAACAGGACTTATGCTATGAAAATATATATATAATTACGTGCCTAAGTCAAGTCCCGAATCCTTTTTAACTATTTTTACATAAATATTTCTGTCACTCACTTCGCAGTAGACACAAAATCAGAGAGCTCTCCATCATCTCGTTCCAGCTGCTCTAGGGTGCGGGCCTCGCCTGTTGACTGCAAACCGATCACTACACACTTCCCGCATTTCACAGCCTCCCTGAAAGCAAACCACTTCAGCAGCACAAATATAGAAAAAAAAAGGCATGCTACAGTCTAATGGCAGTGAAAAAGGCAATGTGAAAACAGCTAAAGTTTTCACAAAGCTCGCAGAAGACACCTCCGTATTATTTTGGTGAACTGACAAACAGGTTCCTCCAAAACACCAACTGCCAAACTACACAGTGTCACATCCAAGATCAGAAGTGATTTTAAAAGTTTCCAATACAAAATTCGCTAACCATAAATAAGATGTTTGGACTTCTGAGTTTTATGTTAAAAAGATTCCAATCTGTGACTTCTGAATTCTCACAGTGGTGTTGCTTAAGGTTCAGCCAATGGGCTGTGTCCATGGGTGAGTGGTTTGTAACATATGGAAGGATTTTCAGGGACAAGCAGTCCATGAAGAGTACACACAGTGGTTAGGACGTTGGTGCTTAAAGGTACAAAAGGAAAGCAAGGGTGGCAAGCCAATAGTGGTGACGATGATACTGCCACCCACTCAGCTCTCTCTACCCTCAACATTGACACGAATAAAATAAATATACCATTCTACCTGCTGTAGTTACCCTTCACAGTCTGATTGATCCTGAAGATAAACACAATACCATTCTGCAAAACATCAGTAGCTACATAACCAGTGATACATCACATCCCAGAATAACTGATCTTCAGATTCTACTTTGCTTTAAAGTTGTATCCACAACCACAACTTACCTTGCAGTAACAACAGCATGGTTCACCTTTGCTGCTATGCATAGGTACTTAAAGAAGCGCTGATGGGAGGACCAGAACTGCCCCCACATTGTCTTCTTCATGCGATTCTCTGCATCCACCAACTCAGCAGCTTCCTGGAACTTTTGCATGGCCTCCACCCACTGAACAAAGGAACAGATCACAGTAGTGAAGAAGATGAAGTGTGCACAGCAAGAGGAATGTCAAGTATCTCGAAGGCACGAGATACAAGGTTTTCATGGCAATAAGATATATACCATGATCTACTGCAGTGCTTTCCAAGTAGAGTCCTTGAGAAACTGGGGTTCTGCAAATCATGCAGGGAGTTCTGGAAAGCACTCGTTAGAGCTGGGTATTTTGTATGTTCTCATAGTCAGTTGTGTCAACTCATTTCTATAATTATATTAAAATATGAATGCTGTAATGTTAAAAACAATTATATTACATTTTGAGAGGGAAAACTTCAGAAAGAAAATTGGTGCATAACTTCAGAACATTCGAAAACTGCTACCATTTCCAACCACTTGTGTAAGTGAATCTGGATTTTCAAGATAAATTACAATAAAAAATGACCACACAAATAAGCTGTACACTAAGCCAAATCTCAGACCGCAACTGTCACCCATTATATTGATGTGTCCATCAAAACAGCCTCATCTGTCACACTCAGAAATCAACACATTTTAATTTCCGCTGTTTGACTGATTTATTAACTGACAGTGAAGTTTTATTGTTATTTTATTTGCTTACAAGTAATAGAAAAAAAACAGCCTACAGTCTACATGCCCAACTTTCTTTTAAATTATCCTAGACTCCCAATTCAAAAACAGGGGTGGGGTTCTGTAAAGTATTTCAGTTTGAGAAATAGTTCCATGGACGAAAAAGTCTGAAAAGCTCTGGTGTGATGCGTTATGACAATTTATAATCTGTGAAGCGGGTACCAACATCTTGGAGCAACACACTGCCACTCCACCGACCCCACCCCCCCCACCCCCCCCCCCCCCCACCCAATTTTCTGTGCACAAAATGGAGGCAGAAAGCTCCTCCAAAACAGTGGTATTTACCAAAACTACAAAGCATCATATCCCACTACTACAGACAAAATTCACCCTCACTAAAACAAGACATGTCAAACACACGCACAATTTCAGGAATTAACTTACCAACTTGACAGACTCATCATAAACTACAACAAATTCTTTTGATAATGCCACCTCTTCTATTTTGAAAGCAACACCATGGAAACTCAACTGCCTTGCAATATACATCCCTCTTAGCTTCATATCCATAGCGACAATCTCCATTGCACCCACACCTCTGCAACACACACAATGGGACAGTAATTCATTAAGATACGGAACAGAACAAAAGTACAAGCAGTTACAAAAACTGAGTATTATGCACCTTAAAAAGGATTCTGCCTGTACTGTGCATCCACACGCCACAGACTGAATCCACATTTTGATGCTACAGTAGCAGAATGAAAGCTGTTAATACAAGTCAAATACTCAACTACGAGGCAACTGGCACAGCAGACACTGCATGTAATGTACGCTAAATTTAAATCACACGACAAGGGGTATCAGTCTGTAACTTATTCATATGCAATACGGATACACTTATTCATATCAGATTTGATGTTCTGACAGCAGCACTGTTGAAAATGGAAGATTTCGGGGATGTAATGCTGTGTCATTGGGCAAGCAGTTCCTGACATTTTGAATAACAGCAGTACTTCCATTTTTAGCACAAAGCAGTCAAAGCAACATTCTTATGGACTGCCTGAACATAAAAGCAGATACACTACGGTCTTTCAAAATGCGTGGAGCTACTCATCCAACAACATTGTTCATCCCTTAAGACCTGGATCTTCACATTTCATTCCATGAGAAATGAAGCACTTGATATTTTTAACTAAGGCTTTATCAGACTGTGTGGGCCAGGTGGCGTAGTCGGTATAGAGACTGGCTACAGGCTGGACAGTCTAGGGATCGAATCCTGGTGGAGGCGAGATTTTCCACACCCGTCCATACTGGCCCTGGGGCCCACCCAGCCTTCTGTACAATGGGTACTGGGTCTTTCCCAGGGGCAAAGAGTGGCTGGGGCATGGTGCTGAGCCCTCACCCCCTTCTAGTGCTATGGACAAGAAAGAAAAGGGCTATACCTCTACTCCCCCTATGGGCCATACGGCCTGTACAGAGCCTCAGTGCCTGTACATGGGTGCACTTTACCTTTCTATCAGACTGTAACTGAACACCGTGTGATATTCAAAAATAATAACACCATGAATAGAAGCATCATTTTAGATGTGAAGAAATAAGTAATTGCAGCACCAGGCTATCTCACAATATAGCATCATTCATAATCTGCATCACTGTTTGTTTCATGAACTATGCCTAGAAGACACAAGGAAACTTACAAGGAAAAACATTATGCAGCCTTGTTATTTACAAGATGTATCTCTAAAGTTACACTTCAGGGAAATAGCATCATCCCGCAACTTTACATAAATTTTCTAACGTGTTATTGATTTTGATAAATAATGCAAATGCAGTCTTGAATAATGATTTATTAACTGAATGAGTATGCTGCCACTGCATTACCAGGTTCAACCACGTGCGGTACTATGTCACCATTTCTCAAGAAGCCAATTGGCCATTTTGAACACACGTATGTACATCTCTTCACAACTTCACTATCAGTGGCCAACTGTGGCTGTCTCACTGCAATGACACTATCAACCAAACAATTGGCTGTCTCAATGCAATGACACTATCAACCAAACAATTGGCTGTCTCACTGCAATGACACTATCAACCAAACAACTGGCTGTCTCACTGCAATGACACTATCAACCAAACAATGCAGTTGATGGAACACTCCAACTCTTTCCACCACTAAAATGGGGGAGAAAAAAAAAAGTCAGCACAATAATCTTTTGTAACTTTGACATCCTGCATGGCACATGCCACAAATGCCAGAATTGCTTAATTTCCCAGGCCTCAACACCTCAATGTCAACAGAAAGCACTCTGCTGTAACACATCACCAAAAAATGAGCAGAAATGTGAAATGGATGTTTTCCTTCATCATGACAATGCATGCCAGTATACATATATTTTCATACTTTATTCATAATTTTCTGCAGATAAAAGTTATCAGAACTATACCACATCTTTCCCACAACCCAGACTTGGCAATGTGTAACTGCCAGTTCTGTCCATAACTGAAGAATGAACTGAAATATTCACCATAGACATGGAAGCAAAACTGGGAGTGCTAGTTCAGAGAGATGGCTTTGTACCCTGTGTTATAGCAAGCACAGATACTTGGTACAGCTTATATGGAAGACTAAACACATCAAAATGCAGTATACAGGCTTAATACTTTTTCCAACAATCTATGTGGAACTTAAAATACTTTTAATTCATGTTATTGACCAACACCTGTGCTCACGCTTCACAGTACTCGCTATCCTCCTGCAAGGACAACCAGCATTTTAAATCATAAAAATGTGTGTAGAAATCAGAGCTCTCTAGGAACATGGCATGTGTAGTGACAACCAATTTTGAATTTTGAAACTGTAATTACTGAACATGAAGTTAAAAAATACAAGTAGTATGAAGAACTATTAACCCGTTCCTGACATTCTGTGATACACAAATAAAGAACTGAAACGATACTGTAATCCATCTCACAGCGTTCAACTTGCAATGCTACAGACATAGCCACATATAGCAGTACACATTACACTTCCATGCTGGATATTAAAACCAACCTCTTCTCTACAGCAGAGATGAAATCTGTGAACTCGGAGAAAGGCGTTCCTTCACCCCAAATACCCAGACGAGTCATGTATGCCATATTGCGAGGCTCTGAAGCACCAGTGGCAGATGCATAAACTACCCTAGCCTTTGGCAGCTTGTTCTGTAGCTCCAGCACAGTCAGGCCTGTCTTTGTGGGCTTCGAAGAGCCCACTGGGCACAGATTCTTTGCCCTGTGACACTCATCAAACACAACTGGACCATCGAAATCTTCCCCACACCATTGCAGCAGCTGTTTCAGCCGTGTCTTGTACTTGCCGCCCGATTGCGTAGACTCCCCAATCAGTGCTGAATAGGTTGAGAAGATGACACCCTTCTTCACATTTCCATTCACAGCTGAAGAGATCTTGGCATACTTGAACTGTGGATTAAACACATCAACTTACATATCATACTGTGATGCTCTGAAAAGGCATACATGCCTAAATAATACACATGACTAAAGAGCAAAATAAACCCATTACCTTGTTCAGAGCGTGAACTTCTATCTTTGAGGCTCCAATGTCACGCAGGTCCCTCTCAGAATCATACTTGAGATCATTCGACACAGACACCCAGATTGCTCTCTTGCGACCCTTCAGGTAATTCTCATATATCACACCAGCAATAGTTCGTCCTTTCCCAACACCTGCACCGTCACCTGCAAACCGCAAAAAAACCACGGCCAAAATTATTAATTCACAGGGTGGCACTGCAGCGTCTCAGACGCACGTATCCAACTCACACATGTATGAACATTCTACAGCTGCCTGTCCATTCATCTCAAAGCAGGCCATCTCAAACAGCTACAAGCTGTTCGGCTAGTCAAGAAATTTTCCACCTTTCATGGAACTAAAGGTCCACAAACACGCTCACAAAAGCCCAGCAGTAAGCAGATGAATCCAACTGACATCCCCATACGTTACTTCATTAGCCCTGCAGATTCCAGTATTAATACCTACAACGCCATGTCAAAGATTTAGGCTGTCAGAGCTGCTCTTCTTTCATGGAAAAACAATGTATTAGAACTTCCTACAAAAAGATTCTCTTCAAACCTTTCTTGATCACATGGTTCAGGTGAAATACAACCTCTGCTCACATCAAACTTATTCTGAGTCATCCAACTGTGTTACAATGCTGTATATGAATTGCCTGAAGATGATTAGTTTGAAATCAAAACACGTAGCAATGTAAAATATTGTTCCTTAAAATACTGATGTGTTTATTTCATTTTTATGTGAACTCTGCTCATATGCTGTAGGAGAGAGAATTTTTAGAGGTAAATCAAAATTTTCAACTTGGGCACAACTGCAGGCTACATAAGGTTGAAATGTTTGACAACTGGCACTTGTAGGGTTATCACTCGTCTTAACATTATCCACCTGCTTATGTCTAAAACTCTAAAGTGGCCTGCCCCTTCCAGGTTTCTGATCAAAATTCTGTATGCATTTCTAGTCTCTCCTGTGCATGTTAGATGCCTTGTCATCATTCCCCTTAATTACTGAGCCTAATAATATTGGTGAAGCATACAAATTATACAACTCCTCATCATACAATTATATCCTTTGTACATCCAAATATCCTCCTCAGCAGCTTAAAAATTTTGATTGTAAATTTGCCCATATTATTACCACAAAATCTCTTCCGGCACATTTCACGTTTTCCTTCCAATTTCATATCTAACAAACAGAAAGTCACCTCCAGCAATTTACAACTCCTCCAACAGCACAGAAATGATATAAATAGTTGGCATGACTGGTGACTCACCAACGAGGAAGCCGGCTCGACTCCCATCAGGCAGGAAGTGCTCGTGCTGCTGAGCGGCATAAGTGATGGCCTCCAACTGGAGGGCAGACAGTGCACCTGTAGTCACCATCTCCTCAGGGAGTGACAGGTTGTACCACACATCCGTGGGGGCAACACTTGACAGCGAGGCAGTCTCTACCACTGGGTCTGGGTGCTTCTTCCCCAGCTTCACTGAACAGAAGTTTAAAAAGGTAATTTTCATGGAACAGACAGGTGTTCACATACTGAAATCCTTTGTTGTACCTTGATGTACACTGAGTATGTCAATACATAAATAAAGGCTTGAAAATGACAGAAATTTCAATCCATCAACATATGTGAGAATGACATTTGCACTGATGATGTGACTGGTACTCCTGCAGTGTGATGAGATTACTAACAAGAAAGAATTAAGAGGACAAAGCTGGGAGGTAGGCAGGAGGAGGGAAGAGAAGTGCTCACACACATGAAACACTGTAGGTTTAGTAAAGTACAGTTCCAACATCAGCCCATTTTTGCAAACAGGTCTCTATTTAACACAAAAACAGTTGTGAATATTTTCAGTACCTGCCTACCATCTACTGCCAAGACCAGCAACGTACATAGCCTGCACAGCGTTAAGACCAACCACAGTCAGCAGCACAATGTCCATTCGCAAATCCCAAGAGAAGTGCCGTGGGCATGCCTATGTCCATTCCAGTTTATTTTCCAATCAAGGCCATGTGACAGAAAAGACAACCCAGTACTCAGAGACACTTGGCAGAAATGGATGACGAACGAAGTATGTAATACTCACACTTGGTTGGCATATAGTCAGCATATGTTTCTGCCACACCCATGTCTTCATCGTCAACCTCCTCCTCTTCCTGAGCAGCAGCCAAGGGGTTCAACTGTTGAAACACAAAAACCAATATTCAGACACTATGAACACTGCTACAGCACATGCATCAGAGTTCGATGCATCTTCAGCTATTCAGTTCTACAGCATTATCTGGAAATTGGGATTTAATCTTCTGGCACTAGACAGGTGGCAGACAATGACATCCCAGGATGGAAGTCACAGTTTCAAAACGGTCATTCTTAAATGTCTTACACCTCTCAGTTCACAGCCACATTTAAATACATGAATTTATCAAACAAGGACAGAAGAAATTAAATCTCCCAGTGCTCAAGGGTTGGTGGTCATATTTCAATACAGGAGTACCAACATATTACACAGGAATAGGAGACACAATTCTACAGAGATAACAGCCATATTTTAATTTGAAGTAAAGGCATGAGTATTAAAAAATATAGCAATCACTTGGACCATACACACACGCATACCAGCAATTATGTGAAGCACAATTGGTACTGTTACACTAGTAATGGAGTTTCTGTGCCATACACTGTGCCACTATCCAAACCCACAACTACGGTCTAGATTTTGAAACTACTAATTAACAGTAAAGTTACAGTGTAAAAGGTCAAAGGAAAATTGTGATATAGGCACATGAATGGGCACAATTCTCATTTATTGAACAGATTTGAACACAGGTTCCAGTTTTTGTGTCACGATATCTGATGGTCTAATGCACAAACTATATGGACATCAATAAGAATACAAGTATGTGTTTACATATATGTGGTGTGGCTATAAAATAACCGAACTCATGTTAGAACATTTTTTCTTCAAAAAATTAAACAACAGAAACGTTGTCACCCTCAATGTACTTCCCTCCCTGATCCCTACACCGCTCCGTGCGAATCTTCCACTGTTGGAAGCAATGCCGCAGGTTGTCTTCTGATAGCTTATTCATGAGCTCCGTCGGTTTTGCCTTCACTGCATCTAAGGGCTCAAACCTGGTTCCTTTTAATCCAGATTTGATCTGTGGAAATTAAGAAAAAGTCATATGGGTCTAGGTCAGGTGAGTATGGTGGATGTTCCAACATGGTGATCTTGTGCTTCGTCAAAAACATCTTGACAGACGGGGCGTTGTGTGCCGGCGTGTTGTCTTGGTGAAGAACCCATGAGCTGTTCTTCCACATTTCAGGTCTTCTTCTTCTCACTCATTCACAAAGGTTTGTCAAAACCTCCTTGTAGTAGACCTGGTTAACAGTCTGACCTTCAGGCACCCAATCCACGTGAACAATCCCTCGGATGTCGAAAAAAAGACCATCATTGTTTTAAATTTGGATTTGCTCTGCTGTGTTTTCTTTTGCCTTGGTGAACTGGGGCTCTTCCAGTGCATGGATTGATACTTACTTTCTGGGTCACATTGAAAAAACCACGATTCATCACAAGTTATTACGTTCTCTAAAAAGTCTGGGTCGTTTTCAGTGTTTTGAAGAATGTCAGCACAAATGTTCATTCGAATTTCCTTTTGTTCAGCAGTGAAGAGTCTCGGCACCATCTTCGAACACACTTTTTCCATGCGAAAATGTTATGTAAAATCTGTCAAACAGTTTCCTTTTCAATGTTAATTAACCTTTTGGCGCCGGAATTATTTTTTTAATTTTAGCACACCTGTATATAAAATGTGAATAATACAGGAACCAAATAAGTTTGATTTATGAAACAAACTGCATTTTGAAGAGGAAAAAACGGAGAGTATATACCATGTTTAAAACATTCAGTACCTGTATTTGTTGAATAAATATATAAAATGCAACATTTAGAGGTACAGTACGACAACTATAGTCGTAGTTAGGCGTCAAAAGCTTAACCCAGCAACTGCTCCAATGCTAAGGTGACAATTTTGGCAAACAGTTTCACTGACTTTTTTGATCTTAGCATCTGTTTTTGATGCGCTGGGATGACGGGGCGCTGATCTTCTCCGATCTCTTCCCTTCCCTATATAAACCTTTTAAATCACTCAAAAACTTGAGAGCGAGATAGACACTCATGACCATAAACTTTCTTCAACAAACTGTACGTTTCTGTAGTGGATTTTCCAAGTTTCACACAGAATTTCAGGCTGACGCGCTGCTCCACGTTAACTCTTAACATGATTCTGACAGAGAACAAGAACACGATCCACTTCAAGCAAACGTTACTGCCAAACTGTTTGTGGCACGACCTTGAAATTGTAACCATGAATGAAGGGGAGAGCACAAGCCAATACCGCACACCGCTTACTGCTGCCCCGTTTACAGGGAAGCGGGAAAAAATTAAGTCCGGTTATTTTATAGCCACACCATGTATTTGCCTGTTACCAGAACATACACTACGTATGGTTGCAGTCAGGCACTCAAGAGAGCAAGCAGCCTACCTTTGTCTCATCATTCATCCACAGCTGTGACACCGTCTTTCCTGACAGGCCCCCTGCCCAGCCCTGGTGCATGGCTGCATTCATCCCAGACTGCCCAAGCAACTGGTTAAGAAATGCCCCATTCTGGCTGAGAAAAAATGGGTTCATGGCAGCCAGGTGACCCAGACTCATGTTCATGTTCATGTTCATAGGGTTGTAGCCTCCCATTTCAAGTGCTGAAATTGCAAGAATCTTACAACTACTTGATAACAAACTCTGCTTGCCCCTTCCTCCCTCCCTTCCCCCCAAAAAATTTGAAATTGAAACTCCAAAATAAAATTTGGCATCCAACAAGCAATCATCTCGCACAACCTTATTCAGCATTTCTCACATACTTTGGCAGACAGGCTTCAATCCTTATATCATTTTCAAGGGCTCCACACACACACACACACACACACACACACACACATATCACAAGTTACTGAAATTTTATGCTAAGATTCTATTTGTCGTGAACCCTTCAAATATGAAATGTAATCTGATCTATATCAGGACTCAGTGCATACCATGCAGTAAATGCTTTCCATCTCAGTTATAAGAAACCGTTCAGTTAATGATGTACAGGGTAAAAGTTGCTGTTTGTTCATGGATCCATACTGAACACATACTGGAATTATCACAGTCATTTATTCATCAACATACGCACAAGTGATTGTCTTAAAAAACAATATTAAAATTTACATTAAAATAGCTCCGACATGTTTCAGTGCAGACACATCATCCTCGGGGAGCGCATTATTCTTGCTTCCTAAAGTTATACTTGTTAAAATAGCCATATAAGGTACATCGGTGGTGATGTGGCTGAATATATTAGTAGGTCCTTGTTGGTGTGTGCATGTTGCACTGTTCGGAAGTAGAATGAGTCGGAACGTGCAGCTTGTGTGGTTATGTGAATGAAAATGTGTGTGTGGGGGGGGGGGAACTTACTGCAATGTGAGCACCATGTAGAATTTTTGAATGTTAAACCTGGTGGTACATAAAGTAACAGCTAGGCTTTAGAAGATTAAGCTATAATATGAACAAAAGCTCCAATTCTTCTGGGATGTCATACTGAATCACTGAGCAAGTCGTTCAAAGTGTTCTAAAAGACTGTAGTACCTCTGTCTTCAGGATCAAGCAGTCCAAAAAGAATACTGTCTGACCCTGAAGATGAAGGCACTACAATCCTACGAAATGCTAGGAACTACTCAAGTAATGACACAAACTCACATCCCACAAGACTTGAATCTTTGGTAACAATGCTGTGAGAGTCTCAAATCATGCATAATATAAACAGTGTTGGAGTCATTTCAAAATTAGCATTTCAACACATCTGTATCCCTATCATTAAGACATCAGTAAAGAAGTACAATGAACTGTACTGTTCAAATATAACTACAGTATCCACCTATCATCCATGCTGGCAAACTTTCTCCTATCATTTTATATAATTACTACTGCAAGTACCAACCATATGGCTGCTTTCCTATATAATATTACCACACATAAATAAACACAGCTCCCTACTTAGAACACCAGTACTCCAAGTTTTTACACATAATTTACAATATAAACAATTACATATATATATATAGTACGAAGACAAAAACAATTAAAAGATATGTATACACTTAAAACATAATTGGAAATTAAGAATCAAAATGTATTCAGGAACTCTACAACAGTACAGCAGTCACAATTCACTGTAACATGCCCCACATCCAATTCCAGTAAATGTTTTAACCCATTTAAGCATTCTCTGTAAGGTCCACAAAGCAAGTAAGAAACATAACAGCTGTATACACCACAGATATAAACAGATATGCAACACTAACACCCTGACCTCAGAACCACACAGCATTTGTAACCATTTAGTTCACCGATGGCTTTAGCAAAAAAGAGATGTTCGGACAATGACAAAGCAAAAACCTGGGCTCAACAAATGTCAGAAAGCTAGACAAAAACTCTTTTCACCTGACATCTCTCTACACAAGACACCTCACCCCTTCACATCACGCTACAGATATCAAAACTTGTGCAACTTCATTCATTAAAACTGCTCATCTAATTGAACAATCATCCTCACTACTTCACCTAATACAAATTCTGCACATATGGCTCTTTTCAAAGGACCAGTTTCTTTGATTTCACGTCTGAGAAAAATTGTGTATGCAAGAAACGTCAGCCATGGTAGACACTGAAAGCTTGAAATCTACATCACTCCTGTTCCCTAAAAACCATGACAGAAATGGAGAATCAAGGAATGCCATTCCAAAGGATTTCATACTTAAGACTAAACAAACTAGCCACAATGTAACTTCTGCAGTGCAGCCAACAAATTTAAGATGCTCTAACCAACAAATATGTTACACTTACGGAACAACTGGGCGGGGTTCAGGCTGTGTTGTGGCATCCCTGCCATACCTGGGAAAAAGCCCATTGAACCCATACCTCCCAATGCACCCATTCCACCAAACATGCCCTGTGGTGGGAACGGGAATGGGGTATGTCCAGTTCCACCGATTCGGACTTTCTCATAGCCCAGATTTGAAGTGCCCTTGGTGACCAGCCCTCCCGGGATCTTGCTTGGAAGGTTTGAGGCAGCATTTGCACCTGCTGCTGGCACAAAAGAAATCAGCTTTAACCTTCATTCGATTTCCCGCATGTGTGCGTGCGCGCACACACACAAAAACAGACAGACATAGTCTCAGTAAAAGTAGGTATAACCATTAAAAGTTAAGGGAGGAGCCCCATGCAAACCTTAGCAAGCCTACTTCCCTAGTGCACACACCTCCAGCCTTACAACACCGTGTCACTAATGTTATATTTACACATCATTAAACAATAAACCATAATTTTAAGCTCATGGTTCTGTGCATCATAATTCAATGTTAATAAAAATCCAACTAGAGTCCCGATCAGGCCATGTTGGAGGGAAGTAGCTGCACTAGTATTATGACCTGTACCGGAGGCTGCAGTTACAGTTTTTAGTACTCCTGATGATGGGTGCTGTGACACCCGAAACATGTAGAGTAGCTTTGCAGTAAATAAATATCTGCATACTGTTGCATC
>Ga0123357_10004142_pt1 | contig 16907 bp, 6 predicted proteins | sample TergutEmb28metaG_FD_89873 | JGI IMG/M metagenome (GOLD analysis project Ga0123357, IMG submission 89873) | Embiratermes neotenicus P4 segment gut microbial communities from Petit-Saut dam, French Guiana - Emb289 P4 | ecosystem: Host-associated > Arthropoda: Insects > Digestive system > Gut ... | reverse complement strand
CTGCACGGCGCGCGCGCGCCCCCCCCACACAAACAAACACACCCACCCACAAACAAACAGGCACGCGCACACACCCCCACGCCCATGGCCACGTGCCCGCCCCCCCCCCACACACACACAAACACACACACAGACACACACACACACACACACACACACACACACACACACACACACACACTGGTAGTATAGAGACTTCTTTTGTATTCTGTTAAGCAAGTGTACCTAATATAAAATGCCACTGCACTTCAATTTTGCATGGAGCTTTCTGTTGTAATTCTCCTGTTTAATGTGTTGTCCTGTTATGCTCTTCATGCAGGATTTGTCATTCTCATTTCATATAAACTATCCTGTGATCGAAGACTTCACAGGTTAGATAACATTTCTCACCTGTTTTTATGAAGATAGGAATAGTTTGATTGTAGAGTTTTGAGTGCTGTATATCAGGACAGGCATGTGCATGTGAAGGGATCAAGGAGGGTTGAAGTTTGGAGGACACTGCTATACTGTACATGAAAGTCCATTAAAACTGGAGAGTGGCCTGTACACTTAATATACAGGAGTATAATACCCATTTAGAGCAATACAGTGAGTAGTGTTTTGACAATACATCAATGTGTGCTCTTTTTTCATGTCTCATAATGCAAAGTGTAATTAAAGCAGTATCAACATTTAATACATTGTAAGCAATACTTTAAAATTAAAAAACATACATTTTGTCTTTAAGTAAGTAAAATAGTGACTGCTCTCTGCATTTTTGCAAATGTGCATTGTATCATGAAGCACCTGGAGAACTCAATACGGAGAGGATTTTGCTGCTGTATAGGTATACAGAAACCAAGCTTGGAATTGGAAGCAGGCATCAGTGTGTAAGAATTTATTAAAGATTTTAATGTAGTCTTTTTACATAATGTGTTATGATACTATAGCTTCTACTTTTATGTGTTGATAGTCTTACATATAAAAATATGAAGTGTGCATAACGATGGTAAACATTAATTTTGTTAATAATTTCAGCTTAGTATTCTGAGAGGGTAGTTATGAAACAGAACATTGGGGAGTGCACTGTTTTATCAGTTGCAGTTTGAAGCATATAAAATTTGAGAGTTGCTCTGTGATTTCTTAATGGACGTTTGCTAATACTGCGACTAGATTGTCAAAGATTACACATTTTCTCAAAACTGGAAAATATTTATATATTTCATTTAAATGTTATGAGAAGTTTATCTTTTCCGGTTGTATTCAGTTTGTATTACTGAAAACAGCAGCTTAAGCAACCTTGTCAGTACTTTGAATCCTTATTGTAATTGAAGCAAAATGGATGTCAGTTCATAGGTAGTGTCAAATTTCTGTGAATATCAAAATGGTGTTGCATAAAACATTATTCTTAGAAGAGTGCTTTCAGAGTACATTGAAACGTGTTATTACAAAACACAGAGCATGACCTTCATTCTTGAATTACTTGGCCCTCTCACATTTAGCATACTAGGTATAGCTGCCTTCTGTTCCCCCTTCATTTCTGCACATGTTAGTGGAGGTTGAGAATGATGGAAATGAAGGTGATGACACTGACCATAATGACGTTATACAGATACTTCTGTATTTCCATTATATGTTATTTTGTAGTGTATTGTGCTGATAAGCAAGACTTGAAAGTGTAAATGCAAAGTGTAATAAAATGCAGTAGATCACAGTCTGATTATTTTTACTTTTAGTTATTGCATTTCATTGCTTTGGTGTCTTTGAAAGGTTCTCCTTCCATTACAAAATACCATAATGCTGTTCAAATAATTTGTAAATTTGTGTGATTAAATATTATTTGATTTTGAGTTTTCTTTATAGAGTTTTCCAGGAACTGGGATCAAAGTTGAATAAGAAAGAAGGTTTAGTACCCTGCATCATGCTTGAAATTGTAGGAATGCTGTAATATTGATCACATTCAACAGAATTCTTGCACCTTTTATTTTTTGTTTGAGGTAAGTTTTGCATTTGAGTTTTATTTTCCCTCTTGCTTTTCAGTTAGCGTTACTGGGTCTCTGGGCTTGGTCATGGTCTGGTAGACAAGAATACGAGATATGAATTAAGTACAAAAACCCAGTAATTCTAATTGTACTGTGATATCATTAGAACCCTTCTGAATTTATTTCTTGAGTTACTGTTTTGTCGTTTTAATTTTTGTATGGTAATGCCATGCAGTGGATGTATAATGTGTGCATGTTTTATGTGCAGGATATACTTTGTTTGTTGTTCCCATCATTAGGTAATAATCTGCACTGAATGAGCATAAATCAGGAATGGTTAACATAAAACATTATATAACAGTATAATATTGCACACAACAAGTATAAACATGATGTTTTGCCACAAAGAACACCTGACAGAAATTATTCCTATTTGACCACTTCTTGTTCCTCGGCTCTCCCTACAACTAAGAGGGAAGTAATTGTATTTTGTCATACAGCATTTTACCTAATGACCCTAACCATTTAAAGAGTAAACTTGAGAGCTTCATCACATGTTTCAAACTGTGGTATGCATGAATAACTGGATATATTCATGTTAGATTTCAGGCTTCTACCACAATGTCTTGGTAAGTTTAACATGCATAGGTCCGTGCATCGCTAATATATTCGCAGAATACAACCAACAAGATGCGACGTTTCTCAGTTTATTTATTTCTGTAAGATGCTGTGCATGTTTCAGACGGTTTATCCTTCCATCACCAGGAGCTCAAAACTGCACGTACAGGGTCAGGTATTTGTAAGACCAATACCTGACGCTGTACGTGCAGTTTTGAGCTCCTGGTGATGGAAGGATAAACCGTCTGAAACACGCAGAGCGTCTTACAGAAATAAATAAATTGAGAAACGTCGCATCTTGTTGGTTGTATTCTGTGGATGTCTTGGTAAGTCTTGGCTATCCCTCTGTATGTTTCTTCTCCAGAACTGTTCAGCAAATTAATGAAATTTATTATTGGTATGTAAAAAGTTGTCAGGTCAGTTTCAGCTTGGTATAATTTAAATTTTCCTTTACTTTGTGCAAATAAATTTTTCCTATCAGTCACAGATTTGATACATAATGAACTATACAGATCTGAGTGTGATTTGTAACTTTTTGACACTTGTTTCACTGTAATATATATTATTATAATATAAAGAAATTAATATCTATGTGGTAATACAAGGTGTCCCTTTTGTCATGTCCCCAACCAAGGCAACTGTCACAGCATGTCCCAGCAGTCGCAGGTTTTCATTGTGATAAACCTGCTATGCCCAGGGTCATTATAAAAGGAGACTGTATTTGTAGTGTTTGTCCACTTTCTGAGCAACAATATCTGTCTGCTCAATGCAGTGTGATGAGCTTTATGCTAACGGGTTACCATGTGCAGTAAGTAAATTTAAACATGTTATGTTAGAAGAAAATGTTCAGGCCTGTGAGGTATGCACAGTTATATAGTGTCTCTGGAGAGTATGTATTCCAAAGAAGTAGTTTATATGTTCCTTCAACAAAATGGAAATAAGTTGGTGTAAGATAATATTTCTTGCCAGCATAGTTAATCAAAGAAAACAATCAGCAGTTAATTAAATCATGACAACTCTGATTAACATTATTTCTATTGTGTTTTGTTTATTTAATAGCACATAAGCTGACATTATATAGGATTGATTGTTCAGATGATCTGTCAGTAATGAATTGGAGAGGCTGTGAAAGGACTCAGTCTTAGCTAAGTTGAGGTAGTGTCCCAGAAGTTGCCTGGGGGGACTGGGGAAAACCACAGAAAAACTGTCAGTATTGCCAGTGATTTGCTGCAGTGTTCAGTATCACGAATTTTGAAGTAGTTGTGCTGTGTGTTGTGTGATTATCCCAGCATTTTATTCACATTTAGGTTAATCACAAAGTCTGGATTTAGTGTCAGGATATTGTAAGGGTGAAGCACATATGCATTTTGTTTGTGTGTGGTTGCATGTGTAGTAGTCTTGCCATGCCCTTGTAGTATCATCACCATCACCACCAACAAGTAGTCTTAGTTTTCTTTCAGTACTGTGTTCAGACTACATACGTGACCGATTGATAAAATCCGTTTGCAGGAGTATTATCTAATTGAGAGGAGAATCTACAGAAATTTGTTGGCTTGAGTTTGCATACGGCTTGTTAACACTGAAATGAAACTATGATTACCACTTTCACATTTTGCATGCTGTTCTCAAGTCTCATTTTACAGATTTGATGTGTTGGAAACAATTGTAATGTCTTCTTGTAAGTTAACCAGCTTACTCTTTGTTCTATTCAGTAACATGAAGAGGGTTCTCTATAAATTTTTAAAAATTTTTTTGTGGGTAATCTTTTTAATTGATTACATAGTACTGTGAAGGTTGATTACATTTAAACAACCAGAAAGTTACATTACTAGAACGTAACTTATTTCCTTCTGTATATTAGGCAGTTTACCCTGTGTCAAAGCGCAGTGCCTTGGAGGCAAACAAGGGGCCTAAATAACACACATGAATCTTATGTTTATTGGACCGAGCATATTTCATGTGTGTTAGTTGAATAAAGAGGGACCAACTTGATGTCACTTGCTTTATTATATCATTATTTAATGCTCAACATGTTTTGGGTGTTAATACATCCTTCCTCGGGTGCTTGCTACTTATTTGTTGAGTTATTGCATGGGTTGTATTGCTCTGGTTCGATGTGTGTTGGTGTTATGTTGTGGATTGGCTGGGGTGGTGTGGTATCGGGGTGCGGGCTGAAGCTTCAGCCCGCATCCGGATACCACACCACCCCAGCCAATCCACAACATAACACCAACACACATCGAACCAGAGCAATACAACCCATGCAATAACTCAACAAATAAGTCGCAAGCTCCTGAGGAAGGATGTATTAACATCTGAAACATGTTGAGCATTAAATAATGATATAATAAAGCAAGTGACGTCAAGTTGGTCCCTCTTTATTCAACTAACATACATGAAATATGCTCTGAATGTCTAATGGAGATGATGTTGAGTAGCACATTACAGAAATCCCCAGATTTACAACATGTGTGTGTATATGTAGTTTGGTATTATGTGCAACTACAGAACTAGATTTTGTTCCTCAAGGATGCACCATTTTTATGGTTTGCATACACATATAAATTGAAAGTAATTTTTAATAAGAGAGTGAATTTAAGGCAAGATAGTAGTTTTCTGAAGGTTTAAGACTGGTGGCTTTATAGAGGCATCAGATTGATGTTAGAAAATACCACTGCCTGTGATATGGGTCAGAGTTTAAGCATGTAACTTTAGGGGATTGGCTGTGGGCAGTTTTTAATATATAATTTAGTTGATAGCAGTCTTAGAGAAAATGAGGGGGGAATTGATTAAGTTTAATATCTGCTTCTTCTAATTGTGTATGCAGAATTATTAAAAGGGCCTATCCATATTGTGACAGTCTTTAATGGAACACTGAACAGTGTCTGATGTTATGTGAATATTGAGTTGTTGGCAAAGAGCTTTGTGAGAGGAAAATATTTTCCATTATTCTTGGGATAATTTGAATTCTGAAAACTTATGATGTGAGTCTGAGTTCAATTTGAAACTGCATTATAGAATCCCAGTTCATTTTCAGACACATATAATAATTATTTATGAAACAAATATAAATCTCAGTTGGTACATAAATGTACTGTGAATTACACTATATAATATACAGTGCCCACCAGAATAAGTACTTTTGCAAGAAAATAAAAAAATAAATAAATGCCAAATAATTACATGAGGGTGGGTTTTGTGCACGGTGCCAGTGATGGAAATAATTCGTGTTTGTGCAGTCACCAATTTGGATCCAGTTGTAGAATTGTGGTATGTTACAGGAATGGAGAAGGAAAAAGGGTACAGGTTTCTGCTAAGGCCACTTTCGCTCAAGTCCATTAACTCTTCTACACGCTAACATATGTGCATTTGCAGTAGGGCCAGCAGGATGGGTGTTTTTTATGGCAGCATGTATGTGTGGTTTCTTTCTGTCCACAGAGCCAGCTTCAGCAGTGGTTTCTGTAATTTGTGGGAATGTACTTGCACTAACACACTAACAGTTCTCTGTTACAGGGTTTTCTAGGATCTGTGTACTAATTTGTAACATATGTCTGAGCAAAACTGCAACCACTAACAACAATATTATTCTTTTCTAGGTTTTATATTTTCATATCCTGGCTGTTGATAGAGGTGGATGGTTAAATGCTTGCCCAAATTGATACAGCAGAATACATATAATACAAATGGCATTCATATAATACAGGGTGATTCAAAAAGGTGGACTCAATTCCGTACGTCTATATTTCCTGAACTATACATGGTATGTGAATGATCTACATAACAAGGGGAAGTCCTAAATTTTCAAATACCACTGCTAGAGCGCTTGCCTAGCGCACAGCTGTGCAGCAGTGTCAGTTGAGAGCAAAATGGCTACTATGCAGCGCAGGATTTTTTGTGTGTATCAGAGGAGAACGTGAGACAAATTCAAGAGAGTTTTGAGCATAGCCCATGCAAGTCAACCCATAGAGCAAGCAGAGAACTTGGAATACCACAACTGTCTGGCGTATGTTGAGGCGCCGTTTACTGTTCAATTGAGTCCATCTTTTTTAATCACCCTGTATCACTGCTTCAAGGGTCCATCACAAAATTAGATGTTTGAAGGCCAAAGCATTAGTTCAGACACCCTTACCATGCTGCACATTAAAGCCAGCTGCATGGTGTAAGATGACTGCACTTGTAAGCAAGTGGCGTTACTGTTGTGGCATTGTTGTGCTGTGAATTTTAAATTGTTCGTTGTTTTCCACAAGTTTGTAGTATCTGTTACAGTTTGTGTTGTGTGGCAAATTGTTAATTTGGCATCGTATATAAGACAATCTGAAATATCCTCAGTTGTAACAGTGCCAGTGGAGCTGGTTACATTGAGGAGGAGCATAAAGGATTCTGGCAGAAGTCAGAATAGGGAGACTGTTTACATTTCAAAGATATTGTTTTAACCACCTGAAAATGTTCATAACATAACTTAAATGCCCACCAAGTATAAGCAATAACAGTAGCATACATAGCAACAGTGCACAGAATTTGTGGTGAAACTTTCTATTCTTAATCACCTCCACTGCCAAAATGATTACGTTCTAGGACATGACACCATGTACATGTATTTTGATAACTTGATATGTTTTAGAGAAACTTGCTACCTCCATCTTCTGCACGGAAGGTGGAGGCAGTGGGTTCTAACAAAACATTTTTAGCCCTTTTACAAACTATGTAGTGTCATCCCGGAAGGTCTTCATTTAATAGTTGCCCTTGCTCACATAAGAATGTAGGCTATTGTATGATGAAAGAACAGCTGTCATGTAGTATTTATTCACTGTGTTGATATAACATGTACATTTTGCCTGGCATTACACAATGTAAAATCCTGAATTACTTGACTTGGCCAAAGAAAATATCAGAAAACAAGACCCTACTTGGAGTGCAGAATTACTGTGCATATAGAACAAATACACCGTTTGTTGTAAACTTGAACACTGAATGAGGTGCAGTTTTGAAAAAAAAAGTCTGAACCTCAAAGTAAATTGCATAGTCAAAAATGTAATGTGTAGCATTGTACATTTTTATTTACTCAGTAAATAGTAATACAGAATGCAGGGAAGAGCTTTCATTTATTAAAATAAAAGCTGCTATGGCAAAAGTACAAAGGTACAATTATGTTAACAGAGAACTGAAGATGACAGTGGTTGGTAGGTATATCTTGTTGATCCTACTATAAATGAAAAAATTAACATGACACTGAAGTCAGAACACTTGAACAAAGTTAATACCTCCCTGTTGCTGCCACAAAGTTGTACAAATTTGTCATAGCCTTGAAACGTATAATTCTGTGATGCAAACAAACTTTATTTTGATGCTTAGAACTCTTCTTATTGGTAGCAGTCTCCTCAATAAAAATTGCGCTTTGTTAACACAGCATGTTCCAAACTTAGACACTCCTTTGCCTGTTTCCAAGAAAGCGCAGAGGAGGAGCCGTACAGTACATGTATCCTGTTGTAACAGTATTGCTCAGAAAATGGATTTAAACCTACGGTGAAGTATTTATTGACCCATGTATGCAGTTTTTCCTCAGTGCAGATTGCCTACACCATGAAATGAAGAAATATTCACAGCTTGGAATTCTTACTAACTCCCATGCTGTTTTTGTTTTGTCAAATGTGGATAGAAAATGGCTCATAGATTTGTCATACGAAATATGACATCAGGGATCATTCTGGGCAAAGCAGAGGCCACTAAAAGTAGTCACCATGGGCACTGAGGCAGGTATCCTATTGACACATCAGCTAAAGGATCCTTCTGCACATAACTCCTTAGGTGGAACCACTGCATTTCGGTGGTTTTGATGTACTCATCTGACAAAAATCTGGAGTCCTTTAGTGCATGCTTTAATGGGCTGAACAGATAAAAGTTGTGAGGTGGAAGGTCTGGAATGTGAAGCCATGTAGTTTTGTAGAGGATCCTGCTGCTGTCGCCATCTACTTGGAGGGCAGATGTTCCTCCAAAATATTGGTATTTATCTGCCTTACTATGCAACATCACATTCAAGTAGTGGCTGGTGGAAGTTGCTAACAGCACTGTGAATGGGTATGGTGTGAACAACTCTCCTAGCACTTCCTAAATTTTGGCTGATTAAAGAGAGTATCCTGTTCTATCTCAGATGACTAGAACATTTTTCAACTTGTGTAATACTGCAATGAAGTGTCCTTCTGGTACTGCTTTTCATGAAGTTGGAATATCATCATTGATCTGTAATTCCCTATCAAGGACAAATTTCTTGTATGTTTACTTGAAAATGAAATACTGCTAGGGAAATACAAATTTTGCTGTAATCATTGTTGTTGCCATAATCATACCACCATTAAAGTTATAGAGCACAATCAAGCAAAATGAACATTTTCTTCTTTGTGTGGCATGCAACTCTGAAGTATGGAAACTGCTGGATTAACACCTCTTAATCTGTATTTGACAGGGAAGGAAAAACTGCAGCTGTGTTTTTCCACACTTTCATTTTTATTTCTGCACTCCTATGTTTAAAAATTATGTGACAAATTCTGCTTGATGTTTACTGCACTGTAACAAAGGAATTCAGAGTATAAAAATTTTATCAGTTAAATATTTTCACAATATTTAATCAACTATATATTGTTTTACTTACCATCATTTCAGTGCTCGCAAGCGTCCAATCCCATATCATCGGCCAACACCTCCGACTCCATCGACAATGAGTAGTCGTCGTACCTGGAGCAGCTGCAGTCTGTCTCCAAGGAGCAGTTGGTCAGATGGTACACGTTCTCCTGCCCGCTCACTCAGCCGAAGTCCCTCTCCATATAGCCGATGAGCTTCTGAGTACCCACTTTCACTAATCAGAATATTTAAGATAGTAAGCCTCCTATTCCATTTCTACTTAGAATGGATGTCATCACTAGCAGTAGTAAGATAAATTATATAGTTCATTCTAATTTACTGTAAGAGAACTGAACTGCATACTGTAACAAGATTTTTGTGTTCACTCAACACCCCATTGATGATAAATCCTGTATTCCAAATTCACATTTCTCATACTGACAACATTCAGTATAATGTTAACAGAAACTTTCAGGTTAGTGTCTGTAAATTGGAGCATCCTGTTACATGTTCATTCATTCTCATACTTTCCTGTTTGTGGTATGTGCGGTTTTTATATAAAATGTGATCTATAGTGTCATGGAATATTTGGCTGTACTGGCAGTCTTGCATGACAGAAGCACATAAGGAACACAAGACAAATAATAAAAGAGGTAATGCCCATAATTTTTCCATTCTACCACAAAATTGTAACTCGGTGGTGTGCCTTTATAAAGACATCTTCACACAGTGTATTTACTTTATTAGTTTCAAACAACAAAAGCCCACTCAAATTAGTTTCAAACCCATGTATCTGCGTTTAATATGCTCCATTCCATGCATTAGAAAGGATATTTCAGTTCACATAACAATACCAACAAATGCACATATGTAAGATATGTATGTCACGTAGTATTCATTCACAAACATGTTTCGATTGCTATCGTGATCATCTGGGTGAGTTAAAAGAATATTAGGAATCCAAACAAATTTGTTAAAGTGTAAAAGTGAACCACTCAGTTTTTACAAAGAAAATGAAATTTCTTTTAAAAAACACATAAAAACTTGGTGTATTATTTTAGGGAGTGTATGTACACCCTGTACACACTTCAGGCGTACATAAACTAGACACAACAATACACCCAGTTTTTTGTGTGTTTTATGTGGATTTTTAAGAACTTGAATTTTTTTATTTTAATTTTAGTGACTGTATAATAAGTTTGAGACATTCTTTGTAAAAACTGAGTGGTTTACTTATACATTTTAATGAATTTGTTTGGATTCCTAATATTCTTGTAAGTCACCCAGATAATGATCACAATAGTGATCGAAATATCATGTTGATGAATAATAAGTGATAGACACATCTTATGTTTTCGTTTGTTGGTCTTGTTATGTGAATTGAAATATCCTTGTATTTGTTTATAAAATTAAACCTATAACCTATGAAAAGAAGCAATGTTACTGTAATGGGGACGATATCAATTACTTTACGTGCTGATAAATATGAGTCTATGTACCATGGTTACTCTCTATGTAGGGCTAACAAGCCACAACTCTTGTGGCCGTGGCAGCACTTCCAGTAAAATCAGAGGTGCCTCATAGGCTCATTTTGTGCATGAATAACCTATTACATTTTTGAATTTGTGACTTTTAATTTTAGAATTCTTACTGAATATGAAATAGCCCAGGTGGTGACCAGTTATTGTGACTCAACATGAGCAAACTCGTGGAACATCCTGTCACAACCACTGTGTTAACCTTGACCTTCAGAACTTTCAAAAGTGGAGCTACAGATTTAAAATAAATACAGAAAATTAACTAAAGGTATCACATTTCCTCCTGATAAAGTAACTAGACGAGCCCAAGTTAATTTGGGCAGCTGTCTTCACACTTCTGTGATCGATGTTTTTCATCTGTTTGCTCTTTTAATTTATTTCCCAACAAGTCCCTGAGAACAAGAGAATGCCATAACTGTTTGACAGTATCAGTCTTTTTTTTTCACTTTTGGAAAGAAGAATCAAAACTCCTGCACCAATTCAACAAAGTTAAAGGCACATCTTACTGATTCTTCAATTTATTATGTTGGTTTACATGTTGTGTGTTAGAACAATAGCAGATCCAGCATTGAGCCTTATACTCTGTGTGTTGATATTTGCCATAAATACTCTGATATACTGCCATGCTGTACTTTGTGTGCAGTGCTTGAGAGCAACTGATATGTGTGTTTTTGTGAAAATACACTTTTAAGGGTATGAGATCAGGTGGGAATTACTGGAGCAGGCAGTAAGAGTGGAGTTTGTTTTTATGTATAAAGTAGTCTGATTTCTTATTTTATTCAGTGTGTACATTATGGATATCAGATTATAGAATATAACACCAAACTGATATTAATGCCATTTGTCTAACATTAAAGGCTCTGACATACCATGAACCATGTCTGGAGGCTGTCAATTCAGAATAATGTCATGTCAATTCTTAACGCATGTGTAACTCAACAGCACAATTTTCTGTTCACCGTGAAGCATTGTTTCAAAATCCACATTCAAAAGAGTAAACATTCGTAGGATGTGGTCACTGGAAACATAATTTTTAGTGTCCCTATTACAGTTAATATCAAGCATTGCATATTTTTTAAATTCAGAGTTCTAGACAAACATTTTGGAGCTTTTAATTTTTGTTTCAGACCTATATGAACAACTAATGGAAAACTAGTATTAGGACTAGCAAACTAAGCTTTCATAGTGATTGGCAGCATTTTTAATTGGGGAGGGGGAACTCTTTTATCCCCCCATTCAAATCCATTTTAGCAGAAATTATGTGCTGATAATAGAATGGAATGAAAATGCTGCATTAGGTTCTGCAGTTATGTATTTCTGTCTGTAATGCAGATACCAGAAGTATTACTCAACTTTTACGGCCTTTTAAATATGATGTGCTTGTTTTCTGTTTGTTACCTCCCACTTGATTTAGTTTTTAAGTAATGCACGAGGAAAGAATGAGAGTGCAATGTAGAGAATATTCAGGGGTGAAAGAGTTTAGATCCCTAATACAGAATTATGGGTTGTAAGAAGAGTCTTGTGATGAGTTATGGAGCATTCTAAGGGTAATATCAGTAAATCAAAATGGCAATATTGGAGGCAAGAAAAGAGTTGTCCTGTAGTAACAAACTACATTTTGGGCACATTCGTGGTTTACTTTACCATATCACATTGCTTCAGGCCCCAATCAACAAGATCCCATAGCATAATAAGACACTTAGCTGTGTATATAGTCGTGCATGTCATTGAAGGTAGCAGTTCATATTTTCAGTGATTTGCTTTCCGTTAATCTAGTCACTTAACTTCCCTTAGAAAACTGATCTCTTGTCACATTCGTTTAACAATTTTAAGAAAAGAAAAAAAAGTTCTAGTCATTTATGTAATATTTATAATTTTTATCATGTACTGATATTTTTATTTTTTTTTAATATTATGAAACGTGTGCTTAGTTCCTTAATAAATATATAATTTTCTGTATTAATTTTACAAAGTTAGACACCTGCATTGGAGTAGGGAATTGAGACACCCTTATGGCAGTTTCAAAGTATTGCATCCCATTTCAGAAATGTGCAATATTTTTTGTTATTCGTCATACAATTATTTTATTTACTGCATTTATATGTTTATTATAAATGTATATTTACTGTCAGATTTCTAGTCGTTAAGATGTGAAATTCATCTAAAAAAACTAGAAAGTGTTTTAATAGTGATATTATAATGCAGAGGAATTATCCTGTTGCATGACAATACTCATACATCGTAACAGTATGGAAAGCCAGTCGTTAGCTCATTTCCCATCAGGTCACACTATTTAGTGCAAAAGAGATAACTGTTTTGGAATCATGCTATGTGGCACTGATTTCCAGTATTATATATTTTTTGTTATAGTGTCAACAAAATGACATTTAGAGCATCCAAATTTAAAATATTAAAACGTTAATACATTCTACATAGTGATAAATTATGTCATTTTACCAACAGTTTTAATGTGATAATCATTTGTTATTCAGTTTCATACTTAAGACATACAAATATGTTTCAAGTTCTGTTTGAAAGTTAGCCTATACATTTTGTTCAAATTACTTGTATCTAGGATGGCAAAAGTGTGGCCCATCAAACGGTGATGTAAAATATGAGAGTGGAAATTGTTACACAAATATCATAGTTAAATTTACACTTTTCTTGAAGGTAATGAATTACAATAAAAACAGAATTTTGTTTGAGGAAAATCCCTCTGTCTTGGAAATGATTTACCAGAATTAAGTTTTTACAGCAGTGAAGATTTATATTGTTCCCTGCTGGGTCATGACACTGTGCAGTTTGGTATACAGTTCAGAGGAACATACTGCCTCATCTTCAGAGTAGAATTCTATGTATTGACCAACAGATGTACTTAATAAAATACAAATCATAAAACACAATTTGTGATAATTATCACCCCTACGTGTTTTGCCACCTGAGTCCCATCCAAAAGGAGTCTACAAACACAAAGGATCACAAGTAGCAGTGCTGGACTTGTGATCCTTTGTGTTTGTAGACTCTCTGAAGATGCGACTCAGGTGCCAAAACATGTAGGGGTGAAACTGATCATGAATTGTGTTTTATGATTTGTATGTTACTGTGTGATATTAATTGCATTTGTTGGTCGGTATATAGAGTACATGAAAATGCACAGTATGAGTAACATAAAATTCAGGGTAGAATTTGGAGTATGTTGTCCAAAGTGTTCATACTTGCATATCTATAAGACTACACATTGTGAGAACCTGTACAAAAAGATTTACTGATACATACAGGTAGTATCAGCAGGAATCTGCCATACTTCAGGGGAATGTTCCCTAGGGTAATTTATATCAGTATAACTAAACATACCTATATCCATACAGGATCTTGAGCTGATAAACAAAACAAAAGCCATATACAGGACAGTTCATACTAGTAAAGTATTTTGAATCCTAAGGAAGATTTTTATTGAACTAGTACTAGTTTTCTGACTCTATTAATGTCTTTGTGGCACTCAGATATTAATTAGATGTTAAGTACAGCTGTTAAAATTTCAGAAACTATAATAGGCCGATTCGTGCCTTCCGTAATGGAACCGTCAGTGTTCAGAAAGATGTTCTTATGTTTCATTAAACGAAGTTGTTCGCATTGTCACGAACATCTCTGTCATGTCTCAGTTCTGTCCTGTCTTCCTTGCAATGAGTGCTGTTTGTTTTTATCTTTAAAAATGGATGAAAATTAATAGAATTGATGAGTAAATGTAAATAATTATGACATGTCAAATAAGTAGTAGTGACAGTGGCTAGAAAAGTCTTGGGACAAATAGGTGAAGAGTTTTAAAAAATCAGGTAGTATCTTATGTTTTTATTGCACATTTTGAAGTTCCTCCTATTCTATTATTACCAACATTCAAATATTTAACAAATACCAGAAAATACATTCCATGGCTGTGACAGAAAACAGCTGATAACATACATGAATAGAGTAGAATACAAGAGTCTCTGTTATATTTTAACCATACTAGAAGACGTGTTTAATGGCAAGCCTCATATCATGTGCTGTTCAGGAAGGCGACTGATCACGACGCAGAGTGTGAACACAGGCCATTCTGATAGAACGTTGACAGAATGGAAGTGTGACACATAATGTGAATTGGTCCAAATTCCTCCCCATTTTAATGTGTATTTGGTAATCAGTAAATGTATAACAGCTCTCATTCCTTAAAATATTGTCATTATCTCTGTAACCATTCAGCTTCAGATATACTACGTAGGTATGTTTGGATATGTTGAAGTAATTTAACCTAAGGAACTTTTTCCAAAGTATTGAAGATACCTTCTGGTACACAGAATATACCACAGTATCTTGAAGTAATCTGTTTTAACACTGATTTGTGATCTGTAGCAAAGTATGAACATGAACAGTCTTTACTTTGAATGTCTCTCAGCATAGTATATATTAAATTAAATCCTGAATCTAGTGTGGCCTATTTTTTGCCATTCTTCAGTTGCATTTTGTATTTGCAGTGAAGTAATTTAATTACATAAGATTTTAGATTTTCAGAATGATTTCTGTTCACATTATAGTCTTCTAGTCTGTGATTTAATGCAAGCTTATCAGCAGATATTTCATCACTGAAGATGGAGGCAGCAGGTTACTGTGAAACTTTGGTGTCTACTGATAAGACATATTATGTCACAGTGCAGAAGTCCATAATCTGAAGAAACTTATTATGTTTGGATTGGAAGGTTAGGAGAAGTTATATCTTTTGAGCATGTCTCTCAATTCACAGAAGTATAATGGATACTATGTACCCTTGTCTCATTACTGAGATAGCGTGTTGTAAATTTAGTAATATTAAGATATTTTGTTGTCATTTGTAACAACATTTAGTTTTTAAAACCAGACAGAAATCTTACTGTAACAGATTTAATTTAAATTTATTTATTTAATTTATTATGTTAGGTGAAATATGTCACAGTGATATGTATGATTATTGATATAAAATGTTAATATTGTGTCTAATATTTACTTTATAATCCCTAACTAGACAACTGATTGCCAAAGTTGTAGTGTTTTTTCAGATGTATTTTACTCCACAATATGAGGGATGTTCACTATATATAATGTTGACTGGGTCATAAAAATGAAACATGTCATCGCAACAGTAAATGTGGCTCATTTATGTCACTGAAATATCATAATTTTTTAGAATAATCCCCAAACGCACTCATGCATTTGCCCTGTCTTCACATGAGCTTAAAATTCCATTGGTCTGTAACTGTGCTCTTGCATGTGCAGCCACTCATGAATAGCAATTTCCACTTCCCCTGTTGTGGAGTCATCGCCCTCCCAAGCATTCCTGCAGCAGCCCAAACGACCAGTCACAAGATGTGATCCTTCAACATGACATTGCAATCTTGCACGGCAGTTTCACTGGGAACGTCTGGGCTATCCACCCTATTGTTTGGGCCACCAAAACAACACTTGGGAGGTCACTGATTCCACAACAATGAGGAAGTGGAAATGGATGGTGGCAAATGCAAGAGCCCAGATTCTGCCATGATAGGATATTTAAATGTAGTTTAATTGTTTCAGTGTGCTTGGGGATATGTTGAAAATAATGATACATCAGTGGATTAAATGAATGCATTTAACACTGTAATGACTTCATGTAATTTTTGTTACCTAAGGAACCTTAGTTACTGAACGTCATATCTCCATCCAGTAAATGGTAGGTGGGGTTGTTCGTCATCCAGCCTTGCTCAGTGTGTGATTACACATACACATATATGTACTACACACAAAGGCCAGGGGGAAATTTTGCCTACCAGAATGACCCTTTGTGCAGTGGAACCACCATTAACTTTGAGGTTCTCACAGAGGTGTCACTGAAGGTCTTCTGGGATGTGACGCTGTGCGATTGGGTAAGTAGTTCTGATGTTTTGAGTAAATGCAGTGCCTTTACCTTCAGGATCAAGACCCTTCAAAACAATGGGAACTACTTGTCCAGACACAACATCCATTGACTTTTCAAAAAGAAATCCTTAAACAACTGGCAGACTCAGATTGCTCAAACAGAATTTTTGTGATTGATTTTTATCCTTGCTAGAATAGGATGGTATAACCATGTTAGAAGTACTGATGTGCATTAGTGTACTGTGGTAGTGCTAGCACAGCAGGCATCAGT
>Ga0123357_10004141_pt1 | contig 16909 bp, 12 predicted proteins | sample TergutEmb28metaG_FD_89873 | JGI IMG/M metagenome (GOLD analysis project Ga0123357, IMG submission 89873) | Embiratermes neotenicus P4 segment gut microbial communities from Petit-Saut dam, French Guiana - Emb289 P4 | ecosystem: Host-associated > Arthropoda: Insects > Digestive system > Gut ... | reverse complement strand
GAAATTGTAGTCAACAAAAAAATTAATCAGATGTAAGGTTCTATTGCTAAATTGTAGAAACCAAAAAAAGAAAAAAAAAGAAAAAAAAAAAAAAAAAAAAAAAGGGGGGGGGGGGGGGGGGAAACATCTATCTGCGTTTGGCTTTATTTTCAAGGTTATAGAGTCTGAGTTACTGTCACTGAAGAAACAAAATGTTTTTGTTTTTTGACATAACAAACTGAAGGTGTAGTTGCAACCTTGCATTACATGAGACTATGGTTGATTTTTGTAATTTGTTGTAACAGGTACAGACTCTGGAGATGCTGTTGCAAGCTTTTGATGAGGAAGATCCACAGGCAGCTCGGCAGGCCCTTAACAGCCCTTTCATCAAGCATATGGATGTTGAATACTCCAGATTAGCTAGAGATTTGCCACTGCCTGAAGGTGAAGTGCCTGTATCCAGACCGTCTATCCGAAAAAATGCTGCTGCATCATATGTGTCACCCAAAACCTTTTCTGCAGCATCTGATAATTCTGAGGTAAGAGCCCCAGTTTTTAAGGCTGCATTAATGGTGGTCTCCATCATGGTCTTTGGCATATTGGCCAGTGCACGCAGTATAAATTCAGTGTGAAGGTGACAAAATTCCAGTAATCACTGGCTCTTTCCAGTAGTTAAGTGTTACTACTTTGTGTTTTGAAAGGCCTCATGGTCTAACTTTAACCTGCAGGCCCACTGACTGATAGGTTTTTGATGATCAGCTCCTTTAGGCAAGTGACAGAATAGTACCTCATAACAAGCCATGACCAATTCCTTCAGTTCTTCTCAATTCATCACTCACTTTTACCATTGGACCTCATACAACACATTCATTTGAAAGAGTATTGTTAAATAATCCAAGATTTAATAGTTATATTCAACTGTAATTAACTTTAATTTTACTTTGTAGAGGTATTAATTTGTATGTGTGTTTCAAAATTTGGGCAAAACAAGTAGATTTCTGATCTTTTATTTTAAATTAAATGGTTTGATATTATACTGCCAATAAACAAAGCTCTCTGTGGCTGAAGTTTGCCCATACATCACATTTTTCTGCAACAAACAGCATTTGTTAAGTTGTGGAGTATTTTAGTGAGGTGTGGTAAATAATACAATGCTTTGCATTAAAAATTATGTTTCAATCCCAGCTGGGAGAATATGTTATGTATACACCTCTAAAGTAAAAAGGATTGGCACTACAGGCCACTCTCGAACCTTGGCCTTCTTGTAGAGGTATAGCTCCAGTGATAACCTTTGGCACAATATGGAGAGCAATAGGCAGTGGCTGCTGCTACTTCCTGTTTAAAAAGAAGACTGTGAAACATATTGTCCAATGTCAACATACTCACCCAGTCACCACCAGGCCAGAACCCCCATGATAAATATCCAGTCAGTACTTCCCACTACTTCCATTTTGTGTAAGAGTGGTTCACTCACAGGCAGATGTGTGTGTGTGTGGATGGGTGTCTGTGTGCGTATATGTATATATATACACATATTCTTCGCAATATGGAGATGCTGGTTGGGCAAAAGACTGGGGAGGGGAAGAAGAAGGGGGGGGGGGAAGAGAGAGAGAGCAGTGAATGCCACATGCCAAGGAATCTTTCCCTCTTCCATGGGTTTCCCAGCCCTGCCCTATTTGGTTGTTAATCACTACATGTACTGTGCTACTCATCTACACTATACCTGTCATGTTTATAATTAATATAAACTGTATACTTTTAACAGCTGTCAGTTTTGATAACTGTGTGACTAGGGGAACACTGAATAAGACAGGAACTGATCAGTTTTCCTTGTATCATGCAGGAAGGAAGAGATGCAGCTGGAGGAGAATCAGGTGAAACAAAATCTCATCATAATGAAGAAGAACATGAAGTATGTAACATACCATTTCAAGTGCTTGTCTTCTTTTACTGTCTTGGTACCATTCTTTTTATTTTTGTCCCCTTCATTTGTTCTTTTATTTACTCTGTGAAGTCTTCCATCATTCTTTCCTTGTGTCTCTATTTTTCATCTAGTTATAACTTTCTGGGTAGTATTTACGTTGATTTATTGCCATCTTGATTTTTAGGCACTGGAGGTTGTGATATATAACACTGCTACCTTGAATGGTATACTGCCACCTTCCTACAAATATTCCTTGTCTGAATAGTAGCATTACTGTAAGGCCCCTGAGGGAATAGAGAGTCACATGCAAGAATGTGTGGTTCACTCAGATTCCCATTAATGTAAATTTGAGCTTTTTCTGAAATGCATGTTCTGTCAGTGGTGATATCCATCTACAAGTGCTGTAACTTGTCCAGTGAAGCTGGTTGCATTTGTAAAAGCAAACACACTGTGAATGACCAGTCAGTAAAGTTGTAAAGTTCAAGGAGTTTTTGTTTGAAATTCAAGAAAGGTAATAAGACAAGGTGCATGACAGTTATGCCTTCTACAATCAACAGTGCATAGAATTCTGTGAACTCATTTGAGATTTATCAACTAATGTAACATGTAGCAGCCCAAGACAAAAAAAGTTCACTGCACATTTTGCTCTGATAATCTTTCAGAACTTAAAGTAAACAGCCAAAATTGTGTTTAGTGATGAAGCTGCTTCCATCTATCTTGGCATGTTACCTGACAGTATTAGAGTTTGAGACAGCATCAGTCTGCATGCAGGGACAGAACAAGGGATGGTCTCACATTCAGGGTATTGTATGCCATGTTGTTTGGTGATACATTCTGACACACTGTCACATCCCACAAGAATGGAATCATCATAATGAAAGTTACTGTCATTTAAGCCACATGTAAGATTTAAATATAGGCTATAGAATTCAGAGAGGTAATAAAGAAGACATTTAATGATATGATAAGCAATAAATGTTAAATGGCTTGCAGTAAGATTTTTTCAACAGTACATTATTATGATAGCCTGTGACATATGTAAATATTGCTCTTTAATTTATTGTAGGAAATTTCTTAATAGTATATTCTCTTTTTCAGGACTGAAGATGTATATAAGGCACAGCGCTGCTAGATCCGTGTCAGTAATGCGACACGTGTGTGATCTTTCTTATACAGTAATAGAACATACAAGTTGTTGACAGAATGGCCTTTTTGTTTTTCTGTATAATGAACATGTCTGAACCCTTCTCGGTTAATGGTCTCAGAGTAAGACTTCATGTGCTGCACAAGTACTCCATTTAAACAAGGACTTCATTTTCATTTCAGACTAGGCTGATATGTAGTAACATATTATAAACCCAAGATACTCATACAAACACTTTTTTTTCTCTAAACAAACTGTGTATCATCCAGAGAAAAAGGCATGCTAGAAAGCTGTTAAGACTCTCCTTTTTTTGTGGATTATGATAACATTCCTTGATGGCTTTTGATATATGCAACACTATTATAATCAATCTGCTTACCCATTCTCTTCTACACAGCAGATGTGGCAACAACACAGATAGTAAGGTAGTTTAAAAAGCTAGATGGCACTGTGTGAAAGTTGATTACATTACAAAATTCAATATAACCTTCACACTCTTAAGCTTTCTCAGCCTGTGTCTAAGAATGTGTATAATATGCCTCATCTCCCCCCTGGGGTGTTTGTACTACTGCTTCAGAAACCCTCATCTGTTATCATACATACACCATCCATATGAAATTTCTGCATTTACTTGAAATTAGGGCTGTTTTGTTGTTTACTGTATGACACTATCAGTATCCCAGGCTGAATTGTGTTAATGACATGGTGATTGGTGAAATGAATGCAACGTGGAAGTGACCATGGCCTAATGAAGGTACTGTCCTGGAATTTTCCATGAGGTTACTGAGAAAAACCATGAAAACCTATCAGACAAGTTGTTGTCCCAGCTGAGATTCAAACTGAACACCTTCCAAATACAGGTGTAGAGTGTTAGTACTACACAAACCTACTTGGTGGCATAGTTTTTATTTATAATTATCTATACTGGCATAATGTTGTTCAACAATTATAAGTTAATTTCAGATTTAAGTGTCATAGTGAACTCTAGTAGTAAAGTCAGAAATTATGTTCAGCGCATAAGGTGAATGTTCTTCCATAGAATGTGAGGTTCTTATGCAACACAACTATAACAGTATTTTCAGTATAGAGTCTGTACACATATTCTTGTATGATTTTGCAGTGAATATGCATGTGCTGACTATATAATAGTACTTCTGTAAGAATTAAGAACCTGTTTAAAACAAGCTGACAAAAGAAGTCAATATAAGAAATAGTTAAGTTTCCAGTGTTTTGTGTATTTTGTGTGCAGTCTGTACATTCATGGGAGTCCTTCAAAACAAAAGAGCATATGTGTTATACAAACAAGAAATATTAAATTAAAGATCTTAAATGTGATGAGTTTGATGTGTTACTGTTGAGTCAACTTCATAAATGGCTTACACAAGGACATTTTTTTTCTGTGAGGAAAATTTTCATATTCCTGCTTGCCTGTGTTACAAGATGTAATTATTATAAAAACTCTAAAATGTATCTGCATGTACTTCTGTGAAGCAGTTATTTCAGTCCAAAGAGGTGAAACCTGTATCACAATATAACACTTGTCCTTGTAAGGTCTGATACCCAGTTTTATGTGTAAGTACTCTTGCTTGAACCGAAGTACGTTTTCTACAAATGTTAATTATTTAAATAGTTCTGCCATTCCTGATGCTTGGAACATGCATTTTATTATAGTAATGGATATTAATTGATTACAAGATAAATATACCACATCCTGCAGAATGAAAAAACAGCCATGGACTGTGCAGCTGCTTCTTAGGCTGTGGGTGCACTGATCAGAGGTCAAGGCCAGATCAAACTGAGCCAGATTCACTACGGTGTTACAAAGTCACATCCACTTGTTTTCAATATAATTCTTGCATAACTCTGTCACACTCATTGAGTTCAGTGAAGTTATGGGTTTGTTTTTAGAGAAAATTGATGAGTCTCAATCCAGTTAGTATGCTTGCAACTTTACATTCAATACTGCATTCATTTTTGTAGAAATAACAGTAACTGCATGAAGCAGAGTCACTAACAGTTACATAACTAGTCAAGAAACTTCCCATTTTATACTTGACACTACATTCATAAGAGCCTGCCACTGGTCCCTACATCCTGAGCCAAATGAATCCAGTCCACATCCTCTCTCCTCTTTGTCTGAGATGTCAACACAATCATCTCATCTATGTTTAGGTCTCTCAAGTGGTGTCTTCCCTTCCAGTTTTCTGGCTAGAATTTTGTATATGTTAATGTCCTGCCCAATTAATTATCCATTGATCATAACAGTGTTTAATGAAAAGTATAAACTGTAAAACTCGTTATACAGTCCCCCCCCCATTCTCCTATGCTTCATCCCTGCGATTTATGTTTCTTCCTTACAGTGAGAGAGAAAGTTTTATGCCAATACAAAGCCAAAGATAAAATTACAGTTTTGTGTTGTAGTGTATACTTTTCTAGAGAAAAGATACGAGGGTACGCATTCTGAACTGAATGATTGCAAGCTTTCACAGATGTCTAATCATAGCACATAAAGTTTTAAATGTAAGAGGGTGGAAGCAAATAAAGTAAAGAAGTTTAGAGTTTGATTCCAGATTGTGACTTGTTACATTTTTCAATATAATCACCACACTGTTACTCAGATATCTCTTGCATTATTCAGTAAATGGCAAGACTAAAGTTGTACATTGCCATTGTGTAAGCTAATTACCAGTTAGGAACTTGCAGACATTCCACAACAACACCAATGTTATTTACAGTTATAGCATGTAAAAGTAGTGGAGACTGTTACTAGTACACATCCTGTGCATTCCTTTATACAAAGAACTATATTTATGATGTAAATTTGTCTGCATCAATGTGCAGTAAAATCCGGCATTTCATACTGTCTCTGTCTACATTATCTGGGGATAATGTACTGTGAGTCAGTAGGGATGTACCACTCTGAAACAAATGGGTCTGAATGAACCAAGCAGCAGAATGAGTGGTCACAGTCTTCACTGTACAGATCCAATGCCCATTTTGTTTTGGACTGGTTTTATCACAAAGTTCTTGGTCTCTGCCAGTCTTGTCACCACTTGGTCGTATGGTCCTTCCAGTTTATAGTTCATTCATGGTATTCAAGGACCTGCTTTGTTCTCAAGTTCTGATGTATTCAGTGGATCCTCTATCATCCACATACTGGTCTCATTAACTAGTTTCAGTATTGATACTGCTGATTGTGGCAGCATAAATTGAGTAAGGATCCACTGCACTCATTTTCATATGTATTCATGTTACCAGATGAGCACATTCCAAATTTTTTCCACTTCTTAAATGATACACTTAGTCAGGGGTGCATGGGTAACTAAATTTTGTGAAGTAGTGCCTAATATTTGTGGGTCCTCAGTATGGAACTTGCTTTATGTCACCTTTCTGCTACCTAGAATTTTGAGGTGGCTCATTATCTTTGGAAAATCTGTGCACCACTGTATTCAATAATTATACAACTTTTATATAACATGTTACATTTGTGTTAGAAATGATTAGGAAACAAAGACGATTAGGTCTGCTAGAACAACTTGAGTGATGCCAACCCACATCTAAAGAAATTCTAAAAACAATCATCTGACATCATTTAAGCATACATAAACACTCCTGGACCTTCTTTAAATAATGCCCCCCCCCCCACACACACACACACACACAAAATATTTTTAGTATCTTTAAATTTGCCTTCAGTTTCTTAACTGTAATGATATCCTTGAAATATTCATTTGCAAGGAAACAGGTAAAATTATATGACTTAAATATTCTGGATTTAAAATTCTGTAATTAATATATATATATATATATATATAAACACACACAGAAACCTAGGCCCAAGGTAACATATGCAGTGATACAATTAAGTGAACAGGTTAAATGAACAGGGGACCAGTGATGAATGAACTACATCTTGGTACCAACTCATTTAGTCCATTGGTGTAATATTGTAAATCACAGAAAATGTACACATATGGATATATATATATCAACCAATTTGGGTCACTTATCCCATCAGTCCCTTGTAGTTGAACAGATTTAGAGTGTTATGAAGCAAAAACCATAGATATTTGGTACTGCTAATAAATGAATTTATTATAGAAATGAATGACAATGATGGTGTTGGGCTTTCTCTGCTGTGAATAGATGGCAACAATGCCTTTTTGCCTAGTGAATTGTAACTGCCTATATAATTGTATATTAAAAGATGTATATTGAAGTGACGGTTACAGAAACTGCAGCTAGCTTCACTGGTAGTATTTTTAAAACTACACTACAGAATACACATGTCCATATTACACAACAAGAACAGCAGTTAATGTGTGATGTCCATGTGAATAAGCCCTTTTTTTTTTTTTAAAGATTTATTGCAAAGAAAGTATGTACAGCATGCTTGAGGACAAATAACAAAACTGTTCCCTCAAATAATTTGAATGAATATTTATACATTGGCAAAAGTGAAATAAAAGTGAATATTAATAACAGCAGTGAAAAAGTCGTAAAAAAACTGCATAGACTGAAGACCTTTAATGAAAGGAAGGGTACTGCACTGTCATGATTATTGTGAGGACAATGCTGCCTGCAAATCTTTACATCCAGTTCAATGAATTGAAGAACTTTTTTGTCCAACATATATTAGTTTTTGCTTGTATGGATGGTCTTCATTGTTAAATACCATACTATTGTAAGTAGTTATCCCACAGCCTGCTGAAGAATTAATGAGTTTTTAAAAATATATAAGTTCCGCAGTTTTATGAAGAAGGTTGTTGATGAGTAGTTGGAAATTAAATGAAGACAGAAAGTGATCATGTTCCAGTTTAAGGTACCAACAGTTCAAATGTACAGTTTTGCTTGTAGTGTAAGGATCATAATAATACTATCCTACTTATTTACACCTGGGCAGAAGCCTAAAGTTACACCTATCCAACCTTACATATACATGTTTAAAATGTGCATGTTGTATGCAAAAACTATGTACTATCTCATATGGGCACAGTGTAATAATAAAAGGTGCTTTAATTAATCAAACGAGTCTCTTCAGTCATTCAAAGAGAACCCAACCATGAAATCCAGAAATGCAGTGTTACCCATTCAGTTCTGACCAAATGGACCAGGGAAATCAAGATTTCTTTATGAAATCAGATAACAGAGTTGCCAAAGGAACCCAACTAGACTACTGAGACGCCTTTGGTTGCTGGTACAAACCCACCCTCTTGACATATTAGAATATCTCTAGTTCCTTCTTCAGCTAATAGAAGTTAGACACAGTTTTCTTACGGGTCTTTAAGGGCACTGGCATGTCCTGAATAGGGAGATCATGGATACATTTGAGCAACACATTTCCAAACTGGAAGAGGATACAATAACACTGCCTGCTGGCCCTTCTGGAACGGCAAAACACAACGCTGTTATTGATAAAAAATTCACCCTGGTGACATAACTCACTTGTCCTTATTCCAGGAGACTGACAAAGAAAAGGTCAAGCTTCTGCATACACCAAGAGTTAACTTCGGGATAAGGCAATATAACCCACTTCTGGCTCAACATGTTTCTGTCTTCCAAACCCACAAGACATGTCCACTGCCACCCATATCCAGCTGATCAATGTCAAATCACACACTACTTATTCCCACATCATAATTTTCTAAGTCCAACACTGCCTGAAACCCAGGGTGGTTCATTGACTCTATGTTGCTATCATCAGGCCGTCTGTCACTTTTGCAACCTTAGTATGTTGACCTGGCTGTCAGATGGCCAGTGCCAAGAGGAAACTAAGCAGGGTCCAATGATTAGCCTGCTTAGGGATAACGGTAGCTATGCACACCACTCCCACCAATGCTGTGGAAGCACTCATTTGCCTCCCTCCCACTGGAGCTGGTGGTTCAGAGTGAGGCTAGGTCAGTTGTGCATTGACTCTGGAGCCTGGGATGTTGGTCTTACCTACATCCCAGTAGAGGACACAGCAGTATTTTGATTTGGCTTCAACAGTCAGATCCCATATTTAATATGGGGGTTGATGTTATGAGGCCAGCATACAACTTTGAACCCCAATATAGGGTTAACATGTTGACGAGGGAAGATTGGACTAAAGAAACTGGTGCTCCTCCTGCAGTCAAAGGGGTCGTCTGGTATACAGATGGGTCCATGATGAGGGAGGGGACCGGGGCTGGAGTCTATGGGCAATCGGTAGGACGAAGGCTCAGCTTTTCCTTAGGTAGATATGCAACAGTCCTTCAGGTGGAGATATATGCTATCTTAGCCTGTGCCTGTGAGATTCAATCTCAGAATAGACCGGAGAAATACATGAGTATCTGCTCCAGTAGTCTAACAGCCTTGAAAGCCCTAAAGGCCGTTAAAACAACGTCTCCTTTGGTTCAACAGTGCCAAAAGGTGTTGAATGATATCTCTATCTGGCATGCGGTAAGCCTTTTTTGGGTGCCTGGACATGCTGGATTATGAGGTAAAGAAATCGCTGATGGGCTCGTGAGGGGCGGCACTGCTCTGAGGTTTCTTGGACCCTAGCTGGCCCTGGGTGTCTCTAGGCGAGATTTACAAAAGAGGCTCGGTCGCTGGTTGGTCAACCAGCATGAGGCCCAATGGCGGGGTCTTGGTGATACCCAAAGACAAGCTCGAGACTTTATCTCGGGGACCTAGTCTGGGTACCAGGGCAAAATTTATGACCCTGAATAGGATTCTATCCAGGGTTGTAACTGGCCTTCTTACAGGTCATTACACCCTGAGGAGACATCTTCACCTACTAGGGCTGCTTGCCAGCCCCTTGTGTAGGAAGTGCGGGGTGAGAGAGGAAACCTCAGCTCACATTCGGTGTGAGTGTGAGGCTCTGGCCTCACTCAGACATACGTACCTGGGCTCCTTTTTCTTGGAGCCGGAGGATATTAGGATTTTAGGCTTGGGGGCCATCTGGAACTATAGTAAAGTTACGGGCCCCCCATGATTCAATATGGGGCACATAGGGCCCATTCTAATCAAGGCCTAGGTGCATCGGGGCTGAGAGGCCACGAACCCACATGCAAATCAATCAATCAACTCCAACACTAATGCATATTATGAAAGTGTTTACTCAGGAAGCACTTTATTACAAATTTTGGACATTCCGATGTTAATTTTTACACGCTCTTGTCCTCGTATAAATTCTGGACATCCTGATGTTAATTTTTACATGCTCTTGGCCATGTGCATAAAATAAACTCACGAAGTGCAGGTAACATTTAACAACCTCCAGAATTAATGAACATGTTGCGGTAAAATTTGTGGTTGGGACATTTTGTACAATGCTGTAGGTCAAATCTCCACTGAATTCTACTGAATGTACATCCATTCAGCTCATGTTGTGCTAGCACAGGCTAAACTGGACACAAAAGCTAAAAAAGTCACACTGGGGAACGCTTTTCTCTGAATTATTCACTTCTCCATTTCCAGTATCTCCATGCGTGTGCTACCAGACTGACAAGCCACAATGTTTCTTATTATCTCAGTCCTCATTTTTAAGTCTGCCTACTCACTGGTATCTTGAGTAAAGAAGTAGTATTACTACTTACATAATCTTGCACATATTTAGATATTTTTTGGATTCAATATTGCAACCTTGCCTGGTATTTTTCGTATATTTCGTCGCTTTCAATTGCAGGGTGGTATTTCAAATATTCCTCCATAAATCTTTCACAGTCATTCTTACATTTGATATAAATAGGTATGAATGTGTGGACAATAAGACCCACCGGAAGAAAAAGTGTACACACTTACAAAAGTAATATGCTTAGGAAAACACACTTTCATGAAAAGTATGAGTTTATATGCAAGCACTCTTCCAGGTATCAGCCGCGTTATAAAAATGTGATATAAACATAATGCACTGCATAATTACGAAGTGAAGTTCGGCCTTTCTAATATAATAAGTCAGTAATTACCCATCTAGGTCAATGAACAAAACGTAACACATAAATGAAACTTTATATAAAGACTTGTACTGATCAGTTACCAATGATATTACATTCTGTATTTTAAGAATATACAATAAAACTATAACATCTTCACTTATGCAATCTTAAAACTGTGTTCTACACCTATGACACTTTATATATGATCTGTACTCACACGTGATAAGTTCTTGTACCAAATTAACCAAGTGATCACAAGCAACACAATCTCTTTCGCGCCACCAACATTTACGCTAACTCACACGCCTACCACATCCAATGCTGTTCCTGCTGGGCTGGGAGTAAACTGTTGGCATGCTATATGATCTGTGATGCCAATACCCCAGATCAGAGAGAACACAGTAAGGTTCACAGCCCATAGATAATTACGTCTCTGTTAATTCGTGGAAACGTGAACGACTGGGCGACCATTGCAGTCGGAGCCGTGATGTTACTTGGGTGTTAAAGAGACGGATATTCAAGTAGTAATCTGTGGGCAGACATCAGTCAACAGGCGAACGCGCTAAGTCAAGCGTAGGCGGAAGTGATGATTAAGTTTCCCCAATCCATATAAAACAATACAAAAGCACTTAGGTCTTCATTTAAAGTGCCCGATACTGTTATAGGATTGAAACTAAAATTGTAGCATCTCAACAGGTTTATGTAAAATAAAATGTAAATAAAGAAATTGAATATTTTAATTTACGTCGGGTTTGGTCAATGCATACAAAAATTGCATATCTCTAAGACTGAAAACTCGATTATTCTTTTTGGACACATTCGCAAAATTATGAAAGCTATTAGCTTTGTCATGTTTGCCTACCCGCATACAACTCAGCTTCCACTGGGCAGATTTTAACGAAATTTGCTATTGATGAATTTTCGAAAGTCTGTCGAGAAAATTCAAGTTTGGTTAAAATCTGATAAGAACAGCAGGTGTTTTATGTGAAGACCTATGTACATTTATGCCAATATCTTGCTGAATTCTTCTCAGAATGAGTACAGTTACAGACGGAAGTTGCAGATAAAATCAAAACACATTTCATGTCCAATAATTTTTCCCCAAAAATCATGCCCTTCTCATGGGATAACGTGGGAAAATATGATAGAGCCAGACAGGTCACAGATGACAATATAGTATGATGCAGAAATGATATTTGCATGCCAGGTAAATACGGCAAGAATACACACCACACACATTACATTTATTACTTATAGCTTTTGGACAGCACGGGTTACTTGAACATGCCCCAATGTTACATTACACATACATTACCTGTTTTGTTAATAATAATGTTTTGTTTATAAAGCACTTCTTTTCTCTTAATATTTTATGCCAGTGTCTGATGATGGCTTTCTGAAAAGGTAGAAACAATGAAACATACTGTGTGAAAATATAGTTGTATTTAACAATCTCTCTGTTTGTCTATTCATGAATCACAATGGAATTTCTCACCCCAAGAAAAATATTTTAAATAGATGGTCTGTGATGCAAAGGGTAATCCAGTCTTCATTCACACTGTACACTGTCATGTATTGCCATACACAGCCACCATATGTGGCCTCTATAGGTCACCACAATTCTGAGCACATGCTGGCAAAGTTGAAGGTCACTTGCAGCTTCCCTTCCCTATCAATACCATAAAACTGACAATGGCATGATCTGCGCACTGAATGGTTAAGTTACTGTGGACAATTTATACACAGTTCATGTGCAGACTTGAAGCACTCTGGTATAGTACAGTTTCAGACATGGAAAAATTTATGATAGAAAGTACTTGCCTCTCAACCTGTTCTCCTGGAATCTCACAATTTGCAGATCAATAGTAAAAGTACTATCTACACTAGACACAGGTCCTTTCAGATTATTTTGTGTGCAATGAACTGCTAGAAGCTGGGAAATACACAAAGTTTACGATCGCTTTCCTTACACACATAATAGCTACTGGAATTTATGGCTGATGCATATGTATAGCATATTCTGCTTGATTCAGCCATTACCTTTAAATTACTGGGATTTGCCATTATGCCTGAAAACAGTAAGTGTAAATAACACGTTCCACAAGTGTTCTCATTACTGTATTTCCAACATATGTCACAACATTGTGACATTTTATGAAGCTCATCTATATGACTACCATCCTGTGCACTAAGATTCATTGGGCTAGTATGGCCATAGTCCTGAACGGATTAGGTACTATCCCAGCATGTCTGGAGTGACTGAGAAAAATCATGGAAACCAATTACAATGGCTTGTGTCCAGGCCAAAATATGAAAACAGAATTGCTAACCATGTAATATTTGGTCTTGGAGATAAAGCCTGGCACTAAGTTAAGGTTAAGCAACCAGCTTCATGCTAAGTTCCACTACATTTCTGTAATTTTACATATATTTTATTTTGATTAATTGGAGCTGATATGCTATTTGTGTGTGTGTCATATTCTAATATAAGGACTTACTCGATACACTTCATAATTGAGTACAATTGTTCTTATCCAGTAAACTGTAATATTTATACTATCATAAAATATTATGTTGTCTTTGTTTAAGTGCCTCCAGTAATATGGATCTCAGGTCCATAAGTGACATGCTGATGAAAACTAAACTTCTGACTCTGATCATATATACACTCACAGTCACTCTTCTGAGCTAGGCAGAACAGATTAAAATCATAAATATAGACATCCAGTAACAGACTCTTTAGATGGTTCCAATATAGTTGAATAACTTAAATGGACACACACTTAATGTGGCTCCATCTGAATATAAATTCTTTCATGTCCATAATTCTGTATACTGAATTACACACAACTGTTAAAGATTACATAAAAACTAACTAATTTCATTATCAATAATAAATATTCAAGATTGAATACAAGGTTATATGGAACTGTTCAGAAATCTTGACTTAAAACCACATGAAAACATCCACAGTTGTCCTTGCAGTAACTTTCTACTTGCACACCATAAGAAGGGCAACTTTTGACAATATCAGCATGTGATGAAATACAACTTATATTCATATTTGAATACTATTCTTCAAACACATGCACATAGCAGGTAAACATGTGCGATGCTATGCTGCCACTGGAATCTCCTTTTTCATTCCCTCATCTCCCTATGCCTTTGAAGAATCTCTCTTTTCCTTATATTCATTTTCTTCATTATCATATGTGTAGGAAAGCTCATCTTCATCTAAATCTTCATCTTCTTCTTTTGGCTCTGGGCAGTTCGAACACCTGTAATACAAGAAACACTAGTGGGTGAATTTCTTATCATTTATCAGAAACAAAACAGATATTCATTCATAATTATCCCACTAACTATTTTACTACCATATATCAACTATATGGCTTCAGGAATACAACTCCTCTGTAAGCATTATTTTTTGACTTTATGGTAAAGTCAAAAAGTTGTGAATATGGTCACTGAAGCAGACAGATAAAGTAGTGGGTTGGGCTCTGAATGAACAACTGGAGGATGGTGGCTTATATTACAGAGATAAACTGAAATGACTACTGGCAAGTTGCTAAAACCATTGACATGCGAGATGATGTCCTCTGCAAATGCTCTTACAGTTCAAAACCGACAACTGGCTGCTCCATCACGACAATGTATCAGCTAACTGATTTCCGTTAGTTCAGAACTGTCTGACCACAAATGTTACTTCTGTGTTTCCACAACCTCCCTGCTTTCTGTGTCTATCCCCCGCAACTTTTGCAACAGTTAGGGTATACAAATTATGAACACCAGAAGAGGTCAAACACTAGCACTGGAGGAACATGCAGGACAAGGGATGCAAAGCAACTTTCAGCTGTAGTACAGGGACTGAGAGAAATGTGTGAGAGTGGAAGGGTACTGATTTGAAGACACTGCACACTACAACACAAAGTGATTACAGGTTTCTTCACATGGGTAAAGATTCATAACATTTTGGTTTTACCACATATTACACCGACTGCATGTATGTAAAATCGAATGTAATGGTGCTGTCATTTGTAATCTGTCTACGAATACTGGAAAAATACTAGCTTACTTAAATGGCAGAATGACCATTCTACACGGCTATTTGTTCTTCATATGCATATAGAGAAAAATAAAATGTAACTTAAAAAAATAAAAACATAGTCAATGACAGTGCCCTTGTGAATCTTCACCTTCTCTCCCCCTACGACATGAGATGCTGCTGTTCTGATAGTACTAGGAAAAAAAAAAACCCTACCTGCTCTCATCAATTCCATAGTTGATGCATGTGTCTCCAACACACTCACAACAACCATCATGAAACCATCTGTAACTATGAGCTCCTGTCGATTTACATGATTGTTTGCATTTATTCCATGACATACATTGACTCATGTATGCAACTGTGCAGTTAACAGTGATGACATCCTTCACTGGAGCCACTTCCTGTTCAGCGCTTTCTGCATAACCAAGCAACAAAAGTAATACACTCTAATTTATAAAACATCATAACTGTTAATCTGTTACAAATATTTAAAAATGTAGTGCAATGCTGGGACTACCAATACTAAAATAAAGGCATTTTCATTGTACTAAAATATGTTCAATTTTCCATCCAGCCATGTTTAAAAATGCTGATCATTAATTCCATCATTCTAGAATTTGCCTTTATGTATGCCTAAATTCCATAACTATCAATGAATCCTCCTGCTGCACATTTAAACTGAATTATTTCAGAGTCATGGATCACCATGCTGTATAAATCCAATCATGGCAGAATGAACTGACATGTTGCATGTAGTAAAACAGTTCTGTTAATTTAATACAAAAAATTGTATGTAACAAGCACACATGCACTCTTCCTGACTACACAGTTATTTTAAACCTAGACTATAATGCCTCCTATAAACATAGTTACTGTGGGTAATCTCACTGATAGTAAAGCAGCCAGAACATATGCCAAACACTCAGCTCTTTATAGTACCAAGATCTAACATGCATGGAGATTTACCTACAGGCTTCCTAGAAGACTGAATAATGAGCTTGTTAAGTACAAGGATAACTTGTATGTTCACACAGAACACAACATATTGAGGCCCACTGGACTCCCGATGACAAAAGTTTTGCTTTATAATCATATAAAATAAACCACACTTCCAGAATCTAAAACATAAAATGCTTACACTTTCATGAACAGAATGGAAAAGTCCCCCCCTCAAATAAGCAAATACCATCTGGAACATCTGAATATGATATGAAAACAAAAGGAAAATATCAAGCATGTTCAACAGGCTTCAATGTGCTCAACTGCTTCCAATACTAGCTGTCATCTGAATCACACAACCAAGCACAATGACTTACGCGTCCAGTACTTGAACTCCTTTTCTAACTTTGGCCGATAAGGATCCGTGTAGAAGTCAACAGGAAACGTGACGGTAATCCACCGCTCTTGAGTATCAGCTTCAGACATGAGTGCAGTAAACAATGCTGGAACTGGGTCACTGAAGAGTTCTACATGGCTCTTCTTGCTCAGAGCACTGCTTGTACCATTAGGTTTTGGGCACATGTCTAGGAAATCAGAAACTTTTACATGTACTAGTAGCCATACTGCATATATTATGTATTATAATTATCAGCCAGTCAGCCTTTTATTCACACTTTGTATATTCTGTCTCAAGGACAACCTTATTCTTGTTGTGTTTGTGTTTATAACTTGCAGTTCTTACATCCAATTCACATACAGAATAATTTATATCTTGGTTATGTTTTATATTTTTTTAGGCCTTACATAATGCGAGGGAACAATGTACTACATAAAACAAACATTCTTGCAGTGTTACCCGCAAGAAGGATGAAAATTAATAGAATGCAAAAAAAAAAAAAAAAAAAAAAAATTTTCCAAAAAAAAAAGCCTGAAAAACAAAAAACCGAAAGAAGATAATTGTTACTTACCTAAACCGG
>Ga0123357_10004140_pt1 | contig 16911 bp, 10 predicted proteins | sample TergutEmb28metaG_FD_89873 | JGI IMG/M metagenome (GOLD analysis project Ga0123357, IMG submission 89873) | Embiratermes neotenicus P4 segment gut microbial communities from Petit-Saut dam, French Guiana - Emb289 P4 | ecosystem: Host-associated > Arthropoda: Insects > Digestive system > Gut ... | reverse complement strand
GTTCAAATATGACTGGGACTGATTTGTGTGTAAACAAGCCGCACTGCGCAGCAGCTGTGCGACCTTGAGAGAGTGAAGCCACAACCTCCACCCTCCCTCCTGCTCAGGTTAGGGGAGTATGTTGAAGACTGACATGTGCAAGTAAGTGTTTGGAAATTATGGTTACAAAAAAAAAAATCAGTCCCAGTCATATTTGAACCACCTTGTATGTACACTTTCACCCAATATATTAACAGTATCAGTATAAACCACTGATGTGTACCATTTAATTTCAAGTCATCCTGGTTTACCTGAACCACCCTAATGATACATTCTAAGCAAAGTTGACAAGCAATGGCAATAAAGTACCTCCTTGTCTCAAACCATTCTTAATACAAAACATGTCAGACAATTGTTTGCCTACCCAGACTCTGCTAAAGGTTTCATTCACACACATTTTTATTAGCCTTACCAGTTTCATGGTGATAACAAATTTAATGAGAATATAATAAAAGACCTCCCTCCTAACTCAATCATAGGCTTTCTTCAAGTCCATAAATAGAAGAGGCACTGTATTCCCATTTCACTGAAGTATTTGACGAATGCAGAATATATGATCAGTAGTCGACCTGTTGTGTCAAAATCCACACTCACGATCCCCAATAATTTCCTCTGCATATGATGTTACCCTTCACAGCAGGATGTTGGATAAATTTTGTATGTAGTTGATAAAGGTAATTACTGCAGTCTGTTTTTTATCACCCTTTTTATAAATTGGTACAATGATGGACTTCTTCCATGTCTCAGGCATTTCCTCCTTATTCCAAATAGAATTAATAAGTTTACGGATCTCAGAGCAAACTGTCTTACCCCTGCTTTAATCAATTCTGCTGCGATGTGATCAATACCTGGTGATATGTTGTTTTAGCTCTTCCATAGGCATCCCAATCTCAAAGGCACTTGGCTCAGGCACTAGTGGTTCTGCTGTATGTATTTATGTCTGCCTACATCATTAATCCCAAGTATATTCAATAGCTGAGAAAAATAGTTCCTCCACCTAGCCAAAGTACTGTGGGGTATGGAACCAAATCACACTTCTCTTCTTTTACCATATTAGTTCTAGGCTGGAAACTCTTCACAATGTCACTGATGGCCCAGTACAAGTCTCTGATTTTTTGGCCCTGTTGTTAGTTTCAAGTTCATCAATTTTAGCTTTAAGATCTTCCTCCTTTTTGTTTCTGAAATGTCTATTAGCGCCACATCTTACATTGCTTAGATTAACTACATTACTTTGGTTTGGATTCTGTAACCACTGCATTTTAGCTTGCTTCTTTTGATATAAAAATCATAAACATTCTTCATCGAACCATGGTTAATGCTGCTTCAGTTTTTACAGACCTATATTCCCTTAATCTGACGTTTTGATATTCTGTTTAATGTTTTCTAAACCCTATTTATGTCCTAACTATCACTTTAGTTCACCACAGCTGCAAACCTGTTTGAGATCTTAATTTGATACTGATTAATAACCTCCAGCTCACTTAAGCTTCCTGAGATTAAATCTCTCAACATTAAAATTTTGTGCTGCTCATTTATTTACTTCCAGCCTTTCCCCACTTTTACAACCACCAGATGGTGATGAGTATCATAGTCAGCTGCCCTGAAAGACCATACATTGAATATACCCGAATGTCATCTCCTCTCTATCAATATCTGATCAATCTGGTTGTGACTCTTCCCATCAGGAGAGGTCCGCTTGTATTTAAGAATGTTTTGAAGCAGGAACTTTGTGCTCTTAACAACGAGATTTTTTGATGTGGCAAAGTTTACTATTCTAACACAATTATAATTACTATCAGAATGTGGACTCTCATTCCAAATCATCTGAAAAAATCCTCTCTCTCCAGTTTTGCATTAAAATCTCCTAACAGAATTTTCATATGGTACTTAGGAAAATTACCAAAATCTCCACTTATCTGCAGGTCTCTCTCAAAACTGACCATCTGCTATGTCTTCAAGATCATCTCTGGTGCCTACAATTTAATACAGGCCTTCTAACACAGATGACTGACTTTAATTATAGATTATGGATGAAATACAATGTATGAAACTCTTCTACAAACACTAGCTCAAAGAATAAGCCCCTACAATTGTTATATTTGTTCTGTCTTCCTAACAACAGTAAAAACATATTTTTTACTTTTGAGTTTCAACACATATTTTTCCAAATAAGCTTAATTTGCAATTTTGTATTTTGCATTATTTACTGAAGATAAAAACCCATTGTTACAAAGCCAACTATAAAGAGATCGAACCCTGTCCAAAGTCATAAATTATTTAAGAGTTCTAAATCTCAAAAGTTGCCTATATTTTTTCATGTAACACTGCTGCATGATAACCTATTGTTAAGAAAAATGACAGGGTTAAACCTGAGTTTTATGTGAACTATAAACTGCTTCTAACTAAAATTAAGTTTACATGCAACTCTGAATTTCATCAAAACATTTTCTCTGTTTTCAGACTTAACAGTGTTGGATGGACAGCAAAGCACTGTATACTATGTGTTTCTTTTTTATGCAGCTCACATAAAGAATAACAATTACAAAAACACATCCCTTGACCAGATTTATTCACATTTGGTACAGCACCAGCAGATAGGCAGTTCTCTCTCTCTCTCTATGCTAACAGAGCACAACAGTGTGTCATAAAGCAGTATTACAGTCTTGCACACTCCTGTTATAAAGAGAGCCAAAATAACTAACCCCCCCTCCCTAAACCTATATTTAAAAAAAAAAAAACAGAAGCTTCACAGTAATTTAAAATATGAATCTACTTTTCACTGGACAAAACAGCTACAGTGAAGTCAAAGATACACAACTGAATGACAATGAACATAGACAGCAATACAGGATTATATTTCTATGCTATCACAAACATCAAAACCCAAAACACAGGTCTCTATTACAACAAATTTCTTTGTATGTGACAAGTAATTTTCAAGGATTTCTAGTAGCTCTCAACTGCCACAATTTTGTAAACTGCAAAACAATTTCACTGCCCATATGCAGTAAATAACAACATTCATCACCTTTAAAACAACTGACTGACCTCATTTTCAGATTTTCAAAAAGGTCTTCAGTTGATTCTTTACATCAGCATATACAAACATGAACAGCCATGATAAAACAACAGCGACCCATGAAAGTTATTTCTTGCACTAACAGGAGACCTCAATAAACACAACAGTTTATCTGTTACTACACTGCTCTGTAATCAGCATTGTGAACTGCTACACAGATCCATTATGACACAGATGTACTAAACCACACATAATATACTAAACCCCATATAATATGCATTTACATTACACTGCTTCATTATACAACTGCACACCTCGATCAGTACTCATAAAATATACCATCATCATACATAGCAACATCAGATATAGTAAATTGTACTTAAATTTATAGTACAAAATTATCAAAATTCAGTTTTTTGGAACATGTTTTAAGTATTGTCATTCATTGTAACATATTTTGTGACTCATTAATTTATATATACATGTTCATGTGCATGTAGATGTGTGAGTACTATTACATACTGTACATTTTATAAACATGAGCACCTAGAGTATGAACATATACAAATAAAATCTAATACAATAACTTACATAATCTAAGCCACATAGATATGTAGACTAGAAGAAGCTTCCTATACCAGAATTTATTATTACCCATTAAATACACAACAGTTTGCAAAGAAGCTGCAATACAACAATATTCAAACAGTCAGGTGACAACAGCTCAATTTAAAGATCATGCTTTGATCGTATTCTACCAATTTTTATGGATACTGAGTGCATTAACAATAAACATGCTGATATAAGATCAACAGAAGCACAAGAGGTCTCACTAGTAACTGTACATGTTGTAATAACTACATCAACATAATACACATATCTGAAACTCCTAAAAAATGTAAGAATACAGAGAAACATAATTAAGCTCTGATAATAGAAAGGGTATTTATAAGAATCACTTTTTATACAAAAGATACTGTACATATTTTTATACAACTTCAGCAATGTATTATACATTGTAAAGCCTTGGAAACGGCACTTGTAAGCCCAAAAATTGTGTCCCTGAAGATGACCACTGAAGGGTAAAATATGTAAGAGTATGACTATATGTTATAAAAAGTAGTGTGTATACTGTCATAGTGTAGTTTATGGGTAATGCAGTTTTCTGTCACAAAAGACACAAATTTTTGAGAGTTGACATTTCTCCCAAATTAAAATTTTAATCTTACAGACAAGAAACAAACACCTCAAATAGAACATCTCACAGCCTGTTTTCATCTCATGTTGTTACAACAGTCAAATACAGGAAGCTGCCATGGGGTGGGAGTACAGCATGCATAAAAGCAAAAAGGAATGAATACAGGATTTTGGTCAGAAAAACTTCTGGGGAAACAGCCAAATTGGAAAGCAATAGCAATAAAACAAATCTTCAGGAATTAAGTTGCATTGATGGAGGACTGGATGTAACTGGCTCAGGACTACATCCAGTCGAATTGGTATTAATGGTACTGATTCTCTGGGGGTGGTGGTGGTGGTGGTTGTGGTCAAGGTGGTGCTGCTGATGATGATGATTTAACTTTTAAAGATTTAGGAGATGCAAATGGATTTTTAGCCTCATCAGACTTCATAAATTTTTCAGGTCATAAATGTTGGATATTTGAAATTAATCCTAATTCTTTGGCTACTGAACAAATAAAAAACTTTGTGTTCACACAGTGGTTTTTTTTTTTAATGTTGCTACAGCACATGCAGCCTGATGAAGATGCAAAGATGAGCTGATTTCTTTTCCTTTATGTGCACTCCAGAGTGGACTTCTAGAGCAAGAGGTGGAAACATCCATGATAGTCCTACCATCATACCCTATTAGCTTTAGAGGTAAATCTAATGCAGTGTTACCTGCCACTAACTGCAGACAGTTCATTTCTAGAGTAGAATCCTAATTATACAGGGTAATAAAGTGGAAAAGATACAAAAATAACTAAACATTGACAATCCAGAATATTTTCTTTGGTTAATTCACATAGCATTACAGTTTACTGCATCTTCTTTGTGCACAACATATGATTGTTTTGAGTAACATTTTGTAATGATAACGCACTTGTGTGAACTACTTAGACTCCTTCTCGCAGCAGTACCAATTTTCCTGGTGGCTGTAATGTCACAGTCTGTGAACTCTCTCTGACTGACCCAAACAAGCAGACTGTCAGCACACTCTGGCACAGCGCTATGACTGACATGCTTAATATTTTCTCTTTTTTTCACTTTCATCCGGGTCATGAGCTGGAAGCCAGGTTGATATGTATAACTTTCCAGGTACGCTTCAGTATTTTCAAAACTTCTCAAGCACACACCATGTCACAAATTCCAGACTCGATATTTATTCAGTAGAAAAACCTCGCTAATCATATGATAGGTCTGGAATAAGTTTCTTCTCAGTCAAACCAGCATTACTGGATTAATGGAAGATGACATCCAAGATACAATATATATATATGATCCAACACTTTCACTTCTTTTATATAAGGAATTTTGCCACTCTTTTGTTCTTTATTAACTCTACGTAGGTCTCAGTTGTTGATTCCTACTTGGTCCCAAGCCCAGAGACAGGAAAAGTGTTCGTTGTGGGGTTAACATTCCCACCCCATAAAAAAGGAATTACTGAGAAGATGAAATAGAAGCTTCTGATAAGGTAGGAAAAGTGACAAAAGATTAGGCAATGGAAAATGGTAATGTTAACTGGATCTTGGAATATCAGAATATTATTTACAGCTGGCTCACTAATAATGCTTATGCAAGCATAAATTCAGTATAACTTACATATTACAATGATACAAAAAAACTAGATGGCTGGCAAGACAAAATAATAATGGATATAAAAATGCACTCTTTCTTTTTAGTGGGTAGAAAGAGGCAAACCTTAATGAAGTGGCAGTTGTTGTTAAGAAAAATGTACAACTCAATCATTAAATGAAAGAATATGTCTAAATTCAGGATTAAAACAAGATTTGGTAACCTATCTGCAGCTAATGTATATGCACTAACAAAAGAAACAATGTTGATAAGGATCAGTTCCACCAATTATGGAAACAGTATACAACTCCATACAAAATAATGATAATAAAATGGTGATTGGAGATTCATATTCAAAACTAGAAACAAAAGGTGTACACAGAGGAGTTACTGGAAAACACAACTTACACCCTGGAACTAATAATAATGGACAGTTATTGATTGTGCAACAAGCAAGAGTATGATATCTGCTTCAACATGCTTCCCCCACCCAGGATATCCATAAAATAACCTGGACCCTCAGATAGGAATACATCAAATCAGACTGACCATACCTTGATTGACACTGGAAGAGTACACAACAGTTTAGATGTTAGAAGTCACAGGGGAGCAAACTGTGAGTCTGAGCACTGTTTGGTACCAAGCAATTACAGGGGCAGAATTAAAACAAGAATAAATGAAAGTAATGTTAAGAGATGAACTCCACACTTACACACTAAATGACCCAGTGGTGAAAATGGAACAACAACAAACACTGCAAACAACCCTAGAGTCACTCGGTAAAGAGAAACCAATTAACAAAAATACATATAAAAGAAGAATTGCAGGGGCTTACAACAATTTATAGACCACATCTGATGAAGTCCTTGGTTGTGAACACCTTGATGCTGACTGTGAAATAGCTATTGGAAAATAAAATGAATCATGGTTAGGAAGAAGTACCTGAGCAAGATGCACCCATTATGAACAACTAGGAAGAGAAGCTAATAAAAAATATACTGATGACAGAAACCACAGTCGGTGAAAGAAAAGAGACAAGAAATACTAGGGCACCTAGAAAGCATTTACCTAGAAAAATGTTTATATGGAAATTAACAAATTAAAAATGGGTTCAAAACCCCGAAACTGGCTTTTGTAAAAATAACGAAGGTGATTTAATTGGAAATAAAGATGGCATCAAAAATAGATGAAAGGAATACTTCCAAGTTTTACTAAGTCAGTCATTTGTACAGGAGACCGAAAATACTTTAATACTTCGATTAAGACTGAGGGAGAAGCAGAACTACCTGCACTTGAAGAGGTCAGGATAGCTGTCAGTCCCTGAATAACAATAAAGCAGCAGGCACAGACAAGATACCAGCAGAAGTATATAAAACTGGTGGTTCAGCTCTGGAAATCGAGTACATAATCTCATAAAAACGATATGGCTGAAAGAAATAATATGTACAGATTGGGCAATCAGTATGATTTGTCTCATTTATCAAAAAATGAAACAAGATGTAATGCAAAAACAAGGTACAGGACTGTTCTGAACAGCATATACAATTTTTAGCAATTATGTTAAATAGATCAAAAACAGATTCTTAAAATATCATAGGGGAATAACACGCTGACTTCAGCAAGGGCAACTCAACTACTTACCAATTATATACAGTTAGACAGTAACGAAATAAATGTTGGCACCTCAGTATACATGTATATCAAGTGTCTTTGTATTTCAAACAGGCTCATGGCAGTATAGACAGAAGTAAACTTTCAAGATAATGAATTAGTTTGGAAAACCTACCAAGTTAGCATTAAAGATTTGGCAGACCACACTGAAGTTAAAGGAGACTGAAACATGGAGACAGACAAGTTGATACCTCTCTTGTTTAATAAGCTTTAGAATATGACATAAGACAATTATCAGCAGATGTAAATTCATTACTCATTTATGAATCAGGTCAAATAGCTGGTTATGCAGATGATATAAACATTATGGGAAGATCCAGGAAGACAGCTGAAAAGATATATAGAGAGCTAGAGGAACACATCAACACAATAGGGCTCATGATTAATACCATGAAAAAAAAGTTATGATCCAACCAAGAAGAGATTTAAGTTTACAAGAACAACAAATTCAGAATATTGATGCAGTCAATAATTCTACATATGGAAATAAATCAGGATAGAGACTAAGACATAATAAAGAGTTCTATGAATTGAGATGTAACAGGTACAGTGAAATATAATTTCAAAAGATTAAATTGAGCTGATCACGGAGTTCAAATGGATGGTAACGAACACCAAAAAAAGTACTGAATGGAAAATTCTATGGGAGGGCCATGGTTCAGTTGGGACGAAAATATCAGGAAGGACTCTCTTTTGCTGCTGAATATAACAGGCTTGAGGAGATCAGCAGAGGACAGGAACATCTGTAGGCACACTACGAAAGAGGCTGGCGCCCAATGTGGGCTGCCATGCTACTGAAGATGAGGAACTTGTTCTTTATGTCACATAAATTATGTATCCCTACTGATCCCATAATTTTGTCCAATTCTATCATCGATTCCTCATTCTTCAAATTTCAATTGAATCAAGCTTTTGCTTTACCACCAGCACAGGTTTCTAACGTTTGTCAGCCACTTTACTTTCAATCCACAAGTGTTAACTATCACTGACACTTCAGTGACACACAACACAATGTAACAGAACTGAATACAGACACTATACTTAAAAAGAGGTCAAACTCCTACCGCATCCCCTCTCAACTGTGCTATAGCCATCATGGCCATTGGAACAAACCTCCTTGACCCACCACTGTTAAAAACCCTAGAGACCCAAAAATGACACACACTACTCAACGATATATTCTGTAGACTGTCCAAAAAGTATATCACACTGCTGCTTGCAGTACAGGGAATATTTTTTTAATACAGAATACCTGTAAATGATTTTAAATCTTGCATTACTCACTGAACATTTAAAATGCAGTGAAAATATATAACACTTGGCCAGATAAATTCAAAAAGTTTCAATGTGGTGCTTAGGTTGCAAACCACTATGAATTCAGGCCACTTCACACAGCTACATTAACAGTGTCAAGAACCTTTGATCTCAGCATGGTTAATGCCAGTGAAGAAATCCTTAATGTTTCATCAGCAAGGTCCTAATCATTGTTTATGGCATAGAAGCCCTAAGCAACGGTCAACCAAGTTCACAAATTTTCACACCCATGGACACTTTTTTCTGCAGGTTTGTTACGGACAATGTCTATGTCCCTCCACTGCCAATGGCACTAAAAGGATTGAAACACAGATTACAACAGCCTGTGCCAAAATTGATGACATTATTCTTTGCGGACTACGGGAGGAGGTTGCATACTGGTTTGACACTGTTTGAGCAACTCAGAGCTGTGACTCTTAACTTTATTATCTTGCCATAACACTTTTCATGTTGATACTGCCGATGGTTTGTATTTCTTAATGGTACACTGAACATGCCTTGAGCCATACAAAATTTAAATAACAAAGATACTTTATGGATGAAATGTATTACTGGTGAAACACACACATACAACTTTAGGCTCTATACAGATATGTGAGAAAAACTGGAATGTATTAATTCAGAAACTTTAGGTTATGCATGGAAAATAATATTACATAACAAATACTGTTAAAAATAGTGGAATAATGCACTACACTGCAGTATATATGTCACTTAATGGTCTTTGTTATTTGCACATGTCACTGCTCTTGATGTTCATTTATTCAAGATATAAAAGCCTTAATGAAGAGCTATTATACAGGCAGTTAGAAAATATTTTCCTACATTTCATCAAAAACTCATATCAAAATATGTTCTGAACAAAAGTCATAGAATCTAGTCATATAAACACTAAGTACCACAGACATTTTTTGTAGGATTAATAATTCTGGACATAATTCATTGCTTTTATTACATATGGTAGATGAGTGTTTTTAATATTGGAATGATGTGACCAGCTCTTTCAATGCTAAGAACAAGGTACCCTGTTGCATGACTTAAGGTACTAACAGCAGCGGTGATGAAGATACAGTTCTTCTTGGACATGATGTGTTGTCAGTGGGTAAAGAGTTGCCAGTGTTTTTAAGAAGCTTTCTGCCACCATTTACCAATTTACATACATTCTTCTTCTTCGTCTTCTTCTTTAGGCACTACAACTTCAATCTTTGAATGTTTTGGCCTTCTCAACATCTGATTTCCACTTATTACAATCCTGGATGCAGCTAATCCAATTCTTTATTTTCAATTTCTTCGTGTTATTTCTTATGTCATCTTCCCATCTGTTCTTTTGTCATTTACAGACATTACATATCCGAAAAACTGGATCTTCATGTCAACTGTTGTACCAGTGTATGTATGATAACTTATGACATAATTTTCACTGGCAAAATGACAAAGGTAAATACTCAAGAGACAGCAAGAAAATAAACTTCCATCAAACTCATGCAAAGCAGATATGCTACTGTTTGTGGGTGAGACATCTCATTCACAGCATAGAGATGGAAGGTTCTAATAAAACTAGCCACTATGGAAGGTTCTAACAACACTAGCCACTATGGAAGGTTTTAATAACACTACCCACATTAAGAAAGAAACTAATGCACCTCATCCACCTGTATATGAGATATGAACAGCAACAGACACAAATTACTCTGCTACACATGTTGCAGTCTTGACCTATGATCACTCTGGCCCCACGTATGGCTGAATTAGTACTCTACCACACAGAGTAAGAAGAGATACTACACAGCAGAGTAGCCTTGGTTTGAGACATCCCACTCCACATACTATAACAGTACAAATGAATGGTAAATCACTCTACACAACTCGCAACATTTAAAAAGCACACATCTAAATCATCCATACATAAAGGAATAATACCATGACAGACATCTACAATGCAAACAAAACTGAAATAATGGTGACAGAAACCCCAATGTCATATAAGAATGTACTGATTTTAGAGGATAAAATCTCCAAACTTCTCCGGATACCAAAATTTTCAAGCAGTACTTGCTCCATATATACATTGTTAGTTGGCCTGATGATAACTTACGGGCAAGCCAAAACATGTAGGCAAATTCTTGAATAAAAGTGAGTTGTGAGGACTCATTTACCATGCATTTTACCTCCAAGAAGTGTTTACACTGTACCTATCTTCTTCTATAAAAACAATGGTAGAAATACAAAAAAAAATCAAATTGCCACATATTACTCTGGCAACTCCAGTGGTATCAGTACCAGTGCAATATTCACTGTCAAACGTGAACTATATTTTAAGTCACTGCTGTGTTTTCACTTTTAATAATGCGACCACATCTGCATTGTTAGACAATGAAAAACTTAGAAATTTAGTGTGTGAAAGATGCCATGGAAGGGAACTGTGAAAGTCTGAGGGCATCCACAAATACTATACAAAGTTTCACACTGTTCCATCGTACTTTTCTGTACAACAGTTTTTTCCCTCACTACTTTCAATGATTCATTAATAAAATAATATCTAAAAAATAATTCAGATCTAAAAAATACAACTGCACAACTGTGACCATTTTAGCTGCAGTTTCTAAGTTCTATAGCAGGAAACGTTTTCCAAATTCCTACTGCTTTAGCAGTGACAGTGTGATTCAAATGTGTGGTAACCCAGTTTAAATGCACATGCACATGTCTTCTGGCAGTACACGGAACCAGTCTGACTACCCTTACACTGACACCAGTTCAGTGGTTACCATTAAACCCTGCTGGAAGCCTTATTACAGTCACATTTCTGTAAGTATATAATGCCAGCTGTTACCATCTGGATGTGTTTAAAAATGTACTACAAAATACAGAACAAAAAGATAGTTACAGTCACAGGAAATATTTCAAGTTCAAACAAACAAATATATATATATACACACACACACACATATATATATATATATATATATATATATATACTGTGTGTGTGTAATTTTATGTAAGTTATACATACATAGGTAATGACAAAATCAGGAGACTTTGCACATTTCATTTCTACGGAATCTTTGTTCTTTGCTGTGATAAATAATTTCCTTTCAAACCTGCATCTATGCAGAGTGTTGTACCATTAATAATTATTACTATGAGAGGCTTTCAAAAAAACCCAGCCACAAGTGGATATTCCATGGAATAAAATCTTTCTGCCAGATTATACTACTTTATGCATCATGCAGACAATGTGTTAGAGGAGATCAATGATAAAGAGAAATTCAAGGCACATGGGTGAAATAAATAATGATCTGGGCTGGCTCCATCAGGATAGTGACTAGTGTATGTGTGAGATCAGTTCTTTTCAACCGGTGGCATATATATACCACTGGTGATATGTGGAGGGTTGTCTTATGGTTTGCGAAGTTATTTGAAAATTATCATTTTCTCACAATTAAATGTTAAAGATGTTACCTGAATTATTAAAATTGTGTCAAATGTACCTGAATGAAAAGAAATACACTTCTAAAGCGTACACAGATTTGCTTATACCACTGATTAGTACAAAGTGTTTGCCACGGTATACACATCTTGGCCACACACACAGGGTAAGTTTATTATTAACTTTTATCATTATTCTTGTACTGTTACATTTTAATATGATTCCATTAAAACAGTTAATGTTTATATTATATGCACTTCATAATTTTCAGACTTGCGTCTAAAATCGGACTGAAAGAAGATGTTTGGATGCAAATGTTTCTAATCAAGTCCTTTATATATTTTACCTACAATACTCTCTATGTTATACATACACATGTTTTATTGTTCAATTTACATTTTACCATTTACCAATGACAGTGATATATTTTAACTATACACGGCCTTTTCTATAATACGTACTCCCTCAGGATGCCAATATGCAGTGGCTGAAACAAGTAGGAGTAAACTTTATATATGAAATAGTGCAGTAAGTTGGAAATAAATTAACCTGTATACTACCTTATTGTTTGATCATCCTCTGTCATCTAATTGTGACTGACAATGGAATAGTGAAACACGTTTATAGACACATCAAACTGTGTCTCAGACCAAGAGAACTAAGGACCCTAGAATACCCTAGTTATTGTTTTCAGCTCTTCAATTATGTCTCTCATGGTGGTCCCTACTGAGGGAAAACTACAGCTTTAAACCCCTACAAACTCAATAACCTTCAACATCTGTTGCAATATTTCGATTATGGAAATGGGAGTAAGCCCAAATCTACTAACCCAAAATTCTACTGCCTGAGGGAATGAGCAAGCAAGGTAACACTCTAATGCTTATTTGTATTTTCTAAGAGTTACCACCAGCTGGAAACATGTGTACCAAACCCATGTAGCATGCTAAGTAGTGTGATCATTGTGTGACTGCTATTTATACTTACAAGTCAGTTAAAAAAAAAAAGGCACAAATTAAAGGTATGAAACTTTTTGACTTCCTGTGTTCATTAATTATTTTATATTAATATTTTAATAGAGCTTTAAAGTGGTATAAAATTAACGTTAACAGTAAAAAAGTTTAATTAGAAAAGCAGGAACTGTACAATACTAATATTTCCAGTCCCTAGTGGTATGCACACTTTTTTTTGTAAGTGATATGTGGATAAAAAAATAGTGAACATTAAATAACCAGGGTTACACAACTCACAGAGGTTGAGATATGTCTGTTTGCCACCACATCCAGACCATTTCTAGCCCCCATAACACCTTCCATCCTATGAGTACCAGTGGGGCTCCTTGCTCAAGAGGAAAGTAGACCATTCACCTCCATCTAGTGTAGTGGTTGGGAATGCATATATTGATACCTCCATTCCCCATATATTTTCATGGTATAGTGCTCAGTACATTAATACATAAACAATGGAACTGGAATTTAGCATTAGTTATTCACTAGGTGACCCTCTGCAAATCTGATCTCAAATTTCATAGTACAGTTATCAAACATTTACAAAGAACAAAGATTCAAGTCACTGTGTGGTCTGTCTTTAGTGTTCGCCTTAAAAAACTGAACATTCTGAGTTAAGTAACATTCTTGCTTCACATTTATATGGTCCAGAGTTCTAATCCCAGTGAAAATACAGCTATCCTGATTTAGGCTTTGTCACGATGTTTATCAGGTAGAACCCCAACCTAGGCCGCAACCACCAGCTTCCGTGTTCTTCTAAAATAATTATTAATCTACCATTCTACCATCTGACACCATTATAAACTATGTAACTGTGAACTAATTGTTGAAATCAAACATGATTCAAGAATTCTCATTTTTTTCATTACAATTAGAAAGAACAAACACAAAATACTTCCGTAAAATTTCTGTAAATATTTCACTAGTTGCAGTGTTTTTCAGAATTTTTCACCACTGTTCTTTACATTCACTTTTATTTCACCTTTTCCATTGTATAAATATTTATTCAAATTGGTTAGGGAAGCAATTTTCTACCTTGTCCTCCAACTTGCTGTACATACTTTCTTTGCAATAAATCTTTTAAAAAAATCACAGAATGTAATCACACTTGACCTTCATTTAAAAAAAAATGCAAAGCCAGTCTTCAGCCCTACAGCATCACATTTCAAATTCATGGTATTGTTTTTGAGCAAATACCTGTATGCAATGTGTTAAACACTCAAACTGGCTACGTACATTCATAACTTCAATAAAGTTAATGACATAGATATATGACTTTCAGGAAAAACTGTCAATCAAATGCAATGGAAGACTGCCCATATTTCTATCACACACACAACATGGAATCTTGTATAGAGTTCATGATAACACATAACATAACATGATAACACTGGCACATCAGATTTAACAGGCATAACACTGGCTAATGGCAGGTTCAACTTTTATATTCAGACTATATAGCACCACTGAAACATGATCCCCTTAAAGATAAATGCGTACACATAAAAATACATATTGCTAATTGACACTTACCAACATCTGAATTCATACATATTCATAAGACACAGTGGGGACCTATTCTGACACCATTAAGCTACTAACAGGATGGAGTGATACCAAAATTCTTCCGCAGTTGCTCCAGAAATACAAATGTCAGGATAGTGTGAGGTCCCAGACGTACGAAAGCAGGGACGTAACCCTGTAAAATCATAAACATTTTTGTGAAAAAATAAAACAATAAATTTCACTACTGTAGATATGGCATAGTGGTTAAGGATACTGCTTAGTATGTATTCAGTAGGTTCTGAGCTCAAATCTCAGCCAAATGACTGGATACTCTGATTGAAGTTTTGTGAGTGTCCTTAGTCTCTCCAGGCATATGCCAAGATCATACCTTAACAAAGGAACAACTTCTTTCCTTATCCTCCATTGTTTACCATTCACAATCATACACCCATTTAGTTGTATATGATCAATGTAATGGGAAATAGGTAATTAAATTAACCCTTTAAAGACGAATGGAAGACTACTTTATTTAAAGACCCAGTCCGTACCGCACAGTAAACACTTTTCATCTCGGTTATAAAACCAATCAGTTTAAGGTGTAAGTGGCACAAGTCGCTGTTTGTTCTCAGATAAATACAAAACACGTAAATACAGTGTGGGCAGAGCGTACAATTGTTGAATGTTAAACTTGTTGGTGCATCATGTAACCAGCAGGCTTTAAAAGGTTAACCAAGAATCAAACATCATATAGAGGCATATGTTCAAAAAATAAAAGTGGTGATAATGGGAATGACAAACTATGAAATTGGAGAATGATGGTACTGGTTACAGGCATTCAGTCATGAGCAGTTGGTGAAGCAAGATGTGCTTACTGCTGTGCTCAAAGTCTGCGTTCTTACCTGCTTACAGTCATGTGAGTGCAAGTTTGTTATCCTTTTCTGGGACTTTTTTCATTACCCTCTTGTGGTCAACGTGAGTTTATCCTGTGTTGACATGCAAGATTTTCGCCCTGCACCAAGACCAAAACGCAAAAGGGGGCCACTTCAGTCATCCGATGGGGCCTGCTCATACTTCACGTCCCTGAACCAGTTTGCAGTTCTGTCGGAGAGTGAGTCTGACACAGAAGATATTGGCGTTCCACCTCAATCAAACAGCTGTAAGTCCAGTATCCCACCTACTGCCATCTGTAGTTACCTTAACAACCATTCCGCTACTCTCCAGCAAGTAAACGAGAAGCTAGCTACCCCAGTCGACGTGAAGTCGAAATCACACTGACTCCTACTCTAATCAAAATCAATTATGGATATAACATGCTTTTGGCTGAAATTCAAACCACCAAGCTAGCTTGCCATACATACCCACTCACCGATGCCAATCAACCAAAGCTGGTCCTCAAAGGCATTCCCCCTAACGTACCTGTTGACGAAATACAAGCTGAGCTGTCAGCCCCAGAATTATGGGTTGTGAAGATCTCCCAGATCACGAAGACAGATAAAATCACACAAACATTGTTAACTAAATACCCAGTGTTGGATGTCACTTTTCAACCCAGTACTGATGTACATGAAGTACTACAGATCAAAAAAGTATGTCACTGCATCATATGATGTGAGACATACAAGAACATCAAGCCTGTACGTCAATGTTTTAACTACCAATCTTTTGGCCATTCATCCAACTTCTGTGGTAAGCCCCCAATGTGCATCAAGCGCGATCAACCACATGCAATGCAGGAATGCAAAAAACCCTTTCACACGCCTCCAAAATGCATCAACTGCGGCGGAATCCACCCGACCAATTTTACTGACTGTCCTTCACATCAACAACTCAACATCTTATATCAATGGCAACCGCACCTCCCGAAGCTGACAACACCTGCTTTTCGGTTCAGGCAAGCTCACTTTCCAGCTCTCAAGCTGCCAACATCTCCACCCCGACCACGTAAAACATAGGCTCAAGCTGCTTCTCAACCTACAACCCCAACGGATCCTCTGTCTCACATCTCAGTGCTTTAAACTGTAAAATCCATTCTCGCAATTTTTGACATTCAAAAGCTATATCCGACTCTATGTTCATTAGTTCTACAGCTCCAAACAACATGTGATCACCCCCCCCCCCCCCCCCCCAAAAAAAAAGGGGGT
>Ga0123357_10004137_pt1 | contig 16914 bp, 11 predicted proteins | sample TergutEmb28metaG_FD_89873 | JGI IMG/M metagenome (GOLD analysis project Ga0123357, IMG submission 89873) | Embiratermes neotenicus P4 segment gut microbial communities from Petit-Saut dam, French Guiana - Emb289 P4 | ecosystem: Host-associated > Arthropoda: Insects > Digestive system > Gut ... | reverse complement strand
TTTTTTCCTCTTCAAAATGCAGTTTGTTTCATAAATCTAACATATTTGGTTCCTGTATTATTCACATTTTATATACAGGTGTGCTAAAATTAAAAAAATAATTCCGGCGCCAAAAGGTTAATAGTTATCCAAAAGAGGCAACAAGAATGTTTCAGAGATAATCGCAAACCATTCACAACAGTGAGATGAACAGAGCCCTAGCACTGGAAGAGCAATCACCAGTTGAGCTTCCATTATTTCTAACTTTGAATAAAGGGACCATGACTTCCTAAACTGTTTTCACTTTTATGGTAACAAGCCAGACCTTGACAGCTAAAGAACAGGAAGACAAAGGCGAAGAGGGGTCACTCTTTTGCCACTTTTGGCCTTATGGTCACCATAAGTATAAAGTTACTGTTAAGACCCATGCAGAATGACCAAAATCAGGGTGTGGGGTATTTATATCCACAGACTTACCCAACTACAAAAGTGATATCTACGAAATACAAGTCAGACTTCAAGAGTCAACCTGTCTGGTTGTGTTCCATTGTATTCCCACTAATAACGTGGTTACAATGGAAAGTGTAACACATATTAACCCTAAGCATATTGTATTTTAAATGCCAGATTTCTGCGGCTGGCTGGAGCACTATCCAATTGAAATGTCTGCTGTGGAGGTGTTGTCCCTTTCCCATGAAAGGGATTGCATTTAATGGGACAATGTCCATTTCTTCCATCAGAGGTTAAAAGAAGAATGAATTAGTTCACAAGTGTATTAGCAAAATACACAAATACTTTATTTTACTTTATATGATTACAATGCATTTGCAATAAACCCTAAATGCTTCAATACAGATACTATAAAGTGTCATATGTCTCCACAATCACATTTTGTTAGATGTTCTGTATACATTACCAAAGTGCCCATTAATACAAGAGTTTGATGACACACTCCCAAAGTTTTTGTGCAGTACCAAAGTTATAAATCCATAAACTAGCTCTAAATGTCCTAATGTTTTGGAATGCAGTTCTGCCAGCCCTTTGGAACCTGAGGTGTAAACAATATCCAAAAAGTTTGAACTGAAAGTATGGCTTGCCAATATAACAATGCTGCCAACCACTTATATACAGAGATCAGATCTACAAAACCAATGCTCAACAATCATCCTGTGTACTACATGTGTAACATACCTTATTCAGATTCATGGGTGATTAAATTATATATCTCTGGAAAATAGGTGTTGCAGATTACCATCATATCCTGAAAAAACAGAAAAGTTTTATTTTGACAAACAACATATTGTGTACCTCCTAGCAGTTTGTGTGTTCAGTCCAGAAAATACTAGTGTCTGAAGTTCTGTTCTAAATTGGATTACCAGGGATACAGCTGAAAGGCACATTTCATATGTATTCTTTGCTGTTTACTGTGTCTCATTAGTTCCGTCTTCCATAAACAAATCTTTTGCTGCAAAGCTAAACAGTTTTAAGCCAAAAGTTGTTTTCCATATTTCCTTACATTTTAGTAAATACTGTCCATACAGAAGAATCAATGAAACAAAATTTATAGATCTCTAATTATGATTATTTTTTTACTTCTATTAGTTTTTAGTAGATAAGCTGTTTTTGAAGAAAGCTGTCCTGTAACACTTATTTCAAAGCCAAACAATACTTTTGAGTGGACTTACATCTTGATCAAATTCCACACCCTGAAGAGCAGTGCAATCCTTTTGCATCAGAAATATATATGGCATCAAGGCAAAGTGGTTTCTTAAACCCAGTGCTTCATTTGGTACAGTATGAAAGAAAAGTGACTTGATATGAGATTCTGGCATGTCTCTGAATATGTAGCCTCTTCCTTTTTCATCAAAGCACTGTAAAAAAATACATATATTTTGACAAGACTAATGAATAAGATATAAACTAACAATAAACCCACCCAATACAGCTATTCAAAAATAACATCACACAAAATCACATACATACACATCAGATTCACATATTTATACCCAACAGGTCATCATCATGCTTCATTCCTTGCAATTAAAACACAGGACGTTTAACAGATTTTGGTGCAATGTCATTCCAGCCTCAATACACCGCCGACCAGTTCTTCAAATGGTCTTCTTATGGTTCCTGCTAATGTTAGCAGTTAGTTCCCAGAAGCAGCCATTATCCAAACTGGTCTGTTAATTACCACATGAAACCTGTAACTGAGTGGTCATGCCTCCTGGTATGATTACTGGATAAGTGTTTAGATCAGAAGAGTTTTCAGTGTCTCTGTTACGTAACTGTTGAAAGGATCTAAAACTGGGATTCTTCCTTCTCTTAGAAGAGCATCTTTTATAATATTTCTTGAAGTGTGTTGTCAGAATATCAATTAGGAAATAATAAATATAAAATTCTGTGTATAAGTATTATAGCTTCCATGTAATTTTTTTTATTCAAATAGCTCAGGCAGATACAAAATATTCACTCTATTCACAGAATGATGTTCAACTTTCTGTGCAATATAAAGTTATTCTCCTTTTTCAGCCAATGAATTAGGAAAACCTTCCTGCCTTATCTTCTATTCAGATAAACACAGCATAGTATTTCCTTCGGCATGCACAAAGCTTTGTGCTTGTCAGACATAAAAGAATCAAAATATAAAGAAACAATATGATGACAACTATATTAACAGAGTTCCAGCTTGTGAAATACTGAACTGTTGATATATATATATATATACACACACACACATATGTACTCATATCTAGTCTGAAGGGAGAATGCACATTTCTTTGAGGATACCGGTGTTTGATTTCATCAACCCTGAATGATGAGATGTATGCAAGCTGAGGATGATATAACTGGTCAACACATAACAGGTTTGTTGGGCTGCCAGATGCATTCCTGCATCAAATGAGTAATGCAGTCACAGATTTGTTAGTGTTCAGGGATTTGGAAGAGTTCATAATAAATTAAATGGGAAGGAATTTGTGCCTACAACTCAAGCGTAAATAATGTGGAAAACTGTAGTGTCCACTGGCACTAGCATGATAGGTTTTCATGAATATCACTAATGTTAGGAAAACAAAAGTCACATAAAAGTAATTTACACAGTTAATATAAATTGAATTAAAAAATATTAAGAACTGTATATAATAAATTATCCATATCATACAGTGTAATTTGTGTGGATATTTTACATGTATCCACAAACTCAAACACAAATTCCTTGATCACAAGTTTGTTTATTCATGGATGAATGATTGTGGCAGCCCTTGTGCATTGCAGGGTATGTCTCCCAACAATTAATGTCACACACAGGCCCATGAAGCAATATATAAAAATCCCATCTGCCTGCATGCCTCCATCAGTAACTTGTTGCAAGTATGTAATACCAAATGTACTTTGATTTTACTTTCAAATATTTTTGAGCTTCCTGCTGACCTTATGCTTTACGTACGTCTGGAAAAAGTGGGGTACATGCTGATGAAGAGCATAAGGGTAGAAGAAAAGGAAAGTGATGTCTCTGTTCGAGAAAATGGAGGTATCAAATAAGCTGGACAGGGAAATGAGCCTTGCTAGAGTCACATATCATTATGGTGCACATAAACTGCAGACAATTCACTTCATCAAAGGATGTGGAGACAGGACCAGGGGAAGAATTCTGACCAGTGTTCCTATGAGTGTGAACACTTCCTGTATAACCTTTTTTGACCCCTTCCATAAAACGATGGAAAACACCTTGTGTGTATGGCTGAAAGATACCACACAAGGAGGTGAATATACGGACATGCAGAAGACACAGCAATCAATGATCACTCTTTTTTCACTAAGTCTCCACCTCTGCTGTGGCTCTACATTGTTCAAACACTCTGACAACTTTCAACCAGAAACATAAACACAAAAGTTTCTATGTTTGTTAATCATTAATTAACAAATTATCACGTTTCATGTCTCTAGTTCCTCTTGTCCCATTTTCCCCACAGCTTTGCTTCATGCATCAGTTTCACCATTCATGGAATGTTTCAAGTATGTAGAAGAGCAAGGGTTTGCTGTATACTTACGTGCCAGAAGGATGCACATGCTCAAATCCAGGTAAGATCTGAGGTTCTCTTCTGGGATATTATGCCCTTCACATAAGGTCCCTGAAATTCTGGAGAAACTAGCTGCTTCCATCTTGCAGCAGAAAAATAATTCCTGCTTTGAAGATGGAAGTAACAATTTTCTCAAAAATACTGGTACCTACATTTGCTGTGGACTACAAGAAATCACAATCCAGAAGATAGTTATTTTCACAGAAAAATCCAGGTAAATACCTTTTATTTGTCTGCATAGATAATCTACTTCTTGTATCAAATTGCTTACATTTTGATTCCACAGGGAGTTCATGAAATCTGCTATATACAGTTGTTGGCAAATCACTTCCTCCTTGAACTTTGCTCTAAGACCCAATTCTCTGATTCTTGGATACCGAGAAGTATCATATTTCAATAACAAATCACACACTCTTGCCAAAAAGCAAGCATTTCTTGAGAATAGCCCATTATACACAACAGCTGGAGGCATCATGGTCCACATTGACAGTTTATTTTCTTCTTCTAAGTGTGTGACCTGTGAAATAATTTTGTCAGTAAAAACATGAAAACAGCATTTTACCAACATATGATGACAAAAGTGAAGGAAAATTTAATAAACATTTCAAATAATTTAAAATGTGAAATTAAAAATAAAACAAATTTGCTACCTAGGTCTTCACTCTTCTGGGATGTTATGCTGTGTACATTGGTAAGCAACTACCAACCTGTGCTAAAATATCATAGAGTGAAGACATCAAGCACACAAGGGGTGAAGCCTCACATCTAAAAAATTCAGTATTGTCATGGGAATATATTTGCTGGACATTGTATACTGTTGTAATCAAAGGTGTCAAATTATTGTTAATTACTGACTGGATGATGATATTTTAAAGCAACCACTGTTTTCAGTAGTAAAATTCTGTTACTTGAAACATTTTGAACAGCTATAAATTACTCCCAATAACTCACCACACCTACAAAATATATAAAAGGCATAAAATTACACTGAAATTTTATTCATACATAATATCCCAGACTCTGGTGTTGAATCTGAATGCATTTACATTGTTTGAATTCAAAAGAGATACCTTGGATATAGACCCAGTCAAGAAAACTGTATGTACATACAGTAGTTGCTAATACAGTACAATTAGCTTAGAAATGATTTAGCTTAGTTTATCATTCTCTATTTATATGAACCGTTCATCATACAGCAGAAAAAAGAGCCAGCATGTAAATAATTCTTTAGTGGGTGATTTAAATTGTTTCAGGTTATCAGTTACTTTGTGGGAGACTTAAAATACTTTCATGCCAATTGAGCAGACTCCTTTTTGATAAAATAATAAATTTGATGCTGATTGCTGAAACTTATATTTTTGCTAGTATTTACAAAAATGAATATCATAATTTAATTCCAATTAATTTTTTTAACCACAAATAAATACGCAATAATACATATTATGATTGAAGAGGTACAATTTTTAAATTCTTAAATAAACCTCTACATGAGTTTCTACTTCTGCATCCTATAAGACCATACTTACCCAAATGATTGATGACTTTAATCTAAGATGAGCCCCCAAGGCCAACAGAAAATGTATTTATCCAAAATGTAAGATGACACCCACACCCCCACCAAAATAACACATCCGCCAAAAAAAAAAAAAATTTTACTATTAGTTTCATACATGTATAGCACGTTTGAAACGTGATGGCACACGTGCAGAAACCAGATTTGGTCTTTCAGCGAAACGGATGAGTCCATTTAAATCAGCAGGAGTGTCAGTTCAGTCGACTGCTGGCAGCCGAGGAGTGCGGATCAGCGGACAGCAATTGTATAGACCATGTTCCAACATACAGTGGAAGGCTGCTTGCTACCCACTCCATTCGCATCTATCCCCTTCACTTCCCCTCCCATGCCTCACCGTGTGCCATCAGATTCTGAACGCGCTATAATACACAAAGCAGGTCAGATTCTCTCTGCCTTTACCAATCAGTGTGAATCTTACAAAATTTAGCAATGGACAAAGTACCAAAAAATAAGACTACATCAGTTAATGTCATTTTGTGTGCTCTCTTTAGGATTTCTTAACTTTGAAGCTGGGACTGATAGGTTGTCCCAAAACCTCGGCATAGAATTACCACCTTACACTGTGTGATATTGAAGAACAGTGCAGATCTCACATGATTTAGCAATGCAGGCCCTGGTTTGGTTCCACATGGCCCAGTTCAAATTAATCTAGTCTTGCACGGTCCAGCTCAATGCTTCATATGCGAATTTAAGATGACCGCACATATTTAAGCCCCAAATTTCAGGAAAAAACCTCGTCTTGCATTCAAGTGAATATGGTAATTCCAATTAGTACATTCTTTTGTATTTTAATCATTTCAGTGCTATATGAAGAATTCTCCATAATAGTAATCAACAGTTCATAATGGAATGAAATTAGGCACAGTAAACCACCTTCAGTGTTTCCTGTGACATAAAGGGCTTAAGTGATCTCACTGCATAGCAAGCTGCACTTGTGTGAATTTGTTCAATATGAATTTTCAATATATATTCCAACAAATTTTATTATCATGTTGTACAGACTAATTAGTTAGCACAAATAATTTGAGGACTATTTTTAATTATAAATTCCATGAAATAAGTTTCATCAAAGCTTCATAACAGCCTATTGCTCTCAAGGTTATATATAACACATGCATTAAACCAGATATGAAGCTAGCCCCATCAACTTTCACACACCATGTAAACACAAGCAAGGGGCCCAAAATCTTGCACTTATCAACATTTCCAATTATTGTTGCCATTGTTACTATTATTAAGTTTTTATAAACACAGTACTTGTCCAAAACATGTAAGGTAAAATAGATGCACAGGAGTGTGGAGGCAAAATTTCACACATTCTAGACTCAAGCATCAGACCAGGGATATGTATGACACAGTATGCAGTTCTGTCATGTCCTACTCTGTGGCTCTTGCAATAAATACTCTGATTTCAGTAAAATCCTGTCACACCTGCAGGATAACAAATTTTCAACTTAAAGTAGAACTCTTGTTTAGGTGCTCTCAGTGCCCAATAATAATTTATTATGGGTGAAGAAATGGATTATCAGGTAGGGTCTTTACAAGACAATGCTACTTCAGTCAGTAAAACCCTTTGTTATTATCATGCACTAAAGTAATTATGTTACTTTCAGGACCACAATACCTCTGCAAGGAAACTTTCAGAGAGCTAAAGAACATACACACTGACCATCATAGAATAATTCAGTCACTTTTGTGTGCAAAAAGTCAAGCACTCATTATAATGAATGTGACTATTTTATTTGGCAATGGAGTTTTACTGTGTAATAGTTATATATAAACCATGTTAATAAAATATTCAATCAATTTTTTTCATCAGATTTCTGTTTATATCATAAACTTCACAGTTGATGTTGCATTCTTCAAACAAAATTTCAACATCTGTAAGTTGCAGCTGGACCTAGGGCACTGGAAAATTTCACCTGTTATACCCTCAACAAAAAGGTCTAATTCCTATTGGAAAAAAGTGTAAAAAAAAGTAACAACTGATAAAGATCCATACTATTATCTGCCACTATCAAGAAACTCTGAACTGCAGCTGATAGCAGGATTGTAAGTTTGAAACTGTACACTCCCTCACTGATGTAGAAAAGTAAAAGTAACTTCATTACACACAGTGTTAATACACGATTACTTAGATTCCTCTTCTAATTAAAAGAATGTACCAGAATTACTTGCATTATTTATGTAGTTTTTAACCATAAAATAATGCCTGAAAGGTGTAATGCATGCAAATACTACTTTTCGAAGTGTAATTTACATGTTTCATGTGAGGTTATGAAAATTATGTCTAAAGAGTTATGTGAGAGAAAGTGCAACTTATATTACTTTCCTGCCAATTTGTCAGCTTAATTTTGAACCCTTCTATATAACCTACATTTCTGCATGTTTGGCACACTTAAAATTCCTACCTACTATTGCTAATTTAACATACGACAGTGCAAACAATGTGAACTCTATGACTGAACACACAGCATCCAACACATAGCACATAAAATGGAAACCTCCAGTGACAAAAACAATTACTATTTTTATGACACCTCCCAAAGATATCTCTACTTTGGCACAGTGGTGGGGCTTGTGTGGTTACGTGATCCCGAAAGGTATGCTGGCGGTAGTGTATGCTACTGGTAGGGCCTCCCATGCCAGACAGGTCAAGGGTGATGACTCAGACAAGGATACCCTGGCGCTCCAGGTTGGGGGCTGGGCATGAGGCTAACAACCCCACACTGTAAAAGAAAACTGTTACAAAACCTCAAGGAATTGAAGCTGGATTGATATCTTGGCAACAACACGTAGCAATACACAGAGGTCTGTGGCTAAGGACATGGAACAAATAAGAACTAAACATTGGCACCTGGAAGGTCCGCTTACTGTATACAGCGGGAGTGTTACAGATGCTTATAAATCAGCTTAGAGCTCATAAAGCAGATAAAGTAGCCCTCCAAGAGATACGGTGGAATGGCAGCAGAATCCTGCAAAAACGAGACTGCACCCTCTTCTATATTTGTGACAACAAAGATCACATATTGGGTACCAGGTTTCTAGTTTCTAAAAGAATCAAACCCTTAATTATGGATTTTAAACCTATTACCCCTACAATTTGCACTTTGAGAATGAGGGGAAAATGTTTAAATTACAGTATAGTTAATGGCCATGTACCCACAGAGACATCTGATGATGAAGGAAAAGACAGGTTTTTTGAGGCCCTAGAAAAAGCCCATGACATAAGCCCAAAAAATGACACAAAAACTGTTCTAGGCAAATTTAATGGTCAGGTGGCTATGAAAACTGTCAATTTTTCCACAACTGGCAAATACAGTCTTCACATTCTCATGAATGACAATGGATCCTGGCTGATACAGTTTGCAGTATCGCAAGACATGATCATAGGATCAACATTCTACCCACATAATGATATCCATAACAGTACACGGAGGTTGCCTGATGGTGTAAGATTCAATCACACAGATCACCTTTTAATTGACAGATGACATAAATGTAACCTAATGGATGTCAGGTCATATCAAGGTGCCAATATTGATTCCGACCACTATTTGGTTATTGCCCATCTGAGAGCCTGAATATCAAATGTTAATAAAGTAACTGGCACTAGAAACAGTTAAGTACAATGTATCTAAATTGACATCTTTTGAGGTGGCAGAACAACAGAGGCTACAAATAGAAGAAGAGCTAAGTCATATGACACTCACTGAACAGAACAATGGAGAAAAATTGTGGGAGAGATGTAAAATAGTCATTAATTCCATGGCTGAAGAGGTGCTGGGTATCATGGAATCAGCTAAAAAAGGAATATGGTTGATGTTGAATGCCAGGTTGCCAGAGAAGACAAAAACAAAGCATAAAAGAAGATGCAACGAGGACATGGTACCAGAACCTTAAAAGAAGAGTACAAGAAGAAGAGAGAAAAAAATACATAAAAGAAGGAAAAAAGAATGGATAAACATGGAATTAGAACATATGGAATTGCTAAAGAAACAACATGAATGCAGAAAATTTTACAAGGAAATTAACGTAGCAAGAAAGCAATTCAAGCCAAGAGTTAATATATGTAGGAAGGAGGAAGGATCATTAATAAGTAATGAACAGGAGATACTCGACACATGGGTAAGACACTTCGACAAATTATTAAACAGACGTAAGAACGATGCTTGTGTAACTTTTACTACTATAAGTAGTAATCAAATATCAAAGGGAAAGACACAGGACACAACAGATACCCCCACTACCGAGGAAATTAAACAGCACTTAAAAATTTAAAAAACAATAGAGCTCCTAGGACAGATAATATTCCATCCGAATTACTAAAGTTTTGTGGCGACAGACTAAAGCAACAGCTAAAGCATATAGTTTCATCAATGTGGATTAATAAAAAATCCCAAAAGTGGCTTAAAGGAATTATATGTACAGTGCATAAAAAAAGCATCACTCTGTTAAATGTAACATACAAGGTATATTCTAATAGCTTGTACAAAAGGCTCCTTCCTCATGCAGAAAGCAAACTTGGACGTTACCAGGCGGGGTTTTGCCCAAGAAAATTGACAATAAATCAGATTTTGTATTGCAACAAAGTTTGGAAATGATGAAAGAATTTAGAATCTCCATCCACCTACCTTTTATTGACTTCAAAAGTGTGTACGACAGCAATGATAGACAGCGAATGTATGAAGCCATGAATGAACTAAATATTCCAGAGAATTTAGCAGGTTGATCAAAATGATAATGTCTAACATGCACAACCAGATCAAAATTCCGTTGAAGTTTTCAGCACCTTTCATAATTGACAAGGGTGTTCAACAAGCAGGCACACTGGCATGTTTTTTTTTTACTATAACACTGGAACGTGCAATTAGAAAACAGGGCATACAAACAAGAGGCACCAAGCACTACAAATCGGTCCAACTTATGGCCTATGCTGTTGACATACATGGTCTGTCCCAAAAGTAACGAGAATGATATTTTTTTGCGCAGCGCAGAAGGGCCAGGAAAGGAAAGTGGTGATCGAGGCAGGTGGAGAGGGAACCCAGGTATAAATTTGACCATCCTCAGTTCAGTCTATGCCTTTGTAGCAGTCAGTATGTTAGCAAAGTGTGTACTAGTTTTTGTGTCTTGTCATGGGCGAAAATGCAGAGGAGTCTGGAGCAGCGTTACGTGATTGAGTTCTGCGCGAAACTTGGAAAATCTGGTTCCGAAACGTTGCAGTTGTTGAGGACAGCTTATGGGGATGCTGCTTTGTCTTCAGCCAAAGTCTTCAGGTGGCACAAGGTGGTCAAGGACGGAGTGGAGAGCATTGAGGACGAACAGCGTGCAGGGTGTCCTTCAACTTCAAGAAATGAGAACAATGTGGTTCGTGTGAAGGCTGTTCTGGATAGGGGCCGACATTTGAATGTGCGGTTAATCACAGAGGAGGTAGGACTACCGAAAACGGACGTCCACCAAATCATTACGGAAGATCTGCACGAGAAAAATTTGTGCGAAACTGGTCCCGAAGAATTTGTCTGACGTGTGGGAATTTTTGACTCAAAATAATATCACAACGCTTCTCCACCCACCGTACAGCCCTGACTTGGTTCCGTGTGATTTCTTTTTATTCCCCAAGCTCAAAACCCACCTTAAAGGACATCATTTTGGGACAGTTGAAAACGTCCAGGCAGCTGCGACGAGGGTTTTGAAAAACATCTAAAGTGAAGACTTCCTCCACTGCTATGAAGAGTGGCAGCAATGCTGGAATCGCTGTATTCAATCACAAGGAGCCCATTCTGAAGGGAATGAATTGTAATTGCATGTATGTTCAAAAAAATTTTTTTTTTTAAATAATTCTAATTACTTTTGGGACAGACCTCGTAGTTATCATAGGCAGTTCTTTATCATCCATGAAAGAAGCATTTCAGTTACTGGAAGAGGCAAGTAAGGAAGTGGGATTAGTTGTCAACAAAGGCAAAACTAAATATGTGGTAGCAGCTAACACCCAGAATTGCAGCCAACCCCGTGCCATTGAAATAAGAAGATACAACTTTGAAAGAGTTGATAGCTTTACCTATCTTGGTTCATTGGTGACTGGCAATAATAATGTCTCAGAATGAATCACAAACTGCCTTATAGCTGCTAATAGATCATATTTTGAACTAAATGTCAGCTTAAGTCACAGCTACTTTCCAGGAAGACAAAAATTCTTATATTTAAAACACCTGTGAGACGGTTACTTACATAAACGCAGAAACATGGACTAAGACAAAAAATGAGTATCTCTGAAATGAAAATCCTTCACAGAATATATGGTCCAATATGCAAGAGAGGGCAGTGGCAGAAGAGAAACAGTAGAGAATTAGAAGAGCTTTACAATGAACCAAATATAATTAATATAATAAAATACAGCAAACTGAGGTGGGTGGCCATGTGCAAATGGATGAAACTGAATTACCTAAAAAGATATCATGGACAAACCCTGGAGGTCAATGACGATGTGGCCGACCAAAATCAGAATGTATTGATGGGGTAGAGGAAGACGCAAGGAAACCGTTTTGTAGAAACTGGCTGTCAGCTGCCTTGCATAGAAGTCGCGGTGACATTTGCTTGAGAAGGCCAAGGCCCACCCAGGGCTGTAGAACCGATGATGATGATGATTTTTATGACAGGTTTGTATCTTTGACCAGATTTAAATTTCCTCGAAGTGTCATGCCCTGTACTTTGTTACAGACTAATTCAGAAGAGCTAGCTATAATAGTAGATCTGTGAATGGCAGCTGCCAATGTGTTATAATGCTACCATGGTACTTGAAACAATAATTAGCCAGAAACAGGAGGGAGGGAAATATAACACATAACTAAAATTAATTTCAGGACAATTCCTTTAAACCAGCACCCACATGGCCTGATAGGTATTGGATTATTAGACAGTATCCATACTGACCTAAGTTTTTGTAGGTTATTTTTTGTTACTGCCCTTGAGAGTGTGCAATTGCCAGTTATTTTAATTTAATCACAGCAATATTTAGGTTTTTCAATTATCACAGGCCCAGTCATGGGTTTTCCTTTAGAATGTAGTGCTGCATACCACTTCATAACACTCTGTCCTATTGCGCTAATTTAGGCGCTTTCAAAATGTCTCATTTTAAAATGCTTTCACACTTTCACTTGATGTCATAAAAATTCATAACTGGTCCTTCCATTTCTTTACATCATAAAGAATTGATGATCTAATGCTGTATTAAGTTATAACCTCTCGTCTGTTTTTGCCCCTTTCAATCCCTGAATTATCTCAAATTTCTGAGGAATCTTTAGAGTTACATGTTTCCTCATGCCAGTAGTACCTTGTTTACTCATCTATGGATCTTCTTAAGCCATTATAATAGCTCTATGGGCTCAATTAGGACCGTCCAGATAACCCAAGAAATAATCACAGAATCAGTACGCACACCAGACCTTTTGGCCTTGGGACTACTTTTGTCAACTGACACACTATCAGAAATGCTAGATTATTAGATGCCAGATTAAGGAATTTTATTGTTAGGTTTCATGTCTATCACTAATTCTTCTGATCCTTGTCACAAAGACAGATGTTCCTCAACTGCCAGAAGTAGACTAATCACAACAAATATAAAACCACCAAATACAACTCAGTAAATTATAGTGCTACAAAAACCTGTGCTACATTAGATTACATTTTGTGCTATATGTCTTTACTTAATCAAAAGCCTTCTTCTTGGATCTCTCAACCCTTGAAACTAAAGATACTACGCTCTTCAAAATATCAGAAAACACTAATCCAGAGACACATCACATATTAAGAGATATGAATCCTCAACAAAACTAATGTGGAAACCTAAAATCTTGTAATAAAATCGATACTATTCTTTAATATTCACATGTTGTTCCCCCTTTTTTGCATGCTCTATCACCATACATATCTGCTTGTTTAGAATATGGATGACAGTTTTCGATTTCTCGTTATTCTTACTTAGCACCAACATGCTCCTTCAGTGAAATGTAATTCAATGTAACACAGGTTATATTAATGATATACTTCTACCAAGCTGCATTTGACAACTCTATGTTGACCAAGAACTGAATTTCGAACACCAAGATATGAATCCCAAATAAGAAGGTAAATACAGCTTTACCTAATTTATTTTACAGGCTGACACTATTTCCCAAATTGAATGATGTTTCTAGTTATAATCAGTTCCAACTTCACAATTATCTAAACTCTTTCACTAAGCACAAGCATTTCTTTAGCCTCAACTGTTAAGTTGCTACAAATGACAGCATTCTGCCAAGTATTTTATTGATCTTACCATTTCAAAAAACCTCAGGGTTTCATGTAGAAGCAAGTAATTTCCTTGTTCCACAATCAGTCCAGACACACAGAGGTCTGTTACAAATCTGACTATATCTTGCAGAGTCTCAATTTCATTCCATTCATCACTGGTATCCAGAAACAAGACAGAGATTTTCTTATGTTTTCGGAACAGGCCGACAGAAACCTGTAAGACATCCATTACAATGTTCACTGGAACTGGAAAAATTATAAGAAACACAACACAAATCCTTATTTTAATAAATAAATAAGGTCAAATATTAAAATAGGTGTTCATCATGAACAAATATAAGGGCATCAATCTTTATGCATACTACACAGTTGAATAAAACCACTGTGCTCTTGGACCTGGCAAATAAATATTGTTGCAGACTCTGTGTGTTAGGCGATTCATGTATCAGAGAGTAGTCCCATAATCACCTATCTGAAGTATGTATTTCCCCAGTATTTTACAGAAATGGAGAGTCATATAATTCTCTATCAGGACAGGTGATAACTAAGCCAACTTTCTAACCAGTAGTCTTCCATTTATTTGTAACTGCAGACGACATAAACATACTGTTCACAATAATAATTATGTAATCAAACTAATTCCAAAGTGCTGAGTATTAACAAGTTAAGGATAATGTGGGTCGAACACAACTAGTTTATAAGCAGGGTGTTAATGAAACAACATGTTTTGGCCTACTTGGAGGCCATCATCAGGTTTACAATGTTGGCTCTAATAGACAAACAATAATGTGAGTAGCAGATGTTGAGATCTCATCATCATGCTTTGCAAAGTATATATGAGAAAAGACTGTGTGTAGGAGGGCGTTGAAATGTGGTGACTGGAGTCCCCGAAGCAGATAAGGCGGAGGACGTGCATGTGTATAGTTGGTATGTAGTATCCTAGGCAGGGTTCGATGTTGCCATAAAAATCCCCCCACCCACCCCTGACTCAAGGCGACCACATGAATCCATCACCCCAACACAGACTACCTCCGAAGTTATACAAAGCAACCACAGAGCAGAGGATAATTTTCACACACATTAACTAGACTAGACAAGACTAAATATGACGATAATAGTGCAGTGGCAGCATATACCTAATTAGTGATCTCCGTACACAAGACCGTGTTAGTGCTACACACAACACCCAGCACCACATTGGATAACCAACACACAAGACACCATCCCATAGTGATCTCCATACGCAATACAAGATTGTGTCAGTGTCACTCACAATATCCAGCACCTCAGCGATAAACACACCAGACGCATGTTCTACAGATCTTCGGAGCCAGCTTTATCCGCAACACGAAAAGGACCATGCACACCACCATGCTTGCACATGAGACCCCTAGGATGGCACAAACCTAACCACATGTAAGTACCACTCAGTATACCTCAGAGAGAAATCATGACACACCCACTGGTCCCCTCTCACACCTTGGTTTTTTGCTCTTTCCCACAGACGTGTGCCAGACACACCTGTGAATCACCATCTGAGTCCCCCTCCCCCTAACGCCAACAGCGGTGGGCCAACAGAGCCCAAGGACAACGAACCCCCCCCTAGGATACTACACACCAACTACAAGCACACACGTCCCCCGCCTTATCATCTTAGGTGACTCCAGTCACCACATTTCAACACCCTCCAACACACAGCCTTTTCTCATATATACTTTGTAAAGCATGATGATGGGATATCAATATCCGCTATTCACAATATTATTTGTCTCTTACAGCCAACACTGTAAACCTGATTATGGCCTCTGAGTAGGCTGAAACATGTTGTTTCATTAACACCCTGCTAATACACTAGTTGTGTTCGACCTACATTATCCTTAACTTATTGTTACATACACAATGGGGATACCTCAGCTTAAGTGCTGAGTATTCATGGAAAGTTAATAGCTGTTCACATGTTCAGGAAATTACTTGTAACAAATTAAAAGTTTCATTAGCACATTCATAAGATCAAACTACTGGTCCCTAAAATGAGCAGCTGAAACCAGTCCACATATTAGCATCTTATTTCTCTACAATTTATTTTGAAATTATCCTCTTATCCGTACCCAAGTCCCCAGAATTGTCCCTTCTATTGAGGTCTTCTCACATAACATTTTATACACAATGAGAAGTGTTGCATTGTAATTATGCTAATGGTGTGTTCTACTCCATAAATCAGATTTGCTACTATATCCTTATGAGGCTGATATCAAGTCACATTCTCTCTCTCAAAAATAAAGAAAATATGAGAAATTAACCTAACATATGATAGAGTTAACATAATATTCACATGCTAATCCACTCAACCTTTCACCAGGCATTTCTCCATTCATGATAACTACTTAAAATATTTTTCCACTTTATCCCATAAACTGCAAGAATTGGGGGGGGGGATTTGCTGAACATGAAATGTGTGTTGCAGTTTCCTCTAAACCATTTGCCACAAACAGTTCTCATTCTAATAATAACTCAGCAAGATATGATCAAAAGCGTACACTGATCTTCATGTAAAGTACCTGTTATTCTTGCCAAATTTTTATCAAACTTGGATTTTCTTAGCTGATTTTTGAAATGTCATGAAAATCCGTCCATTAGGAGCCTACATGCCAAGAGACAGATAAGACATGATGAAGCCAACAGTCACTTTTTGCAATTTTGCCAACATGCCTAAAAATTCACACTCATTTCAGTCACGCAGAAACATTTTCACTGAAACATTTTTCATGCATTTTTAACCATCTAACAAAATTTTCATCAACATTTTCATGATTCCTTCTTTGTATATGTGCAATATAAGTTTAACCACACATAATAAAAAAAAAAAAAAAAAAGGGAAACAATGGTTTTAACTGTTTTGTTAATTAGTGATTTTTGGAATAAGTTGGTAAAATTATATTTAACATTTTAAAAGACAAAATTGGCAATGGGTGATAATTATTCATATTTCAT
>Ga0123357_10004136_pt1 | contig 16915 bp, 9 predicted proteins | sample TergutEmb28metaG_FD_89873 | JGI IMG/M metagenome (GOLD analysis project Ga0123357, IMG submission 89873) | Embiratermes neotenicus P4 segment gut microbial communities from Petit-Saut dam, French Guiana - Emb289 P4 | ecosystem: Host-associated > Arthropoda: Insects > Digestive system > Gut ... | reverse complement strand
CACCACCACCACCACCACCACCACCACCACCACTACTACTACTACTACTACTACTACTACTACTACTACTACTGCTGCTGCTGCTACTACTACAGCTTCTCATTACTGTTCATGATGATGGTCATGATGCGCATCATAATTACTAATAAACTAAACATTGTCACGTATAATGAATATGTCATCGTGGAAAAAATAAATATGTGAATCGCAGTACAGTAGACAAAGGTGCGGATGTACTTCTGGGAAGAGGTGCTTACAAATGGAAGAGGAAGTAACGGAACAAACTCCCGTAAATTGGAGTTTGGTAAGATCATGAAGTTACGGACCGAAGCAGCATGCATTTGGGCAACTCAATGGCGTGATTGTTTAACGGGCGATATTTTTAGAGTTGTTAGCAATCAGTAAGGTGTTTGCATCATCCGTTTGTCAGCAAAAATACCAGTGACGTACAGACCGTCGTGTGCAACTGGTAATTTTGAGTGCATTTTACCACGGCTGCGTTGGTGAACTGTCGACTGCTGCCCAACCTCCTGGTGAAAGTATGGTTTGAGTGAGTGAGAGAAAGAGAGAGAGACTGGACGTTGAAGGCGCAGACCCTCGTCCTTGATTTGCCAAGTAACTTGTTGCCCTCTTCGTCTTTCACTCGCCCAAAGTTTTCTTGCTGTCTTCTTTCACCATTATTTTCTTTTTTGTGGAGCGAACCAGCGTCTGAGCACTGCTCGCTGTAAGCAGGAGCTCCTTCAATTCGTCTCAGAACATGGGTGGCATAAGAGGGCTCGTTTCCGGTGTCATCGAAATGCAGGCTCAGGAACTACAATTTCTTGCCCCATCTCAGGTCTTCCCCTCATAAAATTACCGAATAAATAGGATATCATTTTCATGCATATGAAATTTGAGATTTTACAATAGTAAGCTATATTTTGTGGTGTTCTGGATTGACGCCGTCCAGTTTGGTAGGTTGTGCTTACGTATTGCAGTATGTTCATATGAAATATAAGAAAGCCCCTACCCTTCTACACTGTGCTTTGTAACTCGGACGACGACAGGCATGTTTCAGTTACCAGAATTTTCTGTAAAAATGGTAGAAATTTTGTGGCTCTTGGATTGTTATAAAGAGTGCGGTATCATATTGGATGTTGTCTGATGCACGTTTTGTACACACTTCGCATAAGGGCGATCTGCACAATCATGTATGTCGGTGGGCCTTACTGACGATTGACTTCCTTTAGCCTTAGTACTACGATATAGAGATCGCTATAAAATGGTGACTACAGAACGTGTCAAGGTAGGCATTGTATTGTAACATGAAGACCCCACCGTCATTGGACCCTATCCTGAAATATTTCAATCCACTTATCTTTACAAATGCATTACACTGAAATTCGAGTGGAGCTCTACCTCCCCGCCCCGGTATGCCTTCATTTCGTTGGGACAACTTTATCTACCATCTGGGTGTAGATACCCCAGATATACCAGTTGTTGTTTGTCACAGGGTCGAAATTTCGCGAAGAAAGTATCCGTTACCCCTTTACTTACAATTTCATTTTCTGTAATGTGAGGTAATTCTAAGGTCTATGTGTAAAACATAAAAAGTAATCTTAAAATTTTACGTCTCAGGTGTATAACAAAACATTTTGTGTGGGTTAGTACATCCATTCTCCAGTCAGTAAACTGTGACAGCTTAAGCGTTGAACTGCCCTCTTTTACAAGCATTTTCGCGGCGTCGTAACTTGAAAGCCCATACATTAACTTGATCCGGTACCCTTATATCCGTGTCGAAAAAGGTGGGTTTAAGACGGTAAGTTACGTGTGCACGCCATGAAGGCGTGTGATGGAGTTCAGGTATAACTCCACGCATTATTTATCTCGACAATGGATGTATATGAGTGGCCAGATTCACGACCCGTACGCTGTACCCGCGGGGAAGGACTCCCCCCTGCCTACTGAATATAAAAATCTTGGTAGACCCCAGAAACAGACCGTACGTTTTGGAAAAAGAATATTTCTCTACCCTTCCTGGAATCGAACCATGATTCCTCAGTTGTCCCACCCATTGGCTAGTCCTTGTGCCGAGGCGTGCCTCTTACACCAGTCAAAATGTCGGTGGACTAAGGAACTAGATCCCGTCTTGTTACGTCTTTATCTTGTAGCCCCCTTGTATATCCTTTCTAGAAACGTAACACTATAATTTATATGTTTTTTATGGGTGTGAAATTTGGTCTGTCACTACAAGGGAAGGCATTAGATAGGGGGTGTTTCAGAATAAAATGCTGTGGAGAATATTAGAACACAAGAAAGATGAGTAACTTGTGGATGGAGAAAAGTACATAGTAAAGACCATATAATTTGTAGTTTTTACCGAATGTTTAGGGTCATCAGATCACGGAGGGTGAGATTGGCGAGACATGTGGGAAACGAGAAAGACATACAGAGACTGTAGGTAGAAGAACGTAAGGCCCCTTGTGCGTATGGGAGAACAATATTAAAACGAGCTGAGCTGAACCAGGTTGGCGTCAGTGTCTGTGTAACTCGGTAAAGATAAAGTTCCGTAAAGCAAGTGCGTTCCTTTAACGAAATGGAGAGCAGTGTGGATGAGTATTTTGTGTCACACCCGGTACTGTTCTGTTGTTGAGTTATGAGAGTGAGGTTCGTATCATGCTAACTAACCTCTCTGTATCGGCGGCCGGTAATAGGGCGCCTTCGTAAAGTAGCAATCCGCAGACGTGTGCTGTATCGTGGAAGGTGTAATTTCTTTGCAGTTTGTAGGTAATAGTCGAGTTCAGGTTTGTGAGGGCAGCAGCAGTAAAGTTCCATGTATTGTGGCTGTTTCCTTCTGTCCGGTTCATACATGTATTCATGTGAGTTTTATTCGAGACTCCAGCAATACACTTCTGTCAATTTCATACAGATTTCTCTGAATGTAAGCCGTGAGGTCTTGTCAGACTGCTGCAGGCGTTTCGTTCGATTTGTTGTATAAGGGGTTTGGTTGAGAAGCTGATTGCGTAAATCATCTGTGGGAACATCAGTACTAGAGGTCTATGTGCCTCTCCCTTTTTTATTGCTTTGTGTGAAGCTAGCATAAATAAAAACGTAAGCTATTGAGTTTCTGTTTATTATTTGGTAGCAAGAAATGCGGTGGCTTCATGTGAAAGTTCTGTTAACCGCTGTAATAGGAATTTCTGTTTTGCTGTAAACAAGGAACTGCGCTGACTGTACGGATTCCGTTGTAGTGATTTTGAAACATCGATTATGAACGGTATTACCAGAGGGTTGTTTGGTTGATTGGTTGGTAGGGCTAGGTTTATAGCTACGCATTTGCCGTTCTCCCATGTCCATTTGTAAAAGTTCTGTACAAGCGTCTGAAAAATGCTGTAACATTGTAATCTTGCAATTCTCTTTCTGTGATACTCTTTCTGAATTTTGGTTACTTCCTGACCTGTGGCTTGCACGTTCATAACAATATCACACCAACGGGCCGTTAATATGAACATACTGTACTGTTATGTAAGACATCCTGTTATGATGAGAACTATACCGCTGTCACTGCTGATCTTCCCCGTTGTACGAATTAGCCCATCTCTAAGCTTCTTCTATTTCCACGCGAGTTTTTCTTTGTCGCCTACAGCGTGCACTAAATATTGCAGAGAAAATTCCCTGTACTTTCAGACGTTTAATTAAAAGGCTGAGCTGCCTCTAAGTTTTAATTACTGCTAGAATATCGGCCTATACCGGGCAGCCATTTTGAAGACAGCGCCAGTGAGCACCTTTTTCGCATTGTTCCTTCTAACTAAACCCCTCGACTGCCTGCGGCCCCACTTGAGTGCGCAAGCATTGACAACTTGTACCACCGAGAGAGTCGACTTTCCGAAACTCGCTGCGAAGTCCGTTCCGCAACCTCTGCGAGACCTACAAGTCCTGTGTGCCGTCTGTACTTTGGTAATATGAAGTGATTTGCATTCACCCCCTTACCCAGCTTGGCCTAGCACCTCTTATCCTCAATCAGCAGCTGATTGTTGAACGTATTGGTTGCTGCAGCACATATCTTGGACCCTTTGCTTTGGGCCGACCTAAGGATCTGCCATGGATTGAATCCAAGAGACCCATTATCGGTGTGATACAGTGATTGGATTCTTCTGGCTGGCTATATGTTCCAGTAACAGTGTGCTGTGAGCATGGTAATGAACGTATTCATAGTTTACGGACTGTATACCATCAGGAATATTAAAAACAACCATTGCCATATTGCCATTTGTATACATATGAACCTTGACAAGTTTGTGTTTATTTACATATTCTGCCGAAATATATCGAAAAGACTGTGTAACGAAATTCAAGCTTATAAAGGCTTATATGCAATACTATTGATATTGATGGTTTGTAGCATTATTCACGATGCTATTGAACTTTCAGATTCCATTAAAGGCACGGAATATTTTCACTACTTAAGAGACTGACAGAGTTACTGTGATTTGTGGAGCATTGAACCACAGAACTTAACATAACACTTAGGAAGAGTGACCCCCCCCCCCACTCTCCGATCCCTTACAATTGATGCTTTTTACTAGAGAATGTAAAAGAGGAACTTCCGCGGTGCTTTCTACGCATATGGGGAAAATGCTACCTTAAACCAAGCCGTGTTTTGTGTGGAGCTCCTCGACTTTGACCCAACTTTGTGCAGAGAACAGCTGAATTGCGTAGTATCTGCGTTACAGTTACTGCAGAGATGCGTGAAATTTCTGACCATACCAATTTTCAGTTACTGGGATGATTCCAGATTTTTCCGAACCCCTCTATATTTTGAGTTTACCTACAGAAAATATAGTCTCCAGAACTTGGACGTGGAGAGTTTTTGTCTTTCTTGAGTGATAGCACAGGTACCGTTTTGGTAGGACTGTGTCCTCGAAAATTTCCTGATATAAAACTGAACAGAACGATATACCAGATAATTACGGCAGACTTTCCTGCAGCGTTTTCTGAAACCTCTGTTTAGATAAACATCATGTTGTTCAGTCCGGAACGTCGCAATAGCGTCTGTCTATTTCTGTACGAACAGGTACACCACGACTATGTCCTGAACTTTCATCACACATCCGCTTACTTCCTTTTTCTTTCATCCTGTCTGAGAATTCGGTAAAGTGCACGTAGTTGAGGTAACACCAATAGAACTGTTTTCTTTGTAACAACAGAACAATCGAAAGAATTGTAGTGTTTTTACAAGGGAAGGTTTCTGCTCTTTCGTATTTTATGTCATCCTCGCACAGGGTTCAAAGCAGCAGCTTATATATAACACCAAATTCCTGGTAAAGTTGTAACTTGTATGGGATACTGCTTCAGTTATGTTCACTGATAAGGTTTCAAGTATTAGCTGAAGAATGGAAAGTCCTGCTTACTACACCGTTTATAATAATCGGACGACAAAGCTTGCCCAGTTGGCGGTGTCAGGAATATGTTACCTCTTTCATAGTTCGCTCTCTTGTAAAGGCAGATTTCCTTTGTCGTTTCGAATTATCATGAATTCTTTTCAGATTTCTATTGTCGAATTGCACATAATCGAGAGCTGAGACTGTCGGAAGAAGAACAATATCCGGAAGCAAGAAATCGCATACGGCATTCATCGGTTCACCTTCCACTGAGTTCACCGCGGCTTCTTTCACCATCAAGTCCTGGGTTTGATTCCAGCTCATTGGCACGTGGACGCTGTGGCACTGGGACAGGTGTTCTTCCGTTGGTATCCTTCCTGCGGTGCTCCATTCTGGAATTTCTTGCATATACCACAGACGCCAAGCTGTCTTGGCCGTTGAAGCCATCGTTAATTAAAACATCTCTCTCCCTCTCTTTGTCTCTTTAATCCCCAAAAATCTTACACAGAATGTGTTTTGGTAAAGAGGTAAAGTTGCCCATGTATCCAAGCACTGGAAAATAAAGGGACGCGGGTAAGTGGAGGTAACGGCTTTTCGTATTATTAACCTTGAGCAGGCGAGTCATCAAGCTCGCGGTCCTGCCACCTTCACACCCACAGTTTGGAAGGAGATTGGTTCAACTCTCAAGGGACAGTTGGCGAAGAATGTGGTCTTTTATTAACCACAGTCGTATGGAATATGACGCCGTGTGATTTGGTGGATAGGTACCATCTTTTCGGAGGAATCTCCCGTCTGCACCTTCAGAACGAAATTGTAGGATAGACATATTCTGCCACATTTTGGGATTTTCACGGTGGTATGAAGGCTACAGTCTTCCGAGTTGTGACGTCGTGTATTCTGATGGAATATAATTTACGGTTTGGAGAAACGTCGGTAAACTTTTACGAGACTAAACCCGCTCATCCCAGGTGCTGGTAATTGTAGGGACTCTTACGGCTCAAATTTCGACATGCAGAGTATCCCAGCGGTCACAACCCACACCTAGCACCTAGAGATTCACAGTAAGACTTCTACCACATAGAAAAGAGCTACTGCAAACGTTACACGAGGGACCGCCCGGCCGTGGTAGTGAAGAGAAATTTTTGACTTCTTGGTCATCGACTTAGTGAGTCTTACTACATGGATCCGGTCGATTTACATGTCGGAATGAGGTGTTATTTTTTAATTTACTTGATGTAATTTGAGAAGGCTGTTGAATGTTGAAGTTACCACCACGTCCGACTGTTTCCGATGTTAAGTATGCGTGAAGCTTTATGCCGTCTGCTCCGATGGATAGTGTGTAAACTTGTTAACCTTTTCTGTATTATGTTCATGTACTTCAGATTTTGGTCAATCGGGGTTCTGATGGGTTATAAATAGTGCTTGGTTTTGCATAGCGACTGTACCAGCAGTCGTCTTATATTGCGTCATTTGCAGGATGATTTGGTGTAGGAATGCAGAAGGAAGCACTTTTGGCCAAATTTGTGATGCTATTCTTGCATTTCTATAAAAGGAATTGCGGACACCACGAGGAATTTATTTATAGACGTTCGCATGCCCGAGATTTGTACCCGGGACCTCCTGAATGTAAAGCAAGAGTGCAGCCCGTAGACTGACTTTGGGTCTATAGATTTCTGTCCTGAAATACAATAGCTTTATGATCTGGGAAGGACACGATGAAGGGCGTTCGTGTTGTCTTTTCAATAACGTTCCCTTTTCGTTGGCTTGTAGGAACTTGGGAAAATGTCTTGTCCGAGTTTGGAATTTTACGCATCACGAAGATAGTTCGCTTAGTTGCATTGTTTTAAGGTATAGAAACAGACGTTAACATTCGTTTTGAAGTTGCTTGTTTCACACACGACGACTCTGAAGAAAGTATGTGCTGGGTGACCGAAGTTTGAGTCCCGGCTGTAGGAGGAATGTATGAGAGTCTTTTAACGTCATCTACTGCGTGGCTGGGCCCACTCGCTGCTCTCTGTAATGGATTCAGGCGGCTGTTTGCCATGACAAAAAGCAGTCTGAGCCAAGCTGATCACATACGTGTTCCATTCCGTCACATGATATCCCATAGTCATCTCTGCCGGTCTACGCTGCGTGTTGCACAGAAACAAGCAACTTTCTTTGTCGTAACAAAGAATTAAGATATTCCAAGCGATAAGACATTCTTGTGCTTAATTAAGCATGCAGTAACACTCCTGGTACCCTTTGCATAGAAGCTTTTGTGAGCTTACTGGTCACTGCTGCGTAGAGAAGAAACGTTGCCTCCGTTGGTATTCCAGCCCAGAGCTGACGGAACTGTCTCGTTTGTTACTGCGTACCTGAGGTATAACAGTGTAAACGTTTTGTATGTTCAATAGCTGTGCTCTTCTGGGTTATTACGCAGCGAGTAGTGGTAATTTTTACCGACGTTTCGGGACAACCTATCGGTCCAATCAAGCGTCAGAAGGTCGGACCGATAGGTTGTCCTGGAACTTCGGTAAGGAATTACTACGAATGGCTGCGTAATAACCCAGAAGAGCCCGACGAGGAAGGAAAGAAGCTCGGAAGCATGTCAGGGAAGCGCGCGATTTCAACAACATAGAGACGCGAGTTGTCATCAAGTTCTTTTTCCTGCATGACAAGGTGCCGAAGGAGATTCACGCCATTCTGACAGAAACATTAGCTTGTGTCCTTCCTGGTGGGGCTAAGGACTTATCGGCACCAGTGTACTTCGTGGCGGAAACCTGAAATGACGTTTTATATTAGGGAGGGCCTACTAAATGTACCTGTATGTCACATTCCTGTGGCGTCGTTGCGCCGTCAATCGACACGAGTTGTCGAAGCGGGGCGCGTCCCACTGGTTGTATAGGCATTTGTAGACATAGGTCACTTTGACTGTGAATCACATGAACTTCTAGGGAAGAGAAAAACTCGACCACAGGGTTGGCCCAACAGGTTTCAAGGTTAACACTCAACTTTTGAACCTTAACAAGAAGAACGTGTTACACGAGGCGAATTCCAGTGACTTACAAAGTAGTTGCACATTTTTTCCACATATGTTCTTTGCGATCTTCCATGCCTGTGCTGTGTTGGTGTTTGGATATTGCTCATTTAGACCTGTTTTTACGGAACCAGATAGGCACAGTGTGTGCACATAAACATATTTTGTGTTCGAGTTTTGAGGTGCTCACCGCGGTCTTATGGTGTGTTACGGTGTGGTGTTGAGTGAATTGTTCCGTTTTCTTCTGTATTACAATCAACTCTCTTGCAAGTCGAAACGCTTTTAGGTTGCAGTTTAAATTTACATTATTCAAGCACAGGTATGTACTGCACTTTATTGGTGAATTGAAATTATGTAAGAAGGTTTGATTTTGTAACTCGGGCGGGGTAAATGCTGGCAACAGTTTGTTGGGGAATTCGAAGAACGAATAGTAGAAGGGAGGTTGATGTTAAGACGGATCTTAGGACAACCGGCGGTTGGAACTGGATCAGGATCTTGTCCGTTGCTGGGCTTCGGTATTAACAGTAAAATTGCACCCTTGTACAGGCACTGAGGCACTGTACAGGCTGTACGGCCCATAGGGGGATTAGAGGTATAGCTCTATTCTTTTCTTGACCACGGCACTAGAAGGGGGATGATGGGCTAGCGTCACGCTCCGGCCGCTCTTTACCCCCAGGAAAGACCCGGTACCAATCGTACAGGAGGCTGGGTGGGCCCCAGGGCCGCTCTGGACAGTTGCGGATCGGTATTAACAGTGCTTAATAATAATTCTAGTTGTGAAATCGGATTCAGAAGCGTTCGATGTTGGCTGTTTGGGTGCCGTTTTTTGTGCAGGAAACCTGTTCTCTGTGCACGCCGCGTCCCTCGAACATGAAACCTACGATGAAAGCAGGTACGTGTACCTGAAACGAAATAAGCTGTATTTTTTATGGTATGATTCGTACGCGCCCATATCATTACATTATGTTACATTGCATTACAGCAACAAGTTCTGTGAAGATCGTCATATTTTAGTAGAGCCCTGCTCAGTGTTTTGTGTGGCGCGGGAAGCGTAGGTAAAATTTTATCTGCGTGCGGTCAACGTGAAATAGTACTCAGGGTGAAGAATGGTTACGTGTTCATATAATTATTTGTATAATATTACCCTGTATTTCTTGGTACATCTTGTGCAATAAAATGTATACTGGATACGCCGGATTATTAATCATTTATTTAAAAACTTGTTCCCCATCTAGACTACACTATCGCTGTTATTGGCACGTCTTTGCTAAAGACATTGGTGATGTATGTCTTTATAAATAAACAGCTCAAAAGTTTTCAAAATTGCTTCGGCCTTCTGTCTCGGCGTTGTCAAGGAAAGAGTTAAAAGTGGTTTTCTCATTTCATATGCCTCCAAGGGTAACAGAACACCATGTTGTCCGCGAGCTGCGGGTGGCGCTGGCCATTTCTAGCAGTTTGGTAGCTGCACAGTGTTTCTTTAACACTCGCTGGATTATTCTGTAAATTTTCGGCGTTGGTTTCAGAAGCCTTCCGTTGTTGTTTCTCCTTAGTCAGTGCCAGTTGAGCCTAGCCTAGCGGTTATTGAACCCTCTCTCTGCCTGAGATTACTTATTATTTTACTCTCCCATTTACTGTCGGTTATTCCTTATTCAACTGTCGAAGATAGATGCTGAAGGGAGAAAGTAAGTTGAGGGTCTGATACCGCATTGATTCGGAAGTGCAGGTAGTCTCCTGTAACGTAATGTTCGCAGCGAAAACAGTTTAGTTCGCGTGGAGTGACATCAGTGTATTTGCGTTGTTATATCCCGATCTTTCTATTATTTATTCACTTGCTTATGTATAGGCGTCAGCCTTACAGTGGCGTCACGTGGCTGTCATACGTCAGAGGACAGGACATACGATTTTTATACCGTCTGCTGCGTGTACTTATTACCTAAATTTTAGTTGAGCGTGCCTTTCACAGTGATGTTTTCTGTATTTCCTCATCTCAGTATCGTGTTTTACACGCCCTGCCAATTCCAACCATCTTTCTTTAAGTACCGTCGTTACCTGAAGAGTACACAGTACGATTCTCCTCTTTATGTGATTGGCTCCATTACCTTATCACGTTCTTTCTCTTAGGTCCAGGTGTTACCTTCACCCTTTGTTAGGAAACATCCTCAGTGTGTCCTGGCAATCGTGAGAGCAGTATCACACCTATCCATTGCAAAGAATGAAATAAGAGTTTCTGCATGTTTTAATCTGAAGGCTTTAGTATGCAAATCTCTCTGTGGCAGGAACTGTATACGGACATCGTGGTGACAAAGAGTTGCTCTTCTCTTGTTATTTTGTCACACACATCTCATAGTCGGGCTTATAGTAATGTAGTCACAGGATAATTGCATACTTTTAAAAATGCATATGCAATCCGACTCGCTAATTCTCATTTTCCTAGCTTGATTGCGTATCCCCATCGAAGGAATAAACCTGCGTGGTAGGTAAGTGTATTGTGGCAACCATGTTGGTATGGGGACCTCGTTGTATCTGTAGCGTCGCTGAAACACTTCCTGTCGGTTCGCGTAACTTGCAAAACCCAGCTTAGCATTTGACTAAGCGGGAGAGTGGGAGGTTTAAAGTTTACACAGCGGTTTTGTTGAGGATCACACCTTTTGGTATATGACACTGTTGTTGGAATAGATTCTCGACGTTTCGGAGCTACGTGTTTGAAACGTCTGTAATCACTAAAGCCCAACGATACTGCGTCACGCCCCGGAAGAAAAGGATCGTCATCGAACAACGCGTAAGATATGACGCGTGTCTGCGAGCCGACGGCAAATGTTACCGCAGTTTTCTTTAAATATGGTGATAATCTAAATCGTTTGGATCGAGACTCAAGGTCGGATGGAACAGCGGTGAGTAACGGTCTGAAGGCATAGTGTTGTGCGTTGTCAGATAAAGTAATGTTGCTGTATTTCGATATTTTCAGAAAGGCGCGTGGTATTAAAAACTGCCTAATTTTAAAAGATAAACCAGGGAAGGTTGAGGCCACATATTTTACTGTGATGTGCCCTGTCCGACTGTTGGCGAAGACTAGCTGTTACATCACCATTGCTATGTATAGCGGAATAACACAGTCTACACGCACAGTACATTTTCGAGTGTAAGATAAGCGTACCGCCGATACACAATCACGTTTTGAAACAGGCCTGTCTTATCTTATCGTAAACATTAGGTGGTAGATTTAGTGTTTCGCCAAGAAATGCAGGTAGATAACTCCATGTACAGTTTATTGCAGCAGCATTGCCACTTCTGTACCAACTAGAACCCTCTACATGCCTGCAGCTTCATCTTTTTCCCTCGCTGTATAGCATACGGGTGTGTTCAGTTTTTATTTTGTTACAATTAAACACGTTCCGAACAGTTCACTTTCTGAGACCTGTCCAGTTACACGTATGGTTTACGGAACCGCCATTTTCTCACTGTTTTTTATCAACGCGATAGCACAGTGAAACTAAGTTGTTAACATTTTCTGGAGTGTGCTAGATTGATAGTGTCAAACGGTGTTGCAACAAAGGGAGCGCTGTTACGTTTAGCGAGCAGCGTAATGGTAGTCTTGAAATGTTTGTTTAACAGTAAGCCTAACGTACCGGTACGTTAAACCTGTAAAATACGGCAAGCGTTTACTGCCATGCTATAGATCAGTGTAAGAAAACAGAAAAGGAAGATTCGGTTTGGTATAGTTTGGGCAGTTGACCCGAAAAAATAGTCTTTTGCACCAAGTAGGCCTTCGTGGGGAGAGCATACAGTCTGTCCATTTTATCGTGGGTGTGCGTGTAGGAAGCCTGCATCAGCAGTGAATTTTGAGCCTGTTCTTCTCTTGCCGTTAGGCTGCTTAATTTCGTCGGAGCCTGTCGAAATGCCGTAAATTCCAAATTGAGAAAGGCATCCTGTGCGATATGCTGCCATCTTCAGGGACACGATAAAATGGACAGCATATATTAAAACGGATCCTAAAGGAATGCGGCGTGAAGGCGTGGCACAAGGCAGCGAGAGAGGATGCGCTGCTCTGAACCCTGTCATGTACCTTCGAGTTCCATGAATGTCCTGAACATCTTAACTACCTGAGCAACGGTTAGTTTTTGGAGGTGAACTCTTCTGCATGCCGGTTGTTACGTGTTGCGTTGTCGTGGTGTGTAAACTTACTAATGCTTCACAATAGGGTAGGGGTACACAGATTTTCCAAACATTTGGGAGACACCTCATAAATTATAGACGGGTGACATAAAGCAAGTTTCGTACTGAGGACGTACAAATGTTAGTGTCCACCGTACTGAATTTACCACCCCCCACCCCCACCCCCCACCCGTGCGACCTGGTGCTTGGGATATGTTCGCCCCTGTAACAGTTGATTGGCAGGAGTGATACTTTGTAATCGGAAAGGCCTTGTATTATTCAGCATGAAAATAACATTTGATTTGAGAAAAAAGTATTGGTTGCGTAAGTCTGCCAAAACATATGTGACACAGCTATAACTGTGGGTCAATATAATTGCAATCACTTGTTTTCTTACATCAGTACTGTTGTCAGTTTCTTTGATAAAAGCAAAGGTAGTGTTATACTTCTTCCTAGTAATTTGTATTATGCGCTGTGTACTTTTGTACGTTTTAGTGGTAAGTAAAGATTCTGGTAGAACATTGATTGCAAGAAAGTCGTAGTGGGCTGTTTAATATTGCAGTTGCGGGGGATATATTGATTTTCGCCTATACTCTGCTATTTGCCTGTGAAAAAAAAGTGGAAACATTTTTGTTTCATAACAAGGCGACACGAAGTTGATTAAATATTTAGTAGGTTTTATTGAGGGTGGAGGGGAGGGGTTGCAGTTATAAGTGGCTTATGTCTTGTAGCTTGCTTTGTGCGAGGCAGGCTTATATTGGCTACCCCACTTCTGAGAATCCCTGTCAGATGCATGTGATCACTACAATTAGCCCGTAATTAAGATCTCGTTCTCCAAGAACCGGAAGTTGCGTAGTTTGGCCAGTTCATGATCTCAGAAACGACAGTGTGTAACTACCACATTCACGGTGACTGGAGTGTACGTCGGTGGCTGTGGTTGAGAATGTCCAATAAACAGCTATCATATTGACCGCCAGCCGGAGAAGTTCCCATAAGCGCGGTTCACGAGATGTCTCTTCTTTCCTACAGATGAAGAGCAGACAGTGTAGTTGAAGTAATCATTACAGTAAAATAGTACGAACACACTGATTCATTTTGTGTTCACTGTCATTAGTACAGTGGTGTTCATTTTTTCTAAGTCCTTCCTGCCCACTCCGTGAAGGCTTTTGCAGGAGCAGTAATGTTTCTTACCCAAGAGAATGCAATTTACCTTATCTAGAGTAGTAACTGTGTAATAACAGTAGACACCACTAAGCGTGTGTTTAATTGTGCAACATGTTTCAACCTTGTAATAGGTCATTATCAGGCTATACACATTTTGTATAATACAGAAAAAGGAATACATAAAATGCTCTTCTTTTTAGAGCTGAGATCTGAATTTTACAAAACCGCGTTTTACGTGTTTCATTACAAGTATGGATTAAAACGATATTTCAAATAGTAGTTATAAAAACTGTTCGTTTTGAAGTGGTGTCGACGGTGGAGATGTAGACGGTTCCGTCCGTCTGTCTGTGTTTCTTTACTCATTCTTATCTTGACGCAGAATGGAAGTGAGTTGTCAAATTTACGTCCCGGCCGCTTTACCCCGGGGAAGGAACCCGCTACCCATTGACTATGAGGCTGGGTGGGCCCCATAGCCAGCCGAGACGATTTGGAAAAGGGAAGTCTGCCTCTGCCGGGATTCGACCTCGGATCGTTCAGCCTCTTTGTTATAACTCGGCTGTTGTGACTTGAGCATTCAGTTTGTGTGTGTATGACCACTGCATTGACATGGTACTGAGCTGTAGCTGTAGCTACTGTAGCGATACCAATCTGTGTACTTCAGCTCAAGAGTGAGGCGAATCGAATTCTAACCCCAGTTATTGATTTGCTTCAGTCACACTTGGTGAGCCCCGCTTTCGAACATGTAGTTTAGACACACAACGGGGATGGCACACCTCAAAATTATGAACGCTAGTGAGCCCCTTCCACAGATTTGAAAGCTTAAAGAGAAAGTTATATAATTGCAACGCTAGCATCTATTTCAATAGACAATGCCTCAAGAGGAAACTAACCACTACCTATGCAAAAATTAAGATTCCCAACACATCACCAGCATGTAAACACACGCAACACAAAGTGACCATTATGAGAATCAAAGATGAGATAAAATACTTACACACCAAAAAACAGAAATGAGATCTGAACATCACCACGCGGTTTAGGCATATTATATAAAACTTTTTTAGCAAGAAAGTTGTCAAAACCTGAAGATGGCCGATATAGGCTGAAACATGTAGTTTTGCATTGCTAATAAACACCGTCATTTAGCCATATATTTATAGTTGTTTTTGACTGAATTTACCTCACCATATAGTGACTTCCTCTTTCCGACTATCTACTTATGTTTACCATTTACGATCATTATATCTTAACTTTGTCTGACTTCAGTTGTCACAGTGTTGTTAAATCCCTGGAACCGAATCGTTCTATTGACCTAGTGAATCGTAGTTGTAATATATAATAAAAAGAGGTACAGGGTTTGCTGGCAGTCTCCACTTCTTCATTTCTGTCTCTTTCCCCATAGGTTAAGTTGCCATCTGCCCGGAGCCTTGCCTGCATCCCAAAATATTCGATTGATGTTGGCTGCGAACACATGGTTTGCTGGAGCGAGAGTTACTATTATCACAAAAGGCAGCAACAGAGCCTTTGATCGATTGATGGTCGTTCCGACTCATACGGAACTCTGAAAGGTCAATGTGTTTTTTAGCGGAAGAAAGGTGTGAACATACAGCGCAGTGACTGGCCGTCCTGAAATCAGCAGGTGGCAAAGAAGGATTGATATCGTTGAGCAGTTACCGTGATACAAACATCACTTACCATATTCAAACCGCCCTCTCTTACCCCCCAGCGTACATATTTAATGCGTAACTTAATATGTGAAACGTATAGTGCAGTGTATTGACATTTTAACCTAGTTACTTGCGCCATTCTGCAAACTGCATTTGTAACTTAAGTAACGAACTGACCCTGCAGCCGCGTGACGCAAGCTTGCTTCCAGCTCTTGTAGTTAGTTACTTGCAGTTAGTTTCTTCTTTTTGTGCGACGAATGTGTTTGTCGTCTTCACGGTAGTCCGCCATTGGACCTTCAGGCACAGGTGATTGAAACCCACACATTTCACCCCCACTTCTGAAAACTGATTATATCGCACCATAATGGACAGCCCGCCTTGAGTAATCTGTAGTTACACCAGTAGTGAAGAAATGCTCCACATTTTCATGAGATGTTAGAGACTGAATTCTTTATCTGTGATGTCCACTTTAATACTGTTCAAACCATGTATTAAACATAGAAACACACGAGGATTTTACTTCCGAAAATATCAGCAAGAATTTTTTCGATTGTTCCTTCTGAAGAGAAGAAATCAAATAGGTAATTTTTTGAGGACTCATCTCTTCTGGAATTTGACGCCGAGTTACACAGTAATCGGTTCCCGACCTTTCGAAAGAACATAGTGCTTTCACCTTCAGAATTCCTTGAAGGGGATATTGCTTACAGTTGAGATTGTTAGCTGCGTCACCTGCTGAAGCTGTGTGCAGCGTCGAATAAGGTGACAGAGCGACTGTAAATGACGAATCGGGAAGATCGTGTTACTTGACGTAACACTTTTGGGTAAGTTACTAGCCGTTGCTAGCCTGTCGTCTTGTAATAAATGATCCATAAGCTACTAGTGTCTCAAGCGACGAACTTCGTACTGGTTGGCGACAAGCTGCGAGTAGGCTGCTTTTTTGCCGTGCATGAGTTTCGGTCGGGAAACCTGAGAGGAATGAACCACTTTGAATAGCGGATGCTCAGGCTCTGTTGCATGGAACCGGACTGTTTAAGATGATAATTAAAATGACTAAAATGTTTGCACCGCCGAGTTTAGGCCGTAGGGTAACATATTGGCCTTGCAAAAATTTGGAGAGGTGTGGTATTTTAACTGAGTTCAAGTGGTTTACTTTAGGGAACAGTGTCGGGCTGTTGTGGACACGGCAATGAAACTCCCAGTTGCGTAATAGACGGGGTATTTCTTGACTAGCTGAGAAACTGATCTCTTAAAAATTACTGCTGCTTGAGGTCAGTTATACAGGGTGCGGCATAAAGAACTCCCCTATTTGAGAAGCGAATAAATTCAAAACCAAATAAGTTACGGCAAATATTTTTCTATTTTTGGAAAGCACACAGAATGCCGTTTTACATCAACGTGTTTTGAACAAAACATCACTCAAGTGGCGGCCTTAAATATTGATACACTGACGTAGCCTCTCTCGGTAGTTGTCCATGACCTTGAGAATCATTTCAGGTGTAATGGCAGCAACTTCCTGTCGTATCGCCTCCTTCAGAGCTTCCAAAGTTTGTCAT
>Ga0123357_10004135_pt1 | contig 16918 bp, 11 predicted proteins | sample TergutEmb28metaG_FD_89873 | JGI IMG/M metagenome (GOLD analysis project Ga0123357, IMG submission 89873) | Embiratermes neotenicus P4 segment gut microbial communities from Petit-Saut dam, French Guiana - Emb289 P4 | ecosystem: Host-associated > Arthropoda: Insects > Digestive system > Gut ... | reverse complement strand
ATTTGCTGCTTTATACACTGAGATTACCCAAGACGCCCAACCCCTCCCTTCCTTTTCATCTTCTTTTTTTTTTTTTTACTCGGCTCGGTTTCTTTTTTTCCCATTTTTATTTATTCCCCCCCCCCCCCCGCGCTCTTTGGAGTGAAGCTGGCGTAGATCCTGCCAAGCCAAGTATTCATGTATTCACGAGGGGACGAGATGAACTCGGTTTATGCAGGGATAAAGCGTTTCCTGGATTTAGTACGCAAATGGTGAAGGGACGAATAGGAACTGCGGGGGCCTTAACATGGCCCTAACTGGAGACTTTCAACCATAAGAGCGACGTAAGGATTCATTTGGAAAGTACCTTTCCCGTCGCTTTTTTCTTAAGTCGTAAGAAATTGCCAAATACGTTACATTAGCACAATAGTAATTTTATTTCCATTACTACTTCTGACGTGTCTGTGCCCTCGCTGTGTCTCTCTGTCTCTCTCTCTCTTGGCTTGTCTCTCTTTCTGTCTGCCAGAAGTAGAATTAAGGGTAATTCCAAGTTAATCTACTGACCAAATTTAAAATTATTACATTGGTAGTCACATTCAACTTATAAGTAACGACGTCTTCGTGGTAAGTGTATACCCTTGCAGCGTAGTGTTTGGGAAATGTCCCTTTCGAATCTAGGTGGATTATTTCCCCCTTTTCATGAATTTCTCAACCAACTACCAGTTTAGTATATTTATTTATTTGAGCTATTGTTGTTCCCTCTACAGTTCTGATTTGACATAAGCGTTACATGTTTTTTTGACGCCACATAGCTTATTTCATAAATCGCCACCAGTTAACAGCGAAAGTTCCTCATGTAATTTTTCCACCTCCTTACCGTTGACAGGAAAAGGAAACAATTGCTTTCGTGTTTCTGAACTTCTTCCAGCGTAATATTAATGACGCTTTTTGGAACCTTTTATGAGTTCAGTTAAGCCAACAAACTGTGTCACCCAAAAAGTCTTAAGTCACTACAGACCAAGAAGTTTGGGGGTGAATATAAAATCTCCTTCTATTTGAGTTGGAGCAAGTATTGTGCAGTGTGTACCCTTTCGAACCTGGTTGCCTGTAGTGAACAGATGTTTAGGGAGTAAGGTGTTCATAATAGTATAGTGTGTGGAGATGGAGCCAGAGCAGAGATACAGCTGCCCTTATGCCGGCGCTCGGCGCCGTAGAGGCGTATGGGTGAAGTTTAAAGCTTTTTAGGTCTCTGAACTGGACGCACTTGTTATTGTTAATCTCTACCCCATTTATAAACGAATTTATTTTGAAGAGCATTTCATTTGTCGTCACGGTCATTGCCATTCATGCAATTTTGTATTTCAGTTGCTGCGTATGATGATGCAACATCCATTAGTACTCTGAAAGGGGGCACAGTCGTACGTCGACAGTGGTCATTTCGTGGCGCGCAGTGGCGCCCTGTCTTCCACGTTACGGGATAAATATCCGATATTCGTAATCTTAATTGCACTGTTTGTCTCCCCTTTCGAAGATTTAACAGGTGTGGGTAGATGTAGTCCACTGGAGTGCATAAAATTTCTGATCGCCTTTTTTTGCGAAGTTGCATGCGTGGGGTTACCACAAATGATTGGCCTATTTTCGAGACGTAATAACTTCATTGGAAGAGGTATGGATATCGAATTTGCTGTAACGTGTTCTTCAGGTCATGACGTTGTCATTTGTGCATTAGAAGCTCTCGCTGTGCACACCGTATCTAGCCGGTGCTCGGCTGCTTTCCCTGTTCGTTGAAGCATTTCCGCAATGACTGCCGCCGCTACATTTGTGTCGTTTCTCTCGTGCAGATGACGCAAATCTCGAATTTTCTGTGCGTGTTACTGCTGTTAAGGTTCAGCTCTAGCTGATACAAACTCTTCGTTGCAAACTCAACCAACCTCATATAACACTGCGTACAATCAGAAATTATATTTTTATAACCTTTTAAAGCCTACTGGTTATGTGATGCACCAAGATTTTTAACATTCAACAACTGTACGCTCTGCCTACACTGTATTTACGTGTTTTGTATTTATCTCAGAACAAACAGCAACTTGTACCACTTACAATATAAACTGATTGGTTTTTGTAACCGAGATGAAAGTGTTTACTGCGCGGTACGAACTGGGTCTTTAGATAAAACAGTCTGCGCTTCGTCTTGAGGGTTAATATTACGGCTGACACAAGGAACGTAGGACTACTTGCGCATCAACGTTGTTCGTATAACTTTATGAATTTTATGAAATGTTTGAACTTTGAGCTTATTTTCAGAAGTACAGTAGAACTCAGCTTATCCGGATTAATTGGGACGGCGAGCCATTCGGATATTCATAAAATCCGGATAATTTAATTTTTCTTTGAAAATAGTCTGCAGGTTTATTTACGTACAAATAATACATTAATACATAATTCCTTACAAGTATTTGACAACTGAGGGGAATAATTTAACCCATAAATAGATGTAGTGCAATTACAGTAAGAAAATGTTTACCCGAAGGGCCAAGCCGATCCGGATAACTAGCGTCCGGATAAGTGGGTTTCTGCTGTAATCGTAATTCAGTTTGTATTTTATTTAACATACGGATTATTGACCGAAACACCCAAACTGTTTTCACCCGACAAGGTTTAGCGTAAACCCCACTACCAAAGTTTATCGAAGTCCATTGCATTGTTTCGAAAATGAAAATTAAGGAGTGTCGGAGGAAGGAATATGCGTGCGTATAAGCCCGTTGCATAAAGAACGGAGTTAGTATCGCTTGTGCATTGTACTCCCTAATTACGTTCGGGTATGTCTAGGTACGTAATAAGTGAAGTTACGTTTGTGATTTTCTTAAGTGCGCTAAAGGAAAAATTGAAATTCCGGTTTGACTTTGTAAAATGATCTATTTTTATCATTTTCGACTTATTCTTCTTACCTTTACCGCGTGTCATGATGGGAGTCGATGGCCAAATGCTGTTAAGTGAAGATTGTGTGAATCGAAGATGGCCCAAGCCCACTGTATGGGCTTCTTCATTGTGTTGGAAATGAGAGTGGGGATATTTGGTGTTGATTGATTGATTGGTTGATCGATCGATCGATCGAAAGAGAGAAGGAGGAAAGGAGCACCAAATCACATGTCATAACGGTCTTTATATTGCGGTTTGCTTATTTTGCGCTGATGCAGGCTTACGGGTCATCTCGGTCATCATCTGATTTATCGTAGTGCACTTTAAAATAAACAACAGAAGTAGCTTTCAGACTTATTGGTCTTCTTAGTCATTGTGTTGTGACCATCTGCTTTATCGTAGCACACTCGGCAATAAACGCAGACTGTACTTTGCGCGATTTGAAGTTTTTTGCAGCGGTGTTCGTGAAGACTCACGTCTTCTGCAATATGACGCCGTGTCGATTGGTAAGTAGTTACCAGCATTTGGAAGCTTCTCCGAGAGTCGGTAACTACCATTTGGCACGGTGTCATATCCTAGAGGGCTTAGATCTTCAGGAGCATACTCATTGTTTACCTTGGTACATAATGATAACTGAGCTACTGTTAAGGCAGTATGGTTAAGATGACACATAAATGTGACGCGCGTGGGGAAAAAGAAAAGTGTTTACGGCATTTTTGTTGGGAAGTTTAATATTAGAGACTTCTCAGGAAACCCAAATATGCACGTGGTGTGTGTGCTTATCCGTCACAGCAGGTGTGCGGTCTAGGTCTAGAAATTTTGTATGTCCTGTTTCCCCACCCCGTGTTGTCCCTGAAAAGTCATACAAAGTCAATCCCACATTCCAAGGAATCGAATCATTTTACGTATACATATGTAGGTTGCAAGTTGCCTTGAAATACATTCCTTGCACGTACATCGCTGACAGAAAGTATGGACGATGATTAAGTAACAATATTTAAATGGGTGTGACAAATACGACCTAAGATATGAATTGCTTGACTCGAGTTATCGTATGGATTTTTCACTGACGGAACTTAACCTTGTTCCATAGCACAGAATTAACTTAATTGGTATTCATTGTTTAATTAAGGTCTTGTGCCTTGGGAATATTTGTAACACATATATTTGTGAAAGATCTGTCAGCATTTTGTATCACTCACACCCTTGTTTCACTTGAATGGGGTCACAGAATTTAACTCTTGCGGTAGGCTTTGTTTTTAATCCAACCGTGCTTCTTGTCACTTACGTGACAAGCAGTACAGTAGGACTGGCTTGTGCTTCCTCTTCCTGTCTCGGTGTAATTCAGTTGCTAACTGTGGTTTAGAAGAGAAAGAAGTTAATTACAAGCTTCACAGGATAGCAAGCACGACTAAGGTTATTTTTAAACCAGAGACCCTGTATAGTACGTAAGTTGGCTTAATTGATCGATTCCTCAACCCTCTGTCCATGTTTAATTCTGTCTTGCTTGTTCAGCGTTTGGTGTTGATTTAAATATGTCAGAGCCCGACGTAAGCAAATTCGTGTTATATTGGCTTGTTGGTGACAGTTTCAAACGGCTGCAGTTCGTTCGCTGTTGAGGCAGTTGCGACCCTGTTGACTGAAACGTACATAACAATATGACAAATACTGGGAATGTATTCTTGTAGTAAAACTAACTAGATGCACTAATTTATCAATTTTATTTTTGGAATAAAACTGTACATGTTTCGGACAGTCCCTCTGTCCATCATCAGAAGTTTTTCATTGTACACAGAGCAAGGTATATATCATACAGGTTTTGCTGACAGCTTGCGAGCAGGCTGAGGACAGAACTGCAGTTCCATCCTGAGCCTGTTCGTAGCAGTCAGCAAACCTGTATGACGTATACCTTTGCTGTGTGTACAATGTAAAACTCCTGATAATGGACAGAGGAAGTGTCCGAAACATGTAGACTTCTATTCCAAAAATAAAATTGAGAAATTAGTGCATCTGGTTGGTTTTATTATAAGAATATATCACGATGCACGGTCACCTGAACGTCAAACTGGAAAGGTAGTAGGAACACGAAATTATCGTCGGTGTTTTTTTTGTCTCTTGAGCTTACTTAAAGATGGTATAATGAAGTGAAAATTAGTGACAGGCTGCCTTATAGAATTTCAACACAGTATGTCGAAGATTTATGGGTTTCGTGGGAAGGATGGTCTCGTTAAAAACTAGGCAGTGTTGTGAAGCTGTGGGTAAAAATCTGAATTTCCCGATGTCTTTCGGCGTGGAAGTCTCCTGCACGGCTCTGTAAAATATCTGAACATTGCCGTCTTCATGAATATGACATTACGTGGTTTCATACTAAGTGTATCGACCTTACGGAGGACTCTTTGCCTCCATATCTTACACCCTTTTTCGGTCATCCTACAAAGAGTTGATTGTGACCTTAATTGATATTACGTGATAAGTGCATTTGATGTAGGATTATTGAATAATCTGTGGAAAAGTAAATTACATTTTCTCCTTAGATTTATGAGAGAAGAGTTTCTGATTCAAAAACCTTTGGATCTTTCCCTTTAATTCACTAACTACATATATTTGCTACTTGCAGAATCGTCAGTGTGTTTCCATTTGTTTATTTTAGACCAGAGGACCGGAGCAACCATTGCCTGTACCGCTTGCACAGAGCCAAGCCTTCTGCTGCTTCCACTGCTGCTACAGTGCTGCTGCCCTACGCATGCCGTTCCTTGGCCCCAAGATGTCCTCAAGGCTCTCCTCCATGTTCTACACTGTGGAGGTCGGCGATACTAAATTCACGATACTTAAACGTTATCAGAACCTCAAGCCCATTGGCTCAGGAGCTCAGGGAATCGTGTGGTGAGTGTGTACACAATCTTGGAATACGTTGCCATGCTGTACGCAAGGTAGCTGAAGTAATTGTATCTTACAATGGAGCTATCTAGAAGCTTTGTTATAATAAGTTTTACCCATGTGAATAATTCATACATAGAAACAGTATTATATTCAGTCAAGAGAAACGTCAGCTTTTTAATCTTAATAAACATTAAAAATTTTACATATTAATGCTTGATGCTGGGTAGTATCTTTCTGAGATCAGCAGATCACAAGCAACGTATGAATAAGAAACAATAGCTTCCTGGCATGTTTAAATAAGAAACAAAATGTTGAAATTGATAATCTTGTCTAAAAGCGGAAACCAAGGGAAGTACATGAAATATGTCAGCTTCCCTTGGCCTCTGCTGGAGGCAGCACTGTCAGTTTTTATCCTCAACGTTTTTCTTAAAAACCGTTTTTGAGAAGGAATTAATAAAAACAAAGAAAATTGCTATCAGTGCCGACTCATAAGCTTTCTAAAAATGTCTGTCTTAAAGATATACGTTCAGTAGATCATGATGTCGCAAACAAACTTTAATACTTTAAGACGGTGTCTGATCGTCATCACATTTATCAGCAGTAACAGATGTAATGGTTTGAGTATGCCTTACCCTAGTTTGTTTGGCACTTGATGTTGGTGACATCTTTGTGAGGGTTTTCTGATTGACCTATGAGGAGAGTTTTCACATGATCCATCTTCAGCTTCGTTCACTTGACAAAGTCCATTGTCAATAGAGTGAAACATTTTGGCTTCAGAAATGAAGTACAGGTGAAAAAACTGAAGAGATTTGAAGCACTTGGATATTACACTGACATTTTTGTCATAGTCTTGTATTGCATGCTATTCCACGACAGTTTGTGCTCCTGGGGATATTTGATGATGATGTCTTCCCATGCAATATGTTCTATTTCTTCTCATTGCTTCTTTGTTATGGAGTTGTACACAGGAAACTTTCATCTGTTTGGATCCTGCAGTATCGATCTTTTGCGTTTGATCACACAACCTTTCAGTTGGCCCTTCAGTATTCCTGTTTCCAACAGGCTTGTTCAGGAATTGAGCGGTTATCCATTGTCCATAAATACTGTGCCCACTTTCCTGTGTATTCTTCAGTTTTGTTATGTACAATGGAATATATTTAATTTTGTTGAGCTTCACTATTGCATTGATGGTCTGTTGAATAAATATTCAGTTATTGCTATGTACTCGTATATGTACCGTGGTTTCTTTTCATCACGCTTAAGAAGCTGATAGTAGCTCAGCTAGTCAATAAATTCCCCACCTTGTGTAGAACTTGAAGGTTCATCACCTTGTTCACAAAAACTCAGTACTGGTTCCTATCCAGAGTCAAATCAGTCCAGTCCATAGTGAGTGTATATTTTCAGATCTATTTTAATACTATCCTACTTCCTACATCTAGCTCTTATTATTGATCTCTTCCCTTCAGTTTTTCTGGTCAAAATTCCGTGAGGATTGCTTTTGTTGTGAAAAGAAAAGTATTGCTGGCTTAATTTCCTTCATTTATAAATGTTACTGTTTATATATGATATTTAATCTGAGCGTGTTTTCATAAATTTGTTACCTGCATGTTTAATTTATTATACTGTGATTTTTACACAGTAATTCAGTAATTTACTGTTGTCTGTATGAACAAAAGGGCAAAAATTAGCATGTTGCTCAAAGAATAGAGTAGACCACTTTTATCAAAACAGGTACCTTAACAACTGTCTGAAATTTTTTCATAACAAAGTAATGTAAATGTTCATGTTTTGTCTCTGTGAATTACAGCACAGTTACCATGTTCACTTAAAAGTTTTCTGCCACTACCACAATTATAATAACTTGTTATCTTTTAACAGACAGTGTTTTCCAATGTTTAAAATTCTGTGATGGGCCTAATATCATACCAGGAGAGCGACATGAAAAAACTTGATATAAAAAAATAACTTAGAGAAATATTACAAGTTTATATGACTTTGTGTTCCATTGTGATACATTAAGTTGGAGAGAGAAGACATGCTTTGTATTGTGTGATAACACAAAAGCATGGACGCTGTTGATCCTGCTGTGTATGTAATTGCATTAAGCATCTTTAAACCGAGTCACTTTAAAAAACAAATTATATGTGATGTTATCTTATGCAGCTCCCTATACATCTATTACCTTATGCAGCTCCCTGTACATATCTTGTAATAGGTGCCAAAGTTTCAACACAAGTACATCAGAGCCCATTTTTGAAGCAGTTCAGTTTTTTTTCCTCCGTACCCCCCCTCCATCCAAGCTGTGCCTCCAAACCATTGTACTGTCACTGATTGACGTTCTGTATAATTGTTAGCAAAGAACTAGAAATCGGATATTAAATTCATTCTCATGGAATATGTACCTTTGAGGGGTGGGTTGCTGTTTACTGAATTGAAGAAATATGAATTAGCAACATCCATGAATGAAGTCAACAGATGTTTTCTATAATTCGTTTCTTTTAATTTTACGTTGATAAGGATTTGGTTACTTGATAGTTTTGTTAGCATTTCTTCATTTATTTTCTGCCTGCAGCTTAAAGGTCAGCTGTTTATCCATTACCAGTTCATTTAGCATGTTATTTCATAAATTAAGTCCTCAGCAAGACCAACAAAAAATGGGGCTCCTTTTTAGCCATGCTCTATTTTACTTTTTAAGCTACTTATTTTACAACAGTGTTTCTAAAATTAACAGTTTTTCTTTCATCAAGCACTGACACCCTTCTCTTGTTCAGTAATCTGGTGTGAAAATTATTAGGCTGTAGATTTAATGTGAACGGTTTTGTGACTTACTGATGCATGAATTATTTTGTAATTGGTGAGATTTGAGGTTTTGACATCAGTGTTGCTGAGGATTCAGGTCTTCTGTGATGTGACATTGTGTCACTGGGTGAGTGGTTCGTGACATTTTGAAGAAATGTCAGGAACCAAGTTCTTGAACTTCTGACCCTTGAAGATGAATGTACTACATTCCTTCAAAACACCAGAAACACTCACACAGCAGCACAACGCCATGTCCCAGAAGATACGAATCATTTTATAATTTGTCTTGAACTGTGGATTTCGTTTTCCATTATTATAATTTTTAAAAGTGAAACCATTTTGTTTGTGTATGTTTCATTTGTAGTGGAAAGACCTTCCATATAATGATGACCAATTGTATGTAGTCATGAGGTATTTGTTGTTTGAATGCTGTGTAGAACTTATTTTTGTTTTAGTTTAAAGCACCTACTTCTAATATGGCTACTTGTTTCAACTTGGTTGCTTTTGTCCCGTGTTATAGTTATTTAGTTGGAGCGCATGTACTGTTTTTCTTCTACCCATATGTTAGGGTTTTTAGCCCCAGTGGAGGGTCTAGTCTTCCCTCTGGTATCAAGTTGCTGATGTTTTATTGGCATTATGGTGTCACACAACACTTAATTTCCTATCTCTCGTGATTTGTAAGTTAGTGGATTTTGAATCCTTGCAAATTACATTGTTCTTTATGCAGTGTCAGTAAAGTTGGAAAAGTTTATGCTGCTGTAAGATACATATTTTCATAAAACAATACATTTTATGGTTTTTGTACTTGATACCTCTCTATCAGTACAGGCATACTTATTTGACAAAATGAAATGTATTTAGTTTTAATTGGGTGTTCATTTGGCCCTGTTTCATCATACTGTGTTGAATGAAGTACAGAGTGTTCTGCAACCAGTTGACCAGATTTCAGGAGCATGCATAGAGATCACAAGTCATGTGAACAGTGTGTCAGTTCCCACTCTTATCAGATCAGTGCTAGGGTATTGTGGCAGTGCATACAGAATCACTTTTTAGTTCATCTGTTTTGGTATCAGCTTAACATTCACAACTGACTTGCATTTTCAAACCGACCATCATGTCAGTGCAAATATGCTGCCAGGCTTTGAACACTGCATGTTCCCACTGCATGTGTTCAGTATCTTTCTTATGCCAGCAGCAGCTTGAATTCTTCACTTTACCAGCTCTGCCTTATTTGCAGATTACTGTTGTGGTACACCCTAACTGCATGCTACTCCAGGAGAAGAAAACATGTATTCAAGTCTGGTGGTAAAGGTAGCCATTCCTACTGGCCCACATTTTTTGTCATTCTTCCCCATATACTTTGTTTAAGTGGTTGCAAGAACTCTTAACCTATCCCGCAAAATGTTGAGACACTTCATCCGGTTGTATCCACCTTTATCCTTTTGTTGCAAGAGGCATATCTTGTAAAAGAAGCATATGTAATTATTCTTGAAATTCCTTTAATAACCAGCTATTAAATGTTTCCTGTTATGTGTGGTCCAAGATGGCGGTTCTAGTATTCCACACAATACATTTCCCCAACATCTCTATTGAAAATGAATTTGTTTTACTTCATATGCATTTTTCTGCTTGGAAGAGTGAAGTCTCCTTGTTCTGTTAATACCACCACATGTAAGCTTTTCCTTATTTGTGAACAGGATGTCAGAATTTGTAGTCATGGCTGCAACCATTGGCAGAATTGTACATGGCTAGTTTGTTATCTCAGTACAAATTTTTGTTCTTGTGGGCCTTAGAGATGATACAGATGAAAACATTATTATGCAAAATTCCTCATACTTGAGTCAGTGCAGTACAAATCCTCATGAAAATGCTTTGTACGCTTGTACAAAAATTCCTCATACTTGTGTCAGTGCAGTACAAATCCTCATGAAAATGCTTTGTACGCTTGTACAAAAATTCCTCATACTTGTGTCAGTGCAGTACAAATCCTCATGAAAATGCTTTGTATGCTTGTACATGTTCTTTACTGCACAGCCTCCAGAACAGTACTTCCAGACTGTGATTTTCCAGATTGTGCAATCATTCATGGAAAGGAACCAGTCTCCCTCAGAATTCTGCATATGTTATGAAATGGGTTGTGATGTGGAAGTCTGTGACCAGGATATCCACTAGTTTTCTATTGCAGCCGCCATACCACTTCCATGGCAGAAGTGTACACAAAGATTACATTAACATGTGCACCATTTATGTATGTTAAAGACATTTCAAATCATACTTCCATGCAACCAACACAACCACAGACTTACATTTTCATGGAGAATTGACCGGTCACAGTTTTGCTTACTACACCAGCACTTATCTTCATATTGGTGTTGAACTGACTATGGGTTGTCAGCTTTCACCCCTCCCCTTAAAATGATCTCTAAAACATGCACCTGACATTTGTCCAAATCAGTGCAGAAAACTGTGCATTTGACGGTACTTCACTTTGTGCAAAGAACGAAGATTTCATTTCTTTATTTGCTAAAATTCAGTCACTGTCAACAAACTAAAGTTGCTTTTTTGAAGAATCTGTAAAGCTGTGGAATCAAATTTTTCTTTCATTGAAGATTTGCTCTTTAATTCCTGTCGAAATCTTATCATTATTATATGTAGCATTCTGATGAACTGCTAGTCTCATAGTTTACATTCAGTGAAATCTGAAGCTGATACATATACATATACTCAAGTTTGTCAGAGTATCAGTTGTAATAATTTTTATGAGGCTTTTGAGGAAGAATTTTTTATACAGATAAAATGGAATAGAAAATCATAACATGTAAAAGAGACAGAAATTTAACGCTTGTAAATAACTTTTAATATCCTTGTCCAAATCACTTGTTTGTTGACTAAATGCTGTTTTCTTGTTTGATAGAAGATGTAAACCAGACTGAATAAACCATATTACCACCTTTGTCCAAATTTAGTGCAGCCAAGAATGTAATGCCAATCTCATTTTTGGAACATCATGGTAGACATATGTTTTAAATGACATGTGTGAAACATTTTTCATATGCTTCAGCAGGAAATAAAAATGCAGGTATTTTTTTTTTTAATTTCCATTCAATTTTTTTCTGTCCACTGCAGTGATATCTTTGCTATGCCCCTGTTTTTAAGTTCAGAAGAGAATAGACCTTCTCTTTATGCGCTGTCATCCACCATTTGATATTTTTCAAGAATTTTGAATAAACAGAACTTCTGTTATAATTGACACAGTGTTCTACTTGGTTTATGCAACAATTTACAGCTATTAGTTCTGAATGTTCATAAATTTTCTTCACCGACAAGTGTTCTGTTACAAGATGTGTTTCACTGAAACTTCCTAATGGCAGTTTTTCGTTGTTCTAAAAGCATAGGGCAAAATAAAATAAAATATAATAATAAGTTAGCTGTCGTTTCTAATAAATATGTAACAGAATTGAATGTCAGACATTCCTGTGGAACTGCCATTTGCCTTACAGTTTTTGTTCCTGTGTCTTCAAATGTCTATAAACAAACTTGAAGTAAGTTTTTTCTTATTTTTTTATGAATGTCAACTGGATTACTTCTCAGTCTGTATAATGCACTGTTTCTCAGTCAGGGTCCACTGACCTATGTGTGCCTAAGTAGTCTTCAAGCTGCTTAGATTCTGCTCGGTATAACATGAATATTTCCCTCATATTTTCCCTGATCTTGCTTTTATTGTCATTACTGCTATGGACTATAATTCCTTTTTAATAATTTTGTATTGACTTAATAAAGGTTTTCACAGTTTTAACTTTTTTTATTTGAAAATGTTCCAACCTAAATATTACCACAAGCTGTGCCTCAAAAGTCTGTGTGTTGAGGCAGTTTTGGCACAGGGGTCCATAGAATTATTTAGAATGTGTAAGTGGTCTGTGGTACCAGAACGTTTGAGAAGCTGTCATCTAATTCAGCTGTAGACATTTTTGTTTAGTCATGCATAAACTGAAAGAAAGCCTGCTGTCATTACTTTAACTCTTAAACAATAATGTGGGGAAAGTTTAAATCTATAGAAGATAAAACATTTAGAGTGAACATTCTACATATCTTGGCTGTTTTAGCAAATACAGTGGTAATTTATTAGGCATGAAGTACTTACAGCAGTGTAATTATGTCTGTACTATATTAAGGAAAAGAAATTATAAAATGCACAGTTTTAATTTAACACGGAACTTCTTTGATGGTTACCTTGTCAATAGTCCTGTCAGCACAGTTTCCAAAATAAACAATGAAAACCTGTTCTGTGATTGAACTGGTAAAGACATCAGTTCTGTTCCAATTTTAAGGATTTCTTTGAAATTAGTATGTTTGTGCAGTACAGAGTAAACTCAATCAAACCTAGTCTAGGTCATGACATTGTATTGTATTGTCAGTGTCTACCTGTGTTTTGGAGAAACGTGCTGTCTAAATCGTCAGGACTCAAACTTGAAGATGGAGGTAGCATGTGTCTCCAAAACACTTGTGTCCATTGATAAGATGGTATGGTGGTACAACCCAGAATACCATACATAATCTGAACACATATGCCCATAAATATGCCAGATCCTACATGAGGTAATATTATTTCATAACAGTATGTACTCTAAGACTCTTTTGGCAGGAGCTTGAATTGGACCACTTACCTCCAGTTTAATGGCAGGGTCTAGGCCTGGGGACAACTTAAAATTTACTTTTTTGTCGTACAACACAGATTTGCAGAATCTGCTTTGTATTGTCAGAACATTCAGCATAAAATAAGTGGTTTGACTTGCAAAAGTATGAAAGTGTGCAGTCCCAGCTGCTTTCAGGGTACATCTGAACTGTTAACTGTGTAGGTATTTCAGCAACTGTAGGGAACACAACTAAAAATTGTGAACAGTAATAAGACTGAACCACTCTCCATGTGTACATAATGTGAGAAGTTAATATGAAGGAAGACTGGTAACCCTTTGCAATTGAGAGACATCATTTATGGATGGTCACTGGATTCAAATGAATGAATTGTGCTAGTAGTCGTACTTTTCGGTCCAGCAGCCAGTAGGAAGTGATGAACGTGATGACAGTAGCTATCTTATAGCCCATCCCATCCCCCAACAGTGAGTCTTGAAACACAACCATCATGTCCTACACAGTGGAGTTTGGAGACACCGAGTTTTCTGTACCAAGTCGCTATTTGGACCTGGCACCTAAAGGGGTGGGTGCTCAGGGCATGGTCTGGTGAGTAAAGGAAGAGGACTTATATACCACAGCATTTGAAAAAGAATGAAAAGAAACTCATGTGGTCAGTATATGAGTGCCATATGATAACTCGTAGTTGTCCATATGAATTTACTCTGGTCATACTTGAACTTGCTTTTCATTGGTCTTTAATATTCTCAATAACCAATCTTATTAAGAGGTTTAAGACTCTCTTATTTAAATTCCCAACATCTTGTACTGCTGATAGTGAAGTTGCATTTTATAGAAGTCTGAAGAATTCATACTTTGCAAAACCATTTTAACTCATTACATAAGTGCTCGGTGTTATCCCTTTTTCATTTATAAGTCATCATTACTGTTAATGTTGATTGACCAGTTTTTGTAAATCTTTGTGTGTGCATAAACCGCACACTTCTGTAGGCTGTGTGATATTGGTGTTTTGTCATCGCCAATACCAGCACGTGTCCGTATTACCGTTTGAAGTTGAAACAACTGTAGCACCAATCATTGATGGGTCTTGAAGGTTTGTTTGATGATAGATTAAAGAAAAGTGTGCAACTCTGATTAAGACTTACAATTCTTGTTATTTTGTGTAAATGTAAAGTGACAACATGGTAACTGCACAGAATTTTTTTAGGACGATAGCTAATAATCACTTAATTTGCCATGTGAAATTTGTATGTTGAGATGTTGTACAAAGTATGAAGCATGTGCAACTGCAACCCATTTGAGGATGATAGCAGGTGAAGGTACCACAACTGTTGAGAAAAATCACCGCAGTCATTTATACAGAAATCCCAGTGATGCACAAGTCAGCATATTCTAATTGCAGAGTGTTCCTTTGGCTGCTGCCTAAACCACTGTACTTACAGCCCCCTGCACACTGTCATTGTGTGTTAATATACAGCTTTTGAGAGCTGTCTTTAATGGTTCAAGTATGTGAAAATCAAATGGTGATGAGTCTAGGCTGTATGCAGGATGTTAGAACACATCCCATTGCATGATGTTGAAGTAGTCCTGAACTCTGTGCCATGTGGCAGTGGCATTTTCATGAACAGGATGCAGCCATCAGTGAGTTTACCAACTCATATGTTCTTGGTTTTGGTATGCAGATTTGAAGCATTTAACAGTATAACAATTTGCGTTGGTTGTGTTGCTACATGATTTTAAGTCCAGAAGTGGGTTCCTCGATGTTCCTGTGGCCCTGTTTGGATGGCTTCACCACCTAATATGCCATCTTAAACTGTGCTCTGATATCATGTACTCTAGCTACTCTTCCAGTTACCAGTACTGTTTGCACAAGTTTCTGCTAGGTTTGTTTACTGAGTCAAATGAACAGCTGCACCGTGTACTTTGCCACAGTAGCGCCACGAATGTGTTTCAGTTGTACATCCCTCATATGTTGCATGTGCTGTGGTGAGTGTAAAATGAAAAACTTCCGTAGAAATGGAGAACATTTGCATTCATGCGTGCCTTTACACTCACTGCCATATTTCCTGAAAATTAAACTGTAAGTTAATGTTATGTTATATGAAACATGGGCCATCACATGTGTCCAGTCCTTCTCTTGGCAGTTTTGAAACAGGCATGTTGCCAAGTTGAAACAAAGGTTGTGGTTGGGGTACACTGTAGTTGCATTTTAAGTTTGAGAGCAGAATGTTTGTAATTTACAGTTAATTATCAATAAAATCTACTGAGAAGTGACCAAAAATTCATTTTGTTAAGGCAAATGGGAAAGTAAATTTCTTCTCTAATCCTAATTATATTGAATGTGCATACACACAGCATACAGGTCTCTACATGGGCGTATTTCGTTTGGAAATCAGATCAGAAAATTGTTAAAAGTAGTAATGGATGCTGTAGGTTGTAGTTTTTTTCCTGCCTTTCATATGTGAGGGTAACAACTCTGATTTGGTATTGAAACAGACATGATCTATTACTAAAAAACTGAACATGTCAAAAGTCAGTAGTTTCCATCATTTTTAAAGGAGACTAACTCAAACTGTTATATCTTGGTGATAAATATTCCTGTTTTATATTTTATGGTCTATTTGACTAGTCTGAAATATTTATGTAGGCCTCCTCAGCAACTGTATTTCTAAGTGTAGTGCTGTGCTTGACAATGAAGAAGTTAACAAGTACCTTTCACCTGAATGTACTGCTGCAGACCTAAGCTTATAGATTTAATCTTACATAAATTTATAGTATGATTATGGATGCAAACAAATTCTAATTATGAGGCACATCCAGAAAGTAAGAACCAATCGTGAATAGTGGCCATGCAGGTGACGTACACACTTCCAGTGCAGGTCTCTGTGTCAAGCGGAAAACTTGTGTTGCATTTTACACTGTCATAATTTTTTTGCCTTATGTGCCATAAGTAAAGATGCAGACGAATATCGCAAATCCTGCCACCTGTGAAGTGGGTTCAGTGACAATGATTTTAAACACTAACAATGATTTTAAACACTAACAATGTTCATCTGGCAGAAATTAACAGTCATATTGATGAAGGGTGTAGTGAAGGTGGAATAAATGGCGTACGAGGAAGTGGTGTGGGGTGGTCAAAGAAGGCAGGACTGTTGTGCACGATGAACAAAGTGGGCATACTAACAGTTCAAGTGGGAGGTTTTCAAGGATGCCCCATATGGTTGCCACCTTGCACCAAATAATTATCACTTGTTTCACCACCTCAAGATAATTTTGACCCCCCAGAGTCTGAGGAGTGACCATGAAGCAAAAGACATTGTGCAGGACTGGGTGAAAGGCTTGGCGGCAACCTTTTTCAACAAATGCATACAACAGCTGGTCTCCCAGTATAAGTACCTTAACCTTTTGGCGCCGGAATTATTTTTTTAACTTTAGCACATCCTGTATATAAAATGTGAATAATACAGGAACCAAATACGTTAGATTTATGAAACAAACTGCATTTTGAAGAGAAAGAAACGGAGAGTATATACCATGTTTAAAATATTCAGTACAAGTATTTGTTGAATAAATATATAAAATGCAACGTTTAGAGGTTAGCGGTGCGGTATGAACACTATAGGGGTTATTAGGCGTCAAAGGGTTAATGATGTTCGTTACAGACATGATATGACGTCACGACAACGTTAAT
>Ga0123357_10004134_pt1 | contig 16918 bp, 9 predicted proteins | sample TergutEmb28metaG_FD_89873 | JGI IMG/M metagenome (GOLD analysis project Ga0123357, IMG submission 89873) | Embiratermes neotenicus P4 segment gut microbial communities from Petit-Saut dam, French Guiana - Emb289 P4 | ecosystem: Host-associated > Arthropoda: Insects > Digestive system > Gut ... | reverse complement strand
TCCCGCTGTTGTTCTTTCTTTTTTTCGATTTCGCGGATAAATTGTTTCCACATTTCCTCGTCGATGTTGCCAGCCTTATACTCCCTCAGTGCCATCAATGCGTACCCGCCTACTCTGTCAAACTTGAATATCTCGTCGAGGTCTTCCGGTATTTTACCGGTTTCATAACTGGCGTAATCGTACATTTTCACTTTATCTTCTTCTGACATACTGAGATACTGTGCCACAATTTCTATTTCGTCGGCATTTAGTGTTCTGCGGTTGTTATTTTCAATTTCGGTATATAGACTAAGCGACATTCCCAACAGCTTCGCCATATCCAACTGTCTTAGTTCACGGGGGTCATCTAAGCGCATTTTCCTCAGGAAATCTCCGAAACGCATACGTCCTCTCTGCATATATAATCCACCTCTTGTTCAATAGTGTTATTCTACAAATTTGTGATGTTGCTCTTTATTATACAACAGGAATATTTTTTTGTCAATAGGTTTTTTTAAATATTTTATTTTTTGAAGAAAAATTTTAATCATTCAAATCAAATACGCAGTTACATTCATATCTGAGTTTATACAGAAATATCTTTATTAAACAAAAAGCCGTCCGGTTTACGGGATTACACTCGTTAAACCGGATGGCTTTTTAATTTTTTTATGATATAACTGTTTAATTTAAGATTTCGACATAAGGTTTATAATATGAAGTAGAAGTTGCATATTTGCCGTTGTCTATGATACTAAAATGTAAATGCGGTCCGGTGGAAGCTCCGCAATCCCCCGTCGCTCCGATTTTATCGCCCTTTTGCACGTTTACGCGGCTTATCACAACACCGCTGTAAAATTGTCCGTATGACGAGGCGTTGCTTGCACTTAAATAAGATATACTGTTAGCTGTATATTTGTTGATATATGATGGTCTGGCTGCCTTGTCAAATGCGCTTAAATGCGCGTATAATACTATTTTGCCCGAATTGGTAACCAATTTAGCATATGAGCCGTAACTTACATAGTAGTTCTGCCCGTCCCTATAAGCTTTTATATAGCTCACATAATATGTCAAAGTTCCATCTTCGATAGCATAAACTGGAGTTCCAACCGGTGCGGCTATGTCTATACCGTTATCGACATCGTGTATTCCCTGACTGAGAGAAACACCTGAAACTTTGTTTATTGCATATCCTTTATAACCCGATGTATTCGTTGGCATGGTTACTGTAGTCGGTGCGGAGTTGCTTTTTATATAATTATTGTAATTGCCCAATGTTATCCAGCCCATTTTCCACCCGCCACTGACAGGGTATATCAACTGAACATAATTTCCATTCTGCGCGATTTTGGTCACTTTATCATTCGGGGAAACATAGCCGTAAGCATCTGCCGTACTTGCTCTGCGGTAAGTTGTTATTTGTGCTGTCGCTGTTCCGTCAATATGTCCCGAAGTCTTACCTGATGTAACGACGCTTGTAGGAATATAGGCATACTTTCTACCGTTCGCCGTTGGATATGAGCAGTAAATCCATGAATCGTCTATACTGTAGATATAGAGTTCATCTGTCGCATATATTGTGCCAATTCTGTCATTTGTATTTTTGTTTCCGTATGACGGGGTATTATTCTGTAAAGAGATAGTAAATGCTTTGATGTAATTGCTGTTAGAGACTGCTGGATATGCTGCCGAAACTGTTGATGTCGGAAATATGGTAAATAAACTGAAAAGCATAACAGCCGTGATTACAAAAGAAATAATTTGTGCGAAACTCTTTTTTGTAGTTGACATAATAAATACCTCCGAAATTAATTTAAATTTTGTGTTTTTGTTTATGATTTTATTATACATCACATCCCGTGCAGTTCTGTAATCTCAATTTTATGCAAACAAAAATTCCAATTATATATTCTGATAATTGGAATTTACGGTTATAATTTTAAACATTTTTTATAATATTATTGGATATATTAATCCACTATTTTAACTGGTGTTGCTCTACTTATCGTAGTGCCGTCCCTTTAAGGGTTTTGGCTCTTTATTGAACCATCAGAATTATAAAATGTAGATTTGCTAATATTACCGTTTGCGTCATATTCATATATTGATGTTATTCTGCCGTTTGCGTCGTAGTTTGTAACTTTACTCAAAAGACCATTTGCGCCATAGTCATTTATTTGTATTTGCGATATTTCGCCGTTTGCGTTGTACATGGTTTCTTTAATAACTTTTCCGTTAGTTCCCCACTCATTCACCTCTGTCCAATAGTCTACAGTCCCGTCTGGATAATAAGCAGTATATTTACTCAGATGTCCATTAGCATCATACGCATATTCTGTCCATTCAGCTATAGTCCCGTCTGAATTATATTGTGTCCATTTATTCATGTTACCGTTTGTATTATATTCACGTTCATCGATTATTTTGCCGGTTGCATCATATCGATCTTCAACATGGCTACCGTCAGTTTTGTATTTGAATTCTGTCCATTCTCCTATTGAGCCATCCGCATTATAATTTGTGGATTTACTCGCATGACCGTTTTCATATTCAGTTCTCGATGTTATTACACCTTTTGCGTTGTAATTGGTAACTTTAACGTATTTGCCATTAGCGTCATATTCATATTCTATCCAACTACCGTCCTCTAAATCCTTTCTGGTTGGCAGAGTTGTCGGAACAACAGTAGTGGTAGCAACTGTTGTTGGGGATTGCGTTGGTTTTGCTGTTGTCGGTGCAACAGTAGTAGATTTTTGAGGTAGATTGGTTGTTTTCACTGTAGTTTTCGGTGCGGCAGTAGGGGTTTGTGTCGATTTTATTGTCGTCGGTGCCATTGTTGTTGCAACCGCTGCTTTTGTCGTTGTAGGCGGCGGAACAGTCGTCGCTTCGATGGGATAAACATATGTGCCTTTGCCGCTTGGTTCGCCGTTCACAAATTCACCGTTATATATAGTCCCATTTGCCCATGTATATGTACCTTGTCCCGATCTTACGCCGTTTACAAAATTCCCCACATATTTGTCGCCGTTGCTATATGCCTGCGTACTATACCCGGTTAAGCCTGTCGTTGTCGGCGGAGCTTTTGTTGTTGTGACAACGGTAGTAGTCATGGTCGTTGTGGTCTCGACAGTGTGTGTCGGCGGCGAAATTGTCGTTGTCGCCTCGGTTGTAGATGATGATATAGTCGGTTCGGTGCTTTGCTCCGTTGTTGGCGTCGTCTGTACGGCGTAATTTGTGCCTGATGTAGTGCTATTATCGGTATAAGTGTCGGATTCTGTAATTGTATCTTGTATTGTTCCGGCGTTAAAGACGTCATTGTACTTGTTGTTATTTCGCGCAATCACGATAATTATAATCACTATACATATCAATGCGAGAGACGAGGCTATTCCAGCAAATTTCACCGGCGAAAATTTCTTCGGCTTTTTTTCTTCTTTTGTATTTGGATTTTCAGGTGGTCTGACAACACCTGTTTTATTATCGTCAATCTGATTTGCATTTGCTTCAGAGACAGGTACAGGTATTATATCTTTTGTCTCAACAGGAAGAGGAATTGGCTGTTTTGTTCCAGTTGGTGGGTCAGGAATGATTGTTTTAGCTTCTAATGCGGCTTTAAATTCCGACACGGATTGAAATCTTTTTTTAGGATTATAGTCGCATGCTTTTAAAATAACTTGCGCCAGTTTTTTGCTCGCCTTTGCAGGCGGGAGTATATGTTCCCCCGCAAAACGTCTTTTCAACGCTTCTTCGTAGTCTGAGTGTTTTAACATTTGCTTGTTCTGGTCGCAGAACGGAAGTCTGCTATTGTTTGCGAGTTTGTATAAAACGATTCCCAAAGAGTAAATATCTGCGGTAACTCCATATAAATCGCCTTTTTTGACTTCTGGAGCCATATAATTCGGTGTTCCCGCCATAGAATATAAGTGCCTCGACTTTTCTAATTCACGGGCTATTCCGAAATCGCCGAGTTTGAAATCTCCGAACTCTGTGATAAAAATGTTAGCGGTCTTAATATCCCTGTGTATAACCGGCGGATTCTGTTTTGCGCAGAATTCCAACGCGGAGCATATATCTGTCCCGATTTTTATAACATCTTTCTCCGTGAGCTTTTTCCCGATTTGATAGTCGTCGAAACTTTTGAGCAGTTCCATGCGTATATGTATTTCCCAGCCCATTTCATGCGACTTTTCAATGACCTTATAATCGTATATAGTGACGATATTAGGCGCGCTGTTCAAGGAAATCATCATTTTAATTTCATGGACGAAGCTGTTGACAATCCCCTCAAGATACGTTTTCGATTCAGATATACCCATGCCGTCTGCGCGAAGTGCTTTTAGTTCCGATTGCGATTTAGGTATAGTTATGACTTTGATAGCCGAGAACATTTCAGCGCCGTAATCTTTTTTCACGGCTTTGTACACCTTTCCGTAAGTCCCCTCGCCAATAATATCTATGATTTCCCATTCATCCCAAACGGATTTTATAAGTTGTTCCACTTATCTGACCCCTTCTTTATATTTTGTAATTATTACAAGTTCAATTATCTTTATTCTTCAAATGATTTTTCTAATACTTCCGAATACGTGGGAAACGGCGCATCTGAGACTATACACATTAAAAGAAAACATTCGTATGGATTCCCGATATATAATTCGCCCATAGAACACTCGTTTAAAATCTCATTTGTATTATCGAAAAAGGAAATATAGCGGCTTTCATTATTTTTATATTTATCATTCTGCGAAAAGATAAAAAAGTTTAAAGTAATCAAATCAAAGCGGTCAACAGCCACTTTTTTGTCTATGACTTCCCCGAGATGTTTTCTGCCCAATCGCTTATTGATAAAATGCTTGGATAACGTCGAGCTTGTAAGTTTTGATAAATTCCCGTTGTCATCTATAGGAGTTCCGCAACATAAAATCTTTTCAACGTCGCTCTCCGTTATATCATTAATTCCCCATATTTTTCGCGTTTCCCGCATTTTTTCTATGTGACTTTTCTTGTCTGAATCTGAGAGTTTTAATGAGTCCGAAACTTCGTCCAAATATTCCTGTATCTGTTTTTCAAGATTATCAGCTTCGTCATTATTATAATAACCTGCGATAATCTCTTTGCATTTCATATATAAATCTGAAAACCATTTATATGAAGTCACACTGTACGAACTGTTTTGGTGGTCGGTTTTAAGGTCTGAAAGATATTTCAGAAGCAATTGGTCATCCATAACATTTCTGAATTTATCACGTAAAGACGTTGTTTTGTCTTCATAAATACTGTTATCTTTATTCGGTGATAAACTATCAAACGCTTCTTTTAATTTAAGCATTTTAGAAAATTTTAAGCCGTTTTTGAAACAGTACCAATATATTATCTCTATGGGGTCTTTGAAATTGAAGTCGCGTTCTTTCTGCGCTTTAAGTAAAAACGACGATACATCGTCAACGCTCATGTTAAGCCCGAACCCTAACAGAAAGACAATTTGCCGTTTAACTGATTCCTGCGTAAGCCAGTTTCTTGCAAGCGCGGTGATTCTTACTGCCGTATCTGAAAAAGACGGCGGAGTATTGTTTTCGCGAAATGATTCTATGATTATTTCCTGATATTCGCGCAAATCAATTTGTCTGTAGTCGTCCGTCATACCTGACTTTATAAAAATATATCTTTTGAGATAATCGCAAAATGGTATTAGTCTTAAATTTTTTCGCAGACAATCGTAAATATATTCGGCTTCTTTATCTCTGAAGTCTTTTAAATCCACTGTATCATAAAAATATTCCTCGGAGCGCTTCGTAAAATCAAGAATACTCGGCGAATATTCTTCCATTTCGTCTATTATATTTTTTTCGTCACTCATATAAATTCCCACCTTTTTATAATTAAATTTTCTTTATATTTCTTAAAACAATTCCGGATGCTACAGAAAAAACCACAATAAATATGATTAAAATCCCCCACGAAGATAGTAAATGATTGACGGTAAAATTATAGAATTTTTCAGCTTCGTGAACAATATTCAAGCCTTGTTGCTGTAATTTTAGAGTTAAGCTGTTTAAATCCGATGTTGTACCTAATCCTTCCATAGACCATCGGCATATTGTAATCCACGAAAGCGTTTCAGTTGCCCCGCTTAAATTAAAAATCAAACCGGAAAATAATATCTGCGGCATCAGCAAAATCGGCGCGACAGTCATAGCCCTGTCTGCATTTTTAGAAAGCGACGATACGAAAATTCCCATTGCAGCGGCAGAAAGCGAAGTTAAAAAGACAGTAATCAGCATTTCTATGTACGGCTGTAAAAATACCCCTTTAGACGGCAGACCTATTAACAATACGAAAACTGTCACAACAAGTACGGATTGTACAGCGCAAAGCAAACCCAACACTATAATTTTTGATAGGATATATGAATCAAGCCGTAGTCCGGTCATGTATTCTCTCCGTAATATATTTCGTTCTTTGCATACTTCCTGTATTGAGTTCAACATACCTATCCAGAACCCCGAACAGGAGAGTGCAAACAATAAACTTTTCGTTATTTCGTACTGCTCAAACTGTTTTCCGTTAGCAACAAAAGCGATTAACGCAGCCAACAATGGAGCTTGCAGTAATATCATAACTAACCGCCGTTTATCGTTAAATAACAAGTGAATATATCTCTTGCATAAAATGGAAAGCTGATTTAATCCGTTTTTCCGCGATTTTGTCTTAGATATTGTTTTATTTGATACAGCTTTTCCGTTTTCGACTGATGATTGTCTTAACTTAAATTTGTCCCGCCATTTTACAGCATTTTCTGTAACCATGTCATACACGTTGACTATATCAGTCACTCCGAAAAAATCCAAAGCCTCTTTATATGAGCCGTAAAAACAGAGATTACCGCCGCTTCCCATAAATACGATTTTGTCGCAAATATCCAAATTTAAAGTGCTGTGAGTGACAAGTACGACTGTTTTCCCGTCAGTTGCCATATTTTTCAACGTGTTCATAAGATTGCGTTCAGTGCCGGGGTCAAGCCCGGACGCAGGTTCGTCAAGGAAAAATAAATTGGGATTTGCCAACATTTCTACTGCTATACTAACTCTTTTTCTCTGACCGCCGCTAAGTTGCTTAATAAATTTATTCCTATGGTCGGAGAGTTCAAGAGTATTTATGACATTTTTTATAATATCTATCTGTTCTTCTTCTGAAGTATCTTTTGGCAGACGCAGCTTCGCCGTATATTTCAACATATCAAATACAGTCAGATTATCGTAAACAATATCCGACTGCGGCACATATCCGATAATATTTTTGAACGCCTCAAAATTTTCGTATAAATTGATTCCGTTTACAAATACCTGTCCCTCAGTGGGCGTGTTATATCCGCTTATGCAGTTCATTACGGTTGATTTCCCCGCGCCGGAACCGCCTATAACGGCGACAAGCTCGCACGGATTAATTTTAATACTTACGTCGTTGCATATAATCTTTTTTTCTTTCTTTTTTATTAGCCCTTTTTGGTCGTCGATTTCTTTTAAAACTATTTTTTTGATATTCTGAGCTTCTACTTTGATTCCGCTGACTGAAGAACAATAAGAAATATTTCCTTTTGTAAATATCAGTTTTGAATTTGTTATGATGATAAGGTCTTTTTCGTGGAGTTTTTGCTTACCATCAACTTTTTTGCCATTTATAATTATACCGTTTGTACTGTTATTATCCTGTATGTAAAAATCTTCGCCGGATTTTATAATTTTTGCGTGGATTTTTGAAACACTGATGTGATTAAGCCTTATCTGGCACGACGGATCGCGACCTATTGTGACCGAACTGCGTCCCGACAACGAAAAATTATGCCATATGTCGTTTTCTTCACTTTGAGAAAATATAATGAGAACTCCCTGAGATGTCGTTTCAATTCCGTCATCTATTCGGATTGTATCACCGTTTACCAAAATATGGCTTTTTATCGCTTCATTGTTAAAAATAAGCCCGTTTGTGCTGTTTAAATCTTCAATTGTGCAATGGTCGCCCTGTATTTTAAATTGACCGTGCCTGCGTGAAACAATATTTGAATCAAGCATAATATCATTACTCTCACTGCGTCCAAAAGTAATAATACTTTTGTTAAAAGAACGCAAATCTATTTTTTGCGGTGACTTTGAACTGTCAAGGATTGTAATAGTCATAGCTCCTGATATTAAAGCTGGTTTACCCTTATAATATTCAGTTTCATTTAATGTATCTGTTGACATTTTCTGCCCCTTCCGTTATTATTCTGCTTTTAATATATACCACTTGTCATCGACTTTGTCCAACGTGACGACATATGTAAAATCTTTTGAGTATGTGCCGACAGTCAATGTTCCCGAAACATTACAGTTCGCATTATCTCCGTCAACTTCGGAATCAGTGATATTCAACGACAAATGCGGCAAATCGTCTGAAGTTATATTTAAATCAGGTATGTACGGGATAAGAGGGATACCTATCTTCGCGAGGTTTAGAATGGTCGAAATATTCCAATTTTGGGTTGGCAGTATTTTTGACAACAGGTCTCCCGCCAAATTTATTGTTTTTATGTAAGCCGGGTCAATACAGTCCAGCATCGCGTCTATATCGTAATTATTGAAAGATTTTTCAAAGTTTTTTATTATTGTTTCTGGATTATTTTTATCTTCGACAATATTATTTTTTTGAAAACATATCAGATATACAGCTATTGCCGCGCCTATCACGACAACGCAGATTGCTGAAATTATTAATATTTTCTTTTTCACAATTTGCCTCCCAATAAATTCCTTTTACCAAATCAAGTCGAACAAATTCGATAAAATCATATCCATGTTGTGGTTTTATAATTTTTTGACTGGTAAAATATTTTTTTTGCAATATTTGTAAGCATATGATTTTTTTGAACAGCTAATAGTTAATTTATCACATCCTGAAAACGCAGTATAACCGATATTTGTCACACTATTAGGTATCGTTATACCTGATAAATTGCTACAATTTAAAAATGCCCTATCACTGATACTCGTCACACTGTTAGGTATCTCTATACTTGTAAGGCTTTTACAATCAGCAAATGCCATACTGCCGATATTCGTCACACTGTCGGGTATTTCTATACTTGCCAGTTGGCTACACCCCTTAAATGCCGAATCGCCGATATTTATTAGGCTTTTAGATATTTCTATGCTCGTCAACCTATCACAATCCGCAAATGCCATACTGCCGATATTCATCACACTGTTGGGTATCTCTATACTTGTAAGGCTTTCACATCTTGAAAACGCCTCACGTCCAATATCCGTTACACTGTCAGGTATTTTTATGCTTGTCAAGCCACACTCCTTAAACATCGAATCGCCAATACACGTTAGTCTTTTAGGTATCTCTATACTCGTTAGGTGATAACAATACGTAAACATCGAACCGCCGCTAAACGTCACGTTGTCAGGTATTTTTATTCTCGTTAGGCTACTACAGCCCCAAAAGACACAATATCCGATATTCGTTACACTGTCGGGTATCTCTATACTTGTAAGGTTATTACATTCAAAAAATGCGCTATGTCCGATATTCGTCACACTCTCAGGTATCTCTATACTTGTAAGGTTATTATATGAAAAAGCATTATCGCCAATAATCGTCACGCTGTCGGGTATTTTTATGCTTGCTATATCTCTTTTATCCTCAAATGCATACTTCCCAATTTCTGTATATCCATAAGGAATGATTATGTGGTCGCCGATTAATTTAGTTACTTCTTCTTTAGTCAATACATTTTTTGGCAACACGGGTTTTGAATCTATAATGTTTATGCTTTGATTTATGACCGACTGTATTACCTCTTTTTTGTCTTTAGAAATGGACTTGGCGGAAACAGATTCAAGGCGTCTGACAGACATTGTTTCATAAGCAGTATTGTTAATTATGTTCAATTCAATCACAGGTTCGGGATTTGAGGAAGTATCAGGATTATATTCACTATTGGCTACAGCTTCTAAAGCGGCTTTAAATTCAGCCGCAGACTGAAATCTTTTCTCTGGATTAAATGCACACGCTTTCAAAATAACTTGAGTCAGTTGTTCACTCGCATTTATCGGCATAGGCAAAGGCTCTTTTCCTTCTATGCGTTTCTGCAAAGCCGTTTCAATTTCGCTGTTCATCGGCGCAAGCTGACTATGCGGATTCCAAAACGGAAGCCGGTTGTTGTTGGCAATCTGATATAAAACAATTCCCAATGAATAAATGTCGATGGAAATACCGTATGACCTTACTCTCATTACTTCAGGAGCAACATAGTTCCACGTTCCCGTTCCCATAGTATTAGATTCTTTTAATTCGCGCGCTTCACCGAAATCGCCGAGTTTGAAATTCCCGGATTTTGTAACCAAAATGTTACTCGGTTTAATATCCCGGTGAACAATCGGCGGATTTTGTTTTGCGCATAATTCCAATGCGGAACATATATCGGTGCCGATTTTTATAATTTCGCTCTCTGTCAGATTTAATTTTCTGTCAACTGTTTTACTGTCGAGATATTCGGAAAATTTCGTGAGTAATTCCATGCGTATGTAAATATCCCAGCCCATTTCGTTATCAATAACTTTGAAATCGTCAATGCTGACTATATTGGGTTCGCTTTTGAGACGGGACATAATTTCAATTTCCCTTACAGAACGCTCCAAAATCTCTCTTAAACGTATTTTAGTTTCATAGTCCGTAGTTATTATATCCGAATCTAACAGCGATTTAGAAATTTCTATAACTTTTATAGCTGAAACCATTTCAATATTATGGTCTCTTTTTACAGCTTTATAAACTTTTCCGTAAGTGCCGCTTCCAAGAGTTTGCACTATTTTCCATTCATCCCATGCCGATTTGATATTTTGTTCCATTTTATCACGCCTCTACTTATTATGTGATTTACTTTTAAAATGCTTGCCTGATATACTGTGCTACAGACATATAAAATAACGCTTCCGTATTTGTTGCGGCTACCTGAGAATATTTTGCGCTCATATTCGTATTCTTTTCTGTTTCAATAGCATATTTAAGCATTTCATCATTTTGCTGACGCAATCCATCAAGCTGTGCACTTTGCAATTCCTGATTTAGGATAATCTGTTCTTGTTGTTGAATAATAATATCAAGTTTTCTTTTTATTTCATCTAAATCGCAATGCAATAAAGCCTCTTTTAGTGTTTCCTGTGAAGTTGAAAGAAACTCAAATAAATAATAAACGGCGTAAAGACCTCTGAATTGCGAGGGAATTATGTTTATATCATATGTTTTTTTCAAAAGAGCATCAATTCTTTGCCATTCGTCATACATTTGAGAACGTATGCTTGCCAGTCTTTCCTTTTCCTGTAATTCCCATTGAACTCTTTTTTCATCATTCACTACATCTTCATCATATTTTTTACAGGCAAGTTCATAAGATTTACGAGAATTTGTGCTACCGGAATAATTATCTACAATCGCAATGACACTCCAAATTATAAATATACTGGCTATTATAGCCGCTATTATAATAATAAAGTGCGAATGAAACATCGAATAAATTAACATATCAATTAACCAGCCGATTAACAATATGCCTATACCTCCAAGCATTGGTCCAAACATTTCAAAAAATTCATCCGAACTCATACCACTGCTGCTTCTTTGCGGTCGATAAAACTTTTTAGAAAAGCCATAATTATTAATCTTATAGTCAATGTTGTCAATATCTTTGCTAAGTTTTTCTCTTGCTATTTCCAAAAACCTTAAATCGCGCAAATGAAGAATAACAACATCACGATTATAGGTTGGCTCCAGTTGTGTTTGGCGCGTTTCAACGATATTTGAATTATTGATTGGCGTACCACAGTTATTACAAAATTTTGAATTATCGGCAAGTTGTATGCCGCAATTTGAACAATACATTTTCTAAAAACCTCCTCAAATTATTAACTCAAAACACTATCCATTTAAAATAAGCTTGTACCATTTGTTTATTTACGGGCATCTACTCATAGATATTCACATTGTAGAAATAAACCGAACCGCCACATTGTATAGTCAGTTGGTCAACTCCTGAAACATTAACTTCAATATCAAGCGGATAAGAATTTTCTTCTACATAGTCATCATATAAAACTCTTCCGTCGCCTGTTATTTTAAGTTCTCTGTATAGTGTACTATTAGTTGACCCGCCGTCAGCAAATGCCAATATGCCTTTTATAGTTTTATATTTCTTATCTAATATATAGGTGGTTGTATTTTCATCATAATATGTGCTTGGCGTATAATAACGATTGAACATCTCAGTTGCCTGCTGACGTATATTAAGCGTAAATTTACCGGCATTGAAACCATTACCACTATAGGGAGTTAATTTTTGCATAGGAAAATAACCATTATTATATATAGTAGTCCCCTCTACAATAGTTACATTATAAAAACGTAATGAACCTCCACACTGAATTGTGATAGATGATACGTTCGATACATCAATTTCAAAACTATATGGTTTATCGGCAGTATTCATATAAAAGCACGTTAATACTTGTCCGTCGCCTGTTATTTTAAGTTCTCTGTATAGTGTACTATTATTGGACCCTCCGTCAACAAATGCTAATGTACCTTTTATAGTTTTATACTTTTTGTCTAATATATAGGTGGTTGTATTTTCATCATAATATGTGCTTGGCGTATTATAGCAATTAACTGCATTAATTTCTTCTTGGCGAACCTTAAATGAAGTTCCCTGCAAGAAACCGTTACCGGAATATGGCGTTAAATCTGTAATCATTATTTCTTTATCAGATGAAACATTTGAATCCGGTGCAGTAGTAGAATCCGCATTATTATTCATTTGCGCTATTGTAATCGCAGTATTAATATTGTCTAACTCCGACTGTAAATCTGCATTATCTGGTACCACTGTTAAAGCATTATTAACTAAAGTAGTCGCATCGTCGTAATTCTTCTGTTTTACCAATGTGTCAGCTTGAGAGAGGGTATCGGTCACACAAGACGCTTGATAAGTATTTAGCTGCGATGTGAGTTTGTAATCACCCGGTAAATCCACCAGTGCGGCATTCAAGGTATTGATTGCGTTTGCCCAATCTTTACTGTCCGCATATCCAGTGGCGGTATCCAAAGCGGTTTGCCTCTGTGAATCGGTCTGCGCTGTCTTATATGTATTAAGTTGCTGTGTTAGGGTAGGGTCATCAGGTAAATTCAAAAGTGCGGTGTTTAATGTAGATATTGCGTCTGTCCAGTCGTTGTTACTCGCATAACCGGCAGCGGTATCTAATGCCGATTGCCGCGTTGCGTCGATTTGTTTTGTTTTATATATATTTAATTGTTGCGTAACATCAGAATCATTCGTAATAACTGCCAATGCGGAATTTAACGTATTTATCGCGCTGTCATAATCATTTTTATCAGCGTAATCGGCAGCAGTTGTCAATACCTGCTGTCTGTATGCGTTGGTGGCTTTGCTCACACCGTCTATTGCTTTATCATAATTAGGGTCATCTGCAATTACTTGTTTATACTGAGGTATAGCGTCAGCATAATCGCCACTGTTGAAAAAAGTTTCGGCAGTATTAAAAGCAGTCCGCGAAGCATTGAGATTGTCAATAGTCTCTTTTGAATTGTTCAATTTTTCGGCTAATCCTGAAATATTCATTTTATCAATGGTATCGAGTTCCATAGAAACAACGGAATATTCAACGGTTTCGTTTTTGAAATCAGATACGAGTGTATCCAGACGAGTTGACAGCTTATTTTGCAGAGAATTATCGTCTGCTTTATCGGCATAGGTCAATGCGTCGGAATAATCACCGCTTACAAGTGCATTAACAGCTTTTGCCGCAGGGTCGTTCATTATTTTTATAAATATTACTCCCGTTGTAATCCCAGCTACGCAAATTATTGCGATAATTGCTATTAAAATCATTTTTATCTTTGACTTCTTTTTGCCGAAGATGTCGGGTTTATCATGCGGATTTATTACGGAAGTGTCAGATGTTGGCGGTTTTCTTTTCTCGGTTGTTTTATCTAAATCGTCCGGCACATATTCGCCTTTACCAGCCACTTCTAATGCGGCTTTAAATGCAGACGCGGATTGAAATCTGTCTTCCGGGACAAATTCACACGCTCTTAAAATAACCTGTGCTACTTGTTCGGTAGCGTTTACAGGCGCAGGAATTGGTTCTCCGTTAAAACGCCTGTTTAAAGCCGACAGACGTTCATCATGATTCAACATTTGTTTGTTCGGGTCGCAGAATGGAAGTCTGTTATTGTTTGTAAGCCTGTATAATACAAGTCCCAAGGAACAAATATCCGCAGTAGCCCCGTATGAGTTTCTGTTTTTCACTTCGGGAGCCATATAAATCGGCGTTCCGGCTTCTGAATACGAGCCTTTTGTTTTCTCTATTTCGCGGGCTACGCCAAAGTCGCCGAGTTTAAAATCACCGGTCTTTGTTACAAAAATATTATCGGGCTTGATGTCTCTGTGAATAATCGGCGGCGTTTGGTTTGCGCATACTTCTAATGCGGAACATATATCTTTTCCAACTTTTATAATCTCCGCTTCTGTGAGAATTTTATCGGTTATAAAATCTTCAAAACTTGTAAGTAATTCCATTCGTATGTGGATTTCCCAACCGATTTCTTCTTTTTTTTCAATGACTTTGTAATCGTAAACATTCACGATATTAGGTACGCTGCTAAGATTAATCATCATCTTAATTTCGTTTACAAAACCGTTTACAATGCCTTCAAGATATGTCTTCGATTCGTCGATAGTCATTCCCTCTGAACGAAGCGATTTTAATTCTGATTGTGCTTTGGGTATCGTTATAATCTTGATAGCCGAAAACATTTCAGCAGTATGGTCTCTTTTTACAGCCTTATAGACTTTTCCGTAAGAACCCTCACCGAGAAGCTCTATGATTTCCCATTCTTCCCAAACGGATTTAATATTTTCTACTGTGTTCATTGCCCCTTAACTCCTCCTGCGTTATTTTTAATTTTATTTTTTATAAATAATTTTCTAAAAATTGATTTTCTTCGCTTTTGGATTTTACATAAAATAATCGTTATATTATCTATACCGCCTTTTAAAAGCGCGTCATCAAGCAAAATATTAACACAAGTTTTTATGTCTTTATTATTTGAGAGAATATTTTTTATATCTTCTTCTGTAAGCATATCTGTAAGCCCGTCCGAACATATTAAGTAGCAGTCGCCATCGTTATATATTCCATGCGCTATATACGGTTCTATGATAAACTCAATTTCAGGTATGCCCAAAAATTGTGATAACGGAGGCTTTCTATCGTTGAATATATCTATAACATGGTCTTTAGATATTTGCGATAAATTTTTATTTTGGTATTGATAAATTTTGCTGTCTCCTATATTGCAGATGTATATTTCTTTGTCACCGCACATAACTATCGCTGCCGTCGTTCCGATACATTCAATAGATTTTTCATTTGCATAAGCTGTGATACTATTGTTCATTTGTTTACATGTGTCGATAAGAAAACCCTTTATATCAGGCGGGCTTGCTTTATTGCGCAGACTATTGAATGTTTCGGCGGCGATATGCGCCGCAATTTCGCCGTACTGCTCCCCGCCCATTCCGTCGAAAACAGCAAAAGCAGGGTAATCTTTAAAGGATACCTCGCCGTTTTCTATTGATTCTAAGCCGTTATTTGTCGCTTCTAAATATTTGCCGACGCACCAAAAATTATCTTGATTTATGCTTCGCACTTTCCCGATATTACATGCGATGGCATAACATATATTGTATTTCATGTCGAACCTCTTTTCCGTAAATTTTTATATAATTACATAATATTATTATATAACGCTGATAACTTCAACTTGTAATCTTGATTTTCGATTATAAAGTTTAAAAATTTTTTTCGTACATATTATATTTAAAATATATCATAATCATAATACGAAATCAAGCATTAATCCGAAAATTTTGTCTAAATATGTTTGATATAATCACGAATTTAAGGTAAATATAAATAAACATCAAAGTGACAAATTTAATATTTATTGCTTTAAATACTTCCTGCATTTTTTCATGTTTCTATAAACGCTCTTGATAAGTCTACACTTTCCATAACAAAGTTATTCTGACTTCGGAATAATTTTGGCAAGCTGGGCGCGAGGTGCTTCACACTCGCACTTTTCGCAAAATTTCCCTGCGGGAAAATGCGAAACGCTTGTCAGGGAAGTGTCCCTGAACTCTCAAAATCGTCCGCTGACGCTTCCGATTTTTTAAGCCGCTTCGCGTCTGCTGTGCGTCCTGCGGACGCTTGAAAACGGGGGAATGAACCAGCCGATTTTTGAAAAATTCGGTGGGTCATGTCCTCTCGTTTTCTCTTGTTTTTGCGGTGTCCGAATAGCCTAAAAGCTGTTCGGCATTTTGTTTTACCGTCAGTATCTCCTGCATACATTCGCGGGTTTCTTTGTACTTCGAGTACAAAGTTTTTTTCTCCGCAGTCAGAGCGGCATATTCAGTCTGGAGCATTTTTATCGTGGGCAGTTTGGCAAGTCCGAGAACATCAAATGCTTTCTTCGACTCCTTGTGCATTTCTATTTTTTCTTTATTGGCGGAATAATATTTTTTCGACCAATTCGACTTGCGGTATTCGGCGTAAATCTCTTTTGTCTTGCTGTATGTCCCAATGTGTTTTTGTAAATCGGTTATTTCGGGCAACCGTTTGTCTATTACTTTTATACGGGTACTAATTGCGTTAAAATCATTTTTTGCCTGTTGCGCTTTTTTTGATAATAAATCATATTCGAGCAGATTGTTTTCCTGCAAAAAGTTGAATGTTTTCGCAAGCTGTTTGAGATTGAAAACTGCCGCCCAACGGTTATAACCGGGCGAACCCTTCGGCTTAACACAACGCTGTATCTG
>Ga0123357_10004133_pt1 | contig 16919 bp, 11 predicted proteins | sample TergutEmb28metaG_FD_89873 | JGI IMG/M metagenome (GOLD analysis project Ga0123357, IMG submission 89873) | Embiratermes neotenicus P4 segment gut microbial communities from Petit-Saut dam, French Guiana - Emb289 P4 | ecosystem: Host-associated > Arthropoda: Insects > Digestive system > Gut ... | reverse complement strand
GGGTCACGCAAAAACGCGGACAACTGGGTGAAGGAAGTAAGGAAAACCTGAAGAGAAGAAACGGAAGGCTGGCGATCAGCGACACTAACGGCAGTGAACGAAAGCTTGGTCCCACTAATGTGCACCGTATCCCATTGAACTTGTATGGATTAACAGAATGTATAATAAAACTAAAACTCAAAACTTAACTTTTAAGCAAACATGACTCTGTGAAACCTAGCACTCTGAACATAGAAAATAAATCCTAACTTCACTACCTTAGAACAGTACCATCATCGTTTCACATTTCTTCCCGTGTGCTGATACACGCTCGCCGACACAGCATTCCATGAAGAAATAATCTATGGCCATGACGTTCTCGGAAATGACACAACGGATATAGACAAATGACGTCAAAAATCAGCAAATAGCGAAACTTCACTTGCCGTTATGCACAATAAAAGTAAATATCCTGCCCATTAAAATTCAAAAATAATTTTTATCCTACTGTATCTGCTTACGAGTCTGCAAGAGAACGCTTGCTGGCTCCTAGCATTATTATTTTTAACGTTCTTCACAACACACTACTACAAAATGTATCTGAGAAGGGGCATTTTAACGTTAGTGGGAAAGAACTCATCCCAAACACCAGAGATACAACACGTTAAATACGGAAGTACAATACGGCGTTGACAGAATGAACAGCTGACTTCGTTACTGTCACTCGCACCCTCGTTTGCGCGAGACTGGCAGACACACGCAATGCACACATGCCAAACCACATATCATCGACCACGTGCCAGTTGCTTTATATACATATATGTTCCCCCTACCCACTACTTGTCCTCTGACACCCTTCCTAACCACAGTTGCTACATCAGTTATTTTGCTTGTAGACCCGCTACTGTTAACGTTATCAAGTAATATTAACGCCTTGAAAGTCTGTTTCCCTTCCATTTGCGTCTGTGACTGCTCAGCATTGAGGGGTTGATCTGCGCATGGCCCGCCCATGACACGCTGTTGCCATTCGTAATAAACTCGCCACAAGTTGCCAACGAAAGAGTTCTGTTTAACCATTCCTATTCACTACATCGGTGAAGTAAAAAGCAAGTTGCGTTCCTAAGGACATGTTTTTCCTATCGCCTTCGTGTCACCGGTATCCCACCCCCGGCTTGTCACACCCCAAACGGCGCATGTCGCGGCAGTATTATTTACGCGGTGTTAGTGTGTTTCGTAGATGCTTACATGCATGTGATGGACAAAAATATATATCAGAGAGAAGGTGCATATCTCATCGCGGTATGTACAGCTCTTGACCAGGTCAATATATTTTGGCAATATACTGCTGTGTTGTTTTTTGACGATGGTAGTGGTAGTGTTGATGATGATGATATAGTGGTAAGATGTTTCCTGTTCCGTACTTCGATAGATTTATCATCAAATTTTTCAGTGTATCGAAAAGGAGTTTACTCAGTTGGCATAAAATTGTTTAACAGTTCTCCAGAATGCATAAAAAATGTATGTGGTATTCCTATACTGTTTAAATCAGCCCTAAATAATTATTTGTATTCTCACTACTACTCTGTAGACGAATATGTTATTGTAAGTAGAGTGATGAACCATGCTTACCCAATTATATTGTACCAGCTACTACTGTATGTACAGTATGTAATATTTTCTTGACTTGTTCAGTATCCAAGGTATTAGTCTGTTTTGGAATTGTAGATTGTAAATAAATTCAATTCAAGTTACTGGCACACGGTCTCCAAATTTTCTTTGTTTTCTGGGAACATGGTCGCCTGGTTTGTTCCATACAATAGTGACTTTGATTACCCAACTAGAATATGTCTAGGTGCATTCTTGCTAATTCAGCCAAATTTTTAAACCAAAATACAAATGTATGTGATGGAGTATCTCTGGATTTAAGCCCCAGAAAAGTATCCAACCAAATTTTCTCCCCACTCCTACCCATATTACCATTTACAATGCAGTTCCCTAGTATAACTACATTAAGGCCCTCAGACAAGATGGGAAAACTGTTAGCATAAGCATAATCTTAATTACAAAGTTATGGTATAACAGTTTATGTCTTGAAGATTTGTGCAGCTGTCATGTTGATGTGATGCTTTTCTTTCATACTTGTCAGTATGATAAGTATCTCAGCATAAAGGCCATTGAGCTCAACAATCATGACATTTTTTTTCAGAGGTTTTCCAAACCTGATATCATGGTTCCTATTCTCCTTGTCGAGGCTGATGATATATGTCTTGAAGCTTACACAGCAACAAAATTCAATAAAATCTTCTTGGGCAGACAGCCACATCAAGGTGGGAAAATTCTCCCATGATTTATGGACTAACTGTTCCCATCTTCGGGATGCTACTGTCCAGCCACAGCTCTGCCATGTGTTCAGTATGCAGGTATGGTTAAACGCACCAAGATATATCAACTTGCACTTGATGCAAGTTTCTGAGCTTAGCTGTTTGGCTGGCACTAGAAACATTAATTTTCAGTATGTAAAGGTAAAAAAGGTAAAGTGATCCTATTACAGGCCCAGTGTGGCCCAGAGGGTGGGTAGAGGTATAACTCTACTCTTCCATGACCCCAGCACTAGAAGGGGGTGAGTGGTCAGCAGCACACCCCGGCTGTACTTTACCCCCGGGAAAGAGCCGGTACCCATTTTACAGGAATTTTCAGTATGTAGTATTATTAAATGACTAGGCTTCAAGATGGATGGCTGTGGAATTGTAATGTGATTACCAGCAGTTGAAAGAGATTTTTGTCTCCTGCAAAGCATCCAGCTGTCAGGCCCACTCAACCATTTGTTCAGTGTGTATCAGGAGTTGTTTTACCAGGTGTAAAGCAATCAGGGCACGCAGCTCACACCCTTCAGAGCCATAGTAAAAAGTGAGTGGAGCTATGCTCCTTCATCCACCCCCCTGTATGCCTACATGGCAGCATAGAGACATCTCTGCTTTGCTTTAGGTATATTCTAGGACACTGAATATGCATACTTACCAATGTCTAGTGTCCTTCCCACTGCCATTGTGCTGAGTAATATCAATAATTAGGAAAATTAATTTTTCTCTTTACTTAGTGACTTATGTCTTTTTTTATTTCAGTTTATTTCACTACATTATATTTTCAACACTATTATACATGTTATTACAGAACTACATATTTAGTTTCAGGTATTTAAAATGACCTGTATCATGGTCCATTAAATGTTTCCTAATGGATACAATACTGTTTACTACACAGAATTTAAACTCACCAAGTGTCAGTATTTGTCCACAACTGTTATATAAATCCAGATAAAGTCTGAGTTATGGCCTGAAACTCAGACATGATGTATAATCATGAAAGCTCATTCATCCTATGGAATTTTATATTACTTCCAAGGATTATGTGTATATTGTTGTATAAATCTTCATTCAGTTTGGGGCCTTATTTGTAAACTGAGAACTTTCTGAAGTAAGTAATTTTGCTGTCCTGCAAAATTTAACCCAGTGAGTGCTGTTACAGCATACTGAAGTACAAATTTGCCATTATGTCATATAAGCACTGTTGAGATTTTCTGTAAATATCACAGATGCAAAAGAAGAAGTGTCTTTTTTCTGGCAAAGAACAGCAACACAGATCTAAGAAAAGTGCTGCAAGAGTATCTTGTATGAAATGTTCCTTCTAGAATATTCAAATTCAAGAACCATGATGGTTCCAGAATATGGTCTCTTATTGTAAAATGTGGGCAGAGTGAAAAATACGGTTTAACTATACAGGTGTTTAGATGCCTTAAACTGACATTTTTGTGTTATATGTAAGAAAACATAAAGTGTGTTCATTATTACAGTATCCTTGGCCATTTTACTGACATTATTACATCACTTGCTGAAAGTAAAATTAACTTTGCTTTCTTCCACTATTTCTGTTATATTCTGGAAGTCTGAAAACAAGAAAATTTTCGATTAATGATTAGTTTTTGTGGTAAGTGAACATTTATTTAATATTTGAACATTGTTCAAGTAAATTGGCAGGTATATATTTTAGTAACAACTAATAATATGCATTAAACACTCACCATATAAACACCAACAATTAAACCAAATAAGCCAATTGCACTTGCAAAGATCTCTATAATGAGTATTTTTACAAAAAGTGAAGAATTTGCAGCATCTGCTATTGCTGCCCCAGAGCCTGAAATGAAATACATATGTTGTTATAATCATTGGAAATAATTGGGGGTGGGTTTTGTAACAAAGATTTGTAAGTGACCTAAACTCATCAGCAGCTGAGAAAATTGATCCCTTCTTACCAGTAGACAAGTCAATGACTCTTGCTTAGAAGAAAAATAATTTTTATATTACTTTGGGTATCCCTGGTATATGAAGTGTAAAATAACAAATGAGTGTGCATGATGTTGTGCATTGTGTTTGTTGTTGTAATTGTTGTTGTTGTTGTTGTTGTGGTGGTGGTGGTGGTGGTGGTGGTGGTGGTGGCATCATCATCATCTTCATTGTTATTCAGAATACTGGAATATCAGATTATTTCACAGTATATTAGAAACTGAAAGAATTCAAAACAATTATTTAGCATGCAAGCTTCGCAATAGTGTTGTTGAAAACTGAATTCTTCTAATATATTATGCCATTTCAGTTGCTAAGCACTTACCACTGTTTTGGAGGAGCTAGTTACCTCCTTCTTCAGGGTTGCAGTAGTCCAAGAAGAGTAAGCTGCGCCAGAAAAATGGCTATATTAGGGCCTAGTTGCCTCACTCAACTTCCCATGGTTCTATGTACTGTCTGCGTCCCAGAATGCTGTCACCTTCCCACCTGTACCTTTCTGTCACATCCTAACACTCAAATACTGGCTTTCCATACTCTACAGGAAGGATCCATGATAGTGTAATCAGTATAGAGACTGGACTAGGGGCTGGCCAATCTGGAGTTTGATTCCTGATAGGCAAGAAATTTTTCACTCCTCCCAAACATCCAGCCAAATTATAGGGCCCGCCCAGCATCCGATTTAATGTATACTGGGGGGGTTCTTTAACCGGGCATAGAGCAGCCTAAGCATGAAGTTGACCACTCACCCCATCTGGTGCAAAGGTTATATCTGAGTAGAGCTGTACCTCTGCTTCTCCTTTATGCCTTAATGGCATAGGCAGGGACAACTTCACCCTTTTTACTACTCGTATTTTGTTGTAGATGGTGTTAGAGCCGGCACAGGTTTGTGTAATTAACAAACCACAACTTGGTTAACTCACAATTAAAAACTCCACCACAGGTCCACCAGTTACCTTCCCTCACCTTTCCTGCCCATTTCACCTCTGGCTGTACCAACAATATAGCACTACTTTCATTGGCTCTCCATTCCAGTCATCCTAACCTATATAATATACACATTTTTATGGCATTGACGAGTGTTCATTGACTACTAGGCACTGATGATGGATGCAGCAGACTCCTCTAAAACATTGGTAACTATGTACCAACTCACATAATATCATATCCCAGAAAGCTTAAATCTTCATTCATATGTTATTAAGATTGCTGTCTCTGGGAATGTAAGACCATGTAGTTTGGTAGATGGTTTACTCCAAATTATTGTCGCATATCGTCCCAAATACACATTGTCATGGCCCAGAAAATCATTATGTTAATATTCCCATGCAAAATTCAGATCTCACAGATGCATAATAGATCACTAATGTAAATGATAAGATATCACTGAAATTTACAAATAAAGGAAAATTATGTATTATATACTTAGCATATTCAGTAGTTGGCACTTAAATCAATATTACACCACCCATGCAATTCAGATACCATTCTTCTATAAACGAAGATACAATCTGATGTTTATACCTTACTGAAACACTGTGCCCAACATGGCAATACATTTTGTGTTTCATGTATGTAATAACATCATTAAAATCCAGCCTGAAAAATTAGGTATCAAATTTTGAAGTCCAGAAAAGTATATTTATGCAGATGGAGCCATGTATTAAGTATTTCAAGTACTGAAAGAAAAATGCAGTAATACTTTACTGCTGGTTTGTCACGGATTTCCTTTCTCAAAAATCAGTCAACCTTTTTACAAAATGGTATGCATATTCCAATGTAAATGTTTGCTTTCCTTCAACTGGAATATTTAATTAGGCCAACTAGAATATTTACAATAATATAAACAACCAACTAGATGCAACAATGATAGTTTATTAATGACTTCAATTAGCTCAACATGTTTCGGGCGATAGTTTCGCCCACCTTCAGGAGCACTAGACTGTGTTTACAGCTTGTGGTATAATGCACCAACGATGCTGCCAGCAGGTGACATGGATGAGGTGGAACTAGTTAACCAGTTCCACCTCATCCATGTCACCTGTCGGCAGCATCGTTGGTGCATTATACCACAAGCTGTAAACACAGTCTAGTGCTCCTGAAGGTGGGCGAAACTATCGCCCGAAACATGTTGAGCTAATTGAAGTTATTAATAAACTTTAATTGTTGCATCTAGTTGGTTGTTTATATTATTGTATCAATGATGCACGGTTACACAAACATTAAAAAAACGGAATATTTAATTAGGCCTGCGCTCTTCTGGAGCTGAGATAATCTTTTGTAGTCACTACTTTTACTGAAGCCACTCATATAGTTTAAAAGTGGCTGTTATAATACTTGTATATTAATTACACGTTAATTTGAGTGTTCTGGTACAGTCACTTACCAACAGATCCTACACATAGCCCACAGAATAAGTCAACCAACCCAACACACAAACCAGCACCAAATGTTACATATGCTGCCATCATTTTCAGGGCATTGCGTCTGTCATCTATGACTGATGTCTCCTGAAAATAAACAGTCAGCATTACTGATACTGAAAGCTGTAAACTAAGTATTGACGTATGATCATTGTGGCTCAACACCCACTGATTTGGTGCTTGGTGGTTTCAATGATCACATATCACTCATGAAAGAACAATTTATCATAACCCACACACTTCGTCAAAGTGAGATTCCTGGATGACAAGACAGTTGGGTTAAAAACACACCATCTGTCAAAATGTTTTGTCCACAAGAAAGTCTTGTCCTTTTATTTTCATAAAAATACAAAAAACACTTGTGGGCCCGGTAGCTCAGTCGGTATAGCGACTGACTATGGGCTGGATGGCCTGGGATCAAATCCCAGTGGGGACAAGATTTTCCACCCATCCAGACTGGCCCTGGGACCCACTCAGCCTCCTATAAAATGGGTACTGGGTCTTTCCCGGGGTAAAGTGCGGCCGGAGCGTGCTGCTCACCACACACCCCCTTCTAGTGCCGCGGACATGGAAGAGTAGAGCTATACCTCTACCCATCCTCTGGGCCACACCGAGCCTGTAACGGGATCACTTTACCTTTTTACCTTTTACAAATACACTTACATGTTGGTCTAATAAGGGTCTGTCCAGTTTGTTTTCTCTGACATGGAATTGTGTATTGGTGGGTTACAACAGATTGTTCTTTCAAGAGTGATATGGTGACTCGTTGCTTCTACTGTCTTACTTACATAGCTGAATTGTAGGTAACACTTAAATTAATGTGCCCAACCAACTAGACTTGTGAATATTCTGAAAGCCCTAGTGCTATAATAATTTAAGGACCAAGAGTTTTGTTACAATTTGATGAGTGTCAACAGAGCCTATAGAGCATCTAAACTTCAGGTTCCTATAAGGCTCTGATCTTTCCAACTGCTCAGCTTTTAATGATATAACCCCTGCATTGAATAGATGGTTTTATCTGTATTTGCAGTCCTGTAATTTTGCATGTCTAACGTGTAAACCGTAATCACTCATTAAAGAAAACTTGAATACATACGCCAAATTTGAGTTATCCAGTTATTTTATGATGTCTGCAACAGGCTATGGCTCATTTGGGCCATTACCAAGGAGTTAAATGTAATCAGCAGACATACCAAATGCTTAATTATCGAGTCAGTATTTTTATCTTGAATTTCTTTGTCATTGCATATGCCATTTTTATGTAACTGTATGTGTAAACCTTTCATACTTCCAAGTGTTGTTACGCTGAACTCCTTGATAATGGCACAAAGGGTCTGTAATATGCTTGACACACTAGTTGAAAAACCCAACCTTACTATACTTAGTTGGTTTGCTGTAACAAATCTATTTGCACGTTTACTCAACAGGTTGTTGCTAATTGCATTGCCAACATGGTAGCAGATATGCAAATCTGACCGGAAATACAGTTCAACCGAACATAAGCACAGTCAATTTTTATGAAAAATCAAAGTATCCTTAATGTCCCTTTTATTGAAATACCAGATGCCTACATAAACATTACATAGAATGTTTACAATTTGGAAGCATTTTCCTGTAATCATATTAGGATTTTGCAGTTGAAGTTTCAATGACTTAAACAAGGACATGAATTATATTTCGTCTTACACTGAAATTTAATAAAATGCACATTTTTTACAGAGAAAATCCTGTTGAAATGCAGATTACAGTATGTGTTCATATAATTGAATGCAGCCTAACCCTCAAGGAATGGGTCATCTGTGGAAACAATTGCTTGAAATAATATATCATTCTCATGCATGGAATTAAAGGAAGACCCACATTATAATCTGTTTTTTAACCATTTTACTTGCCATTACATTACAAAATTTCTTTAAACACAAAAGTAACAGCTTAAATAAGAAGTTTAAAGACACTGTAAAGTGAATAAAATTATGACTAAAATTAAATATTTTTGTTAAAAGAATCATTACTTGCAAAACACAAGTTACATCAAATCCATTTATGAACCTCACCACAAAACTTTTTATAAGCACGCCTGAATCAAGGGTATATCACTCAGCTTACTGTTGACAGACACAAACATGTATGCTACACAGATAAATGTTCCTGAGTAGCAAGAGATGAGAAGGACAACAAAATGCTTTGAGAGGAGGAAGAAAGTTTTAATGTATTCATACCTCAAATGCTGTTGTTCCAGCAAGAACAATTGCAGTTATCAATCCATAAATTGCTACAGCTTCACAAAAAATAACAGAAATTAAATTCTTGGTCTTAATTCGTGGTGCCTTTACACCACCACCAACGATGCTAGCACCGGTAGTGTAGATGCCTCTAGAAAATTGGAACAAAAATAAAAATAGATTGGTAAGACAGCTGGAATACAGCAAGGTGTTTTGCATTTCTTTCCTTTCTTTCTAAAACTAAAAATATCACACATATATAATGGAACATCTAGAATGTCCTGTGTCTTAACACAAAAGATCGCTTAGAGTTTTATGGTAGTGTATCATGTCTGTCTAATTCTGAGGTAAGTTTTGTGTACTGCAGAATATTTCAATAAGTGTCTTACACAGCAGCTCCAACCACTGACAGTCCCACGCACAATCCGATACCCGTACTAGCCCACATGAAAGGACTGGTTTCTTCAAGGAACCTGCATAACAAGATCACAGCTTTTGATGCAAATTCATGGAGCTTGTCATAACTACATAATGTCGTAAAGGATCATTTATTTCAGATGATTAGAAAGAAAATTTACATGTTCTTGAGAGGGATTTATGGTGATAATATATCTTAAATATATACAATTATGAGGATATCCAAATACTGGCATCAGAACTGGTTGGTGAGGAGTAAGGACAGATTGATTGCATGCTCATACAATTAAAGGAAGCAAGATAATGAAATTGTTTCAATGTGTCAGATATTCCTCAACTTACTGACCTTGTGATATAAAGTAACACATGGTTATAAGGGAAGCCTGAACATCATTTGTTGTAGGGTTTCCAATTTAATGCAGGCACTAAAGTATATACAAAATATAGTATGTGGAAGAAACTGAGCTATTTGTAATTTAAATGGTAAGATAAAACCTTGTTATTACTAAAATACTGCATAGTACACCTTTTGATGGATTCATTTCTGTGCTTTCTTCATCTTTTGTTTTGTTTCTAGTTTTGTAGTAGGCCATTAAATCATTGTATACGTATTTCTTTAATGGTCAGGCATAATTCTTTTCCATTTGTGACAAGAATATTCTTTTTAAGATAAATTCAAAAAAATCCCCATTTTACACACCAATATATGATCAGGAAACGGGAACTATTCAAGCACACTGCTGTATTTTCATTAATATCTTGTTTTACATTCCCATGTTAAACAGGTCTTGTTTATTAGAGCCACTGGTTTTCACTCTTTATTCTTGCGATAGGAGAAAAGTCAGGAGAGATTTCCATTTGATTCAGGTTCCATTTTACATTGGTTTCATTGTAATGCATCTCTCTGCCCTAATTTAGTGTATATTACAATGATCACAATTGATATTTAGAGTAAATTACTCTAAATAAGTTTATAAATTACAAAACATGTTTGATATGTGTGACGATATTCTAAACAGGGTGTAAAAGTTTCAGCTTGCAAGTCTGTGAGAAATAGAACACAGTATTACAGTTGCTTCTGACACACTTTTCTTGTGCTATGAACACAGTCCACAAAATGTGGGGTTAAGTATTAAGAGCAGAGTGAATTCAGGAAGTTGTCACCGAGTTCAGTAACTGTTATCCCATATAATCGTCATAAATTGCAAACATTTGGGAAGAAGGCTCAGGAAAATATCTGGACCAAAGAGAGATAAAAAGACTGGAGAACAGAGAATATTACATAATAATTCAGTTCATACATACTTTGTACACCTGATGTAGAATTCTAAGGATCATTGAAGCAATAATATCATGAATTTCTGAACTGAAGAATTCCACTAGCCTTGGTAGTATTGCATTGAGGTCTTGGAGATTTTGTAAGTAAGGAGCTGAGTTAAAGTCTGGTACTCATTATACTGTTTTATCACAAGCAAATTTCACATTGTAATAAATTCACATTAACATAGGAGAAACGCTGGGGATCTACGAATTGGAAATAAAACATTCAAAGCAGTTCAGAGCTTCCAGTATCTGGGAAATATAATTGATAATACTAACAATAATAACAAATGCATAAAAGAGAGAATTATGATGGGCAATAAGACCTACTATAAAAATAGACAACTGGTGAATAGTAGCCTCATATCAAGAAGCAGCAAGTTGCAGATATACCACATGTTGGTACGCCCAGTGGTTACCTATGGTTCAGAATCGTGTACACGCACCATGGAAGAGGAAAGAGCATTAGCAGTATTTGAAAGGAAAATACTGCGGAAAATATATGGACCAGTGAAGGAAAACGAATTATGGAGAATTCAACGAAACGATGAATTAAAAGTTATAATCAAAGGGGAGAACATTGTCAGGTTTGTTAAATGCCAAAGAATATGATGGCTTGGTCATATAGAAAGAATGCAAGACACCGCAATTCCAAAAAATATGTTGTATGGAAAGCTGTATGCAACAAGACGAAGAGGAAGACCAAAAATGAGATGGCTGGATGACGTGTCCACGGACCTGAGAAAGATGGGAATAAATGATTAGAGAGATAGAGCAAGGGATTGAGAGCCTTGGAGGCGTATTGTAAAGGAGGCCAAGGCCCACCCCGGGCTGTAGTGCCACCGAAGAAGAAGAATAAATTCACATTAATTTTTAGTGCTGAAATAAAAAAAAACAATACGCCGTACCTTTAAACTATGAAACAAGCAATTGAGTGCAACATGCATTCAGTCCTCGTATGATTCCCATGAAAAACTCTGAACCTGTCTCTCCAGAATGATCTAAAGGGACAATTTATAAATGTTGTAAGATGCTCCTAGCTGTCTTCTCTGTTTTAGAATACCCAGCAATTCCATCAATTGTTGGAATTATGTAATGTCGATTTCTAAGCAAATTTTTGTTTGCCAGTAGTAAGTCCAATATATATCCAATAAAGGTTGGATAACTGGGATACAGAAAGATAATTTATTATGAACCACTAATTTGTTCAATGTACAGGGCATTCAGAAAATCACTGTGTAGTTGATACTACCATGACAGGTATGTAGTAATGTAAGACATAGCAAAACCGGCTGAGTTGGATAGTGCAACACCACAAATTGCATTACTGACAACATGCAGATTGTGAGCTAATCACCACTTGCATATTGTGTGTAACTGTTATTAGTTTTGTGCACATGAATGTATCATGTGGTATGTGTTTAACTGCACAGTAACTTTCAAAATGTGTGCAGGAAAAGTGGTTTTACTGAAAGACGGTTATGGTGAAACATGTCCATTCAAAGACCAAAATAATAAGTCCAAAGTTTCTTCTTTATAAGCCAGAATTATCAGTTGCAGGACATGGACACAGTATTTAATTACACACATCAACACATGCACATGCACACACACACACACACACACACACACACACACACACACATATATATATATATATATATATATACATATACATATACATATATTATTTAAGAAATCTAAAATTTACATTAAAACATTTAAAATGCACCTAAATGTTTCGATCACACTATCATCCTCAGGGAGCATACATTATTCCTTGCTAAAGTTATAATTTAAAGCATTCAGTGAATTACTTTGTTATGTTAACTTGGTGCTGTGGCAGGGTATCGTGTTTTTGTGTGTGAGTTGTATGCTGTTTAGAATGAGCCTGGTTATTGTTGTGCGTAGTATGCTGTGCTCATGATGCACGGCATACAATGCACAACCATAACGATAAAAACGATAAAAAAAAAGGGGACACATTAGTTCAGCTGCATGAAGCAAACAGAACTTATACAATTTTGGTAGGAAAACTTAACTGGAAAGCAGGCACTTGAACAGCTGGGAAGTGGATGGGAGACATATATTGAGGTGGTTATTATATAGACACAACTGGCTCTGAAGTACATCCAAATATCTCTCTTAGTAGAGTTGAATTTTAAGGTTACATTAGCAGAGAATTTGTCATTTATCAGAATTTTGTTGCAGCTGTTGGATAAATAGTAGTATTATGATCATATCCTAGGACATCAGACCACAGCCACATTATAAGAATTCTATCAGGCCCTCAGTTACGAGAGGGCTGCTCTGTATTTGAATATTATAAAATGTTTCAGGATATCTTACCATGCTATACTTAGAGCTTCTCCCTTCCCAGTCAGTAGATAAAACAGAACTGTAACAAATACAACAAATACAAGTCATAAGTACTTTAAATCTTCATTATGCATGCTCACAAAATATGAACCTCCACTGGGATTCTAACAGAATTTCAAGCAGTCTTTTCTGAACTTTCCTATCAAGCATTTTTTTTTTTGGTAGCACAGCAGCCAAACTTGGACCTAGGCTGCCTCACTGTTGAAGTTCACACACAATTAAGACACACACACCTGGTAGGACTCCTCTGAAAAAGTGGTCAGCTCATCACAGACGCTGCTTCAAGTGGCTGCAGACAAATGTCTGAGACCGCAGGGCCACTGGGCTCAGTTGCCCAAGCAATATATTCATGGGAAATTGTTATGAATTCTGGCATCACCTTTCAATTTACAAATAGAGCTTTCCACTGTGAGGGAATTTGAGGGTGTGGTAGTTTCCACCACTTCCTCAAACAGCACACCTGCTTCTTTTTATTTCAGTCAGAATTTCTGTGACCTTGTATTTATTTGTAACAAACTCCATGGGGCAACATCCATCTTGAGAAGACAGTAAGTAGTCACCTTGCTAAGAAATTCTTGGTTTATGAAACTGAAATGTTTACAGGAGCTGAGATATGAACTTACTATTCTCTATGTGCTTTTCATGATCAGCATCGTTGTGCTTTTTATGTATTTCCACACTAAATTATCAACATCAGCATAGAACATAACATAGAATATTCTATTCAGGACCAGTCCCTCACAATTTTCTTCTACTTTATAAATGGAATTTGCTAAAGCAGAACCAATGCTCATCTTATTTTGGACCATTCTGAACAAGAAATATATTAGAAAAGTATTTATGTAGCCTATATGAAATTCATTTAAGCGTGTGTTCATGGATACAAAAATTCAGTGAGAAAATTTCCAGTTATTTCCATCCTGAGTCAATGACTTTCTTGAAGTATATAGGTAGTTAATGAGCTACTATTTCTTCCCCCATATCTAATGAATTCAAAATAAACAATCAGTATGAACAATTATGTAGGTCTTATATTTATTGGACTGTGCATCATTGTAATAGTTGAAAACAAAAGACCAGCCTGCAACACAGATACCACGCCAACCCAACCACAATGAAACACTAGCATACATTGAACCAAGAACACACGACCAATGTGGTAATTCAACAGAATGGTTGTAAGCTCCTGATAATGGATATATTAATGTCCGAAACATGTTGAGCACATAAGAAGTGAAATAAAATAGCAAGTGACATAAAGTTGGTCTTTTGTTTTCAATTATGTAGGTGTTCATATTTTTTCTTGAATGTCATCATAAAACACTAGTCTGGTTCTTATAAGTCCCCTCATCCATCTCCTAACCTCCACAATTGAACATAAGAATAAATATAAAGTGTCTCAGTACTTATCTTCCATAAGTTGCCACAACATATGCAAGACATTTTCACCTCAAAGGTCTAGAAAAACAAAAATTATTTTACAACATTGGTGTCCCAGTTAGGTCTGTTTAGCTTTAATAAACACATCTAAAATATATCAAGTGAATGGTTATCTAATCCTATCTAGTTCAAGACACTTAGTGAAAAGGGATAAATATTTTCTGTTGTAGAAGTTCCTGATTTTAGAACCATGTTATTACAAATGAATTTGCTCCGTATGTTTCTGATAATGGATTTCATTTCTGGCACTGTAACTTACTTATTCCAGTCACTAGAAGACTGAAAAATCCAAGAAACAGGTTTAATATTGTGATTCTCATTCTTATGGCCTCACTTTTCACCTGACAGCATGCACACTCATGTGACCTGAAACCTTGCAGTTACTACACACTTCCTTCCAGCTGCCTTAGATTAGATAATGTTATCTTATCACGTATGGTAACATGTTATATATGGTATTTTCACACCAGTAATTTGCCTACAGTGACTCTCATAAGTTAGTGAAAGAGAGCAGCATATTTTTGCTGTTTTCATACTTGTTATGTAACTTCTCAGGCACAAATCATTTACCTCATTACAGCACAATCCCAGTAAGATATGAGGTACGCGGTGGTGCAGTTGGTTGAGGCACTGCACTACATGCTGGAAGGTAGCAGGCTCGATTCCTGATGGTGTCACTGGAATTTTTCATTGACATAATCCTTCCAGCCACACTATGGCCCTGGGGTTGACTCATCCTCCACCAGAAATGAGTACCAGGAATATTTCCTGGGGGTAAAGGCAGCCAGTGCGTAGGGCTGACCTCATCACTTTCATGTGCCGATTGCCTTGAAATCTGGGGGCCTGAACCTCCTGGAACCCTCAGGGCTTATCCAGGCCTGTAATGGGATTGCTTTACCTTTACCTTTACCCAGCAAGATATTTTTTGTGAAAGCAGCTATCAAAGATTTGGTATTTTGTATTTTGTTGTTGATTCCAAGACATTCATAATTACTTTAATCTACAGCCTTCATAATTGTCCCCTTCTGACTGTGGATGTTCCACAGGTATTCACTGTGCATTTATTTTTATGGACTTATGATTAATTTACAGCCCAATTAACTCACATTCAATTAATTCAGAGATTATCGTATGGGTTACTGTAATGGTATCATGAAATATGTATCAGGTCACTTTCAGACAAGATAATTATCCTACATTTTAAATGGCACTCCATTTTGTGTGAAACATAGCATGTTCAGATGTCAGTTGAGTGAGAACAAGGGTACAGCATAGTTAATTCAGGATCCTGAATTAAGGGTTTCAGTTGCTGGGATTGTGGGGGTGAAGAAGGGACAGCAATGTATGAATAGGTCCAATCCTAGATGTTCAAGCTAAGTTTAAACTTATTTAATGTGATGCAGTGTCTGAGGGTTTCTCCATCATCTTAGTTTTTATAACACAAAAGTGCCATTTCAGAAGCATGTTCTACTTACATCATCTGGCAGCAGGCATGTGAAGAAATCCATGCTGTGATGGTCCCCTCAGAACACTGCTCACTTACCTTCCTTCCAGGGTATGTGTCCTTCTACTTCCATCATCTGGTGAAAAATGTAGGAACAAATTCTGTTGGGCTCCTTACTACAGTTACACTTACACCTTGCGTTTAGGGTATGAGAGTCCTTCAACCAAAGGGCTAAACAAAGTACAGATTTCTTTATATCCTTGTAACCTGAAGATGGAAATTGAATTAACTTCTGAAACATTGCCACTTGTATATATCAAAATTAGAACAATGTACAAAGTTCAAGAGAACAGCCTGTAATGTTGCTGCATTTTTGCCTTCATATTTTATTAAACAGGGAAAGGTTTCCCACATCATGAAGGCATGTAAAGGAAGTAGAGGTACTGCTCCACTTATTCTTAAGCTTGGCTGTAGATGGAGGTGAGTGTAAAACTTCATGTTCCTGCCATTTCATCCCTGAACAAAGAACTACAAGTTCCTAATAGATAGGAGGCTACATGAACCCCAGAGCCAGTCTACAATTTGGAGAAAATACAAATTTGTAGCCCCTGGTGGTATTCGAAATCCAGAATCGTCTGGCCCATAGCCTAGTCACTATATCCTTGCTCCTTCAATTCTATTAAACGTTTGTAAACCCCCCCCCGCAAATAATTTCAAAGAATTTTTCACAGCTTGTTTTTTTGTTTTTATCATGTATTGTAGAGATATGTGGGCCAGGTAGCTCAATTGACTGACTACGGGCTGGACGGTCCAGGATCGAATCCTGGTGGGGATGAGATTTTCTGCCCGTCCAGACCGGCCCTGGGGCCCACCCAGCCTCCTGTAAAATGGGTACCGGGTCTTTCACAGGGGTAAAGTGTGGCCGGGACATGCTGCTGACCACTCACCCCCTTAT
>Ga0123357_10004132_pt1 | contig 16920 bp, 6 predicted proteins | sample TergutEmb28metaG_FD_89873 | JGI IMG/M metagenome (GOLD analysis project Ga0123357, IMG submission 89873) | Embiratermes neotenicus P4 segment gut microbial communities from Petit-Saut dam, French Guiana - Emb289 P4 | ecosystem: Host-associated > Arthropoda: Insects > Digestive system > Gut ... | reverse complement strand
CTAGAGTGAGCAATTTTTTTCCTTTTTTCCAAGCGGGGTGAGTTTGGCAAGATTTGGGGGGGCCTGTGTTATTTGGGGGGGGGGGGGGTCTAAACCCCCCCCCCCCCCCTCCTCCTTCGGTACGCCTCTGCTCGATTATGAACATTGCTTGTACTGAATTGTTAGTGGTTTTGCGCTCTGTTTACCGTGGCGGTAACGACACCAGTCTGATGAAGTATGTGGGGCACAAGGGCGCCTGAGCCTACTCAATCTATTATGCTGATAAATATTTATATTAATTTGTTAATTCTGTTGTGGCTATTTGTTAATATTACGCTCCACATTCTATGCAGCTTGTTAGGAGCCATCTTCCAATTTAAAACTGTTGTTAACACTGACCTGCATCTACTGTCGAGGTTAAGAATGAGTGGAGCTGTGCCTCTGATCCCCCCGTATTCATTCACTTTGTTCTGCAGTACAAGTGTACCTTACCTCATTTACTTATCCCCCACTCACTATGTTTCGTATTATTCTCCTATATTTATTATGTACAATGTTTAAACTTTTGGCGCCGGAATTATTTTTTAAATTTTAGCACACTCTGTTTATAAAATGTGAATAAAACAGGAACCAAATACGTTAGAATTGTGAAACAAACTGCATTTTGAAGAGAAAAAACGGACAGTATATACCATGTTTAAAATATTCAGTACCTTTATTTGTTGAATAAATATATAAAATGCAACGTTTAGAGGTTAGCGGTGTGCGGTAGGCCACTATAGGGGTCTTTAGGCGTCAAAGGGTTAATTTTTGACGTAATATCTGAAGCTGTTTACGCTCCATGAACTTCGACAACCCGCAAAACACTGTATATTACAGTAGAACTCCACTTATTCGAACGCTTGTCGACCGGATTGCCAATTGTCCTATTCGGGTTGGCACTTCTGGAAACTTTTTCGTGAATTCTACACAACTAACTTGCCTTATAACTATTGGCTATCTGATCCAATACAGTACAGTGGCGTGGCTTCTAGAACTTTAATCATGGCGTTGCCGAAATATTTTGACGCAGGTATTTACTGTAAATATTATCAACGGAGTTCAATATGCCAAATGAAGCCTACTTTTAGAGAGAAGTTGAATTCTTCGGATTTCTGAGTAGGCCTGTCCGGATCGTTCGCCGACCAACTTAATACGGATAAGTGCAGTTCTACTGTATTCGATTTACAGTAAAATTTCTTTATCTCCTTATCTCGTGAATACACTGTTAGGCCTCGTTCACACGTTCCGGTTGTCGACTGGCCGGCAGGTTCCGATTACAGCCGGACAAAGTAGTGGGACACAGGAAAACATTGACGTATTCACACAACCCGGTTGTTTGGTCGGCCGGCTGCGGGGTAGCACGAGGATCTATCCACTACTATGCCAGTTCGCCGGCCGGCCGATGAGTCAGAAGTGGTGTATGTGTTGCTTATAAATACGTTCCCACACTCCGCTTTTTACCCGGCTGTATCCGAGCGACAATTTTTCACTGTGGTGTCAGCAGATTACTGAAACAGTATTCTTTCTAGATTTGAAGATTTGCGATTTTTAGTTCGACACTGATTTGTTATTTAATCTGGTGGAAGCCAGGCCCGTGTTTAGGGACAAGACGGATGATATTTATAAATACAGAAAAGAAACGAAACGAAAAAAACATGGAGAGAAATTTGTATTTGTCTTCAAGAAGATTTCGAAGCTCTAGAATATGTTTAAAACACGCATTTGTTGAATAGAGCCATAATTAATTTAACACAGCTGATTGAAGTTCATACATCATGTTTTTTTTTTTTTACTTCATGTACTCTATTGTTCATACTTTTGATGTGCCACGAAGCAGCTCCTGCATCTGTTACAAAATAATCAGCTACTTTATTTCTTATATTGTTCGCTGTTAACCCCCCAAGTACTGATTGTCCTTCAGGTACATTTTCAAGACCAGTCCCTATCAAAGCGTCTTCAAACTTATAACCATCAGTCCCAAGAACAAAATTGTGCAGAACAACATTGGCCTTAACAATGACGACTGCAATGTCAGGACCGATATTAAGACAGAATTTTTGCTGTTGAGATTCCAATCCGATAAGAGAAACGTAGGTCATGAAAACAGCATCCACTCGCTAGATATCTGGAAAAAGAAATCCTGTAATTAATAACTCTCTTTGTCACTTGTTCTATTATTATAACACACTCCAGTTCCTAGCTTCTTATTTTAGTTATTTAGTTTTGCGTTTTTAGATAAAGAAGCACTAAAAATGTAGGAAAACTTCCGAGACTGCTACGTAAAGTCAAGAAGAAACACAATGGAGCAACGAAGATCGGTTCGTGGTCTTCAAAAGCTAGAAAATATGTGTACAGTGATCAACTTGAATTCCTATGGAAACAGATCAATGAAGTGCCAACAGCCGGCAGTTTATTAGTGGATAATATGGAGGGGTGTCAGGTTACTAAGTTGAACAAATCAGAGATGATATCAACAATTTTTCCCAAGAAAATCCTTTCCTACTATTTAATCATCAAGTTTTTCTTTTAAAACACACACCAACATTACTTACCTGATTGGAACAGCCAACATTTCTACAGGTTGAATGTAGTTCCTCATTTTAATGTTACGACACTGAAGACTGTCCTCCAATCTGCGATGCAACTTGTCGAAAAATGAATCTAACATTCGAAAATAATTTAAAAACAATTCTGTGTCATATCGCAGTTCATCAAATAGTATGCAAAAGGCACCGAATTCTTCCCTTTTTTGAATTATTGGATGAACCCAGAGCAACCTGTCACGTCTACGTTTCGACGACGCTACAAGAACAGAGCAATTATTGAATTACGATCCACTGCAGATCACTGGGCATGCACGACTGCTTGGTCACAGCGTACTTCGTCGTTCGACTGGCCGTTTAGAACCGGAGATGTTTTAAAGTTCCAAGTGTACACTCGCCCGTCCGGTCAGCTCCCGGACGTTCGAACCCCGGAACGTGTGAATGAGACCTGAAGCTTCAGTTACTCCGAAGGCACAAGTGGCATTCTTCTTGTAATGTTTCGCAATATTATGTGAATGGGAGAACTCGTTTTCTAATCTCTACGGTCACGAACCGCCTTGGATCATTTCTGACAACGATGGAGATGAAGATAATACAAATGATCATGTCAACACAGTTTAACCCACCAGTGTGTCGCTTCAGTAATATTTACGGTCATTGGGATGGCGGGACCAATCTGGCACTTTGGTTGGTCCACAAAATGTTTCAATTTACTGAGCAATAAAACATCTGAACTTTCGACGGTGTGTTGTCTGAGGAACTGGACTTGGTCGCTGAGTCTGTTGACATCTAGCAGTTGTCAGCGACAACGAGCCTTAAAGGTCTCGTCGATCCTGTACGTACTAATGGGTACTAATACTTTGCTTATAGCGACTTCATTGTTCGTTGTTGATTATGCTGCAATGAAGTAGGGTCTACATATTATGCACTTCAAGAGAAATGATTAAAATTGCACGTTGTAGAATTGGAAGTGTAAGGTTTTTGTTGTGTTATTGTTTTGCGAATCAGTGCAGGAATTTACGACTTGATTGCGTTTATGATATGTCTCATTTAAAATATTGAATCTATTCTTAACTGGATATTTAAAATACATTTTAATAATTTCTGTCAGAAATAACAGTTACAAATTCTATTGTACAGGCTGATAATTCTCATGGCAGGTTAAAGCTTACTGTTGTGGAAATTGATCAACTGCCGAGAGAACTGGCTCAAGTAGACAAATATTTCTTGCCCAGAAAGTTTCTAAATTCTGAAATAAAACGACTGAGGCAGTTAACTTCCCTGCCTCTGGCCCATCAAACCTAACTTGCAGTTTTAATCTCAGATAAATCGTTGGCTTTATCTGAGAAATGTGTTAAGCAAGATTAATTTCACATACTCTCCAACATCATGCTCAAGTAAATTTGGCAGTCCTGGTTTTGGTGTCAGTATTCCTCCTCTTACATAGTAGTTGCAGTCGCATGACTATTTCAGAAGAACCGTAAGGTTTACGAGCCTCATGCTGAGATTTGCCACACAAAATGAAGGGGGACTTTTGGATGTAGCCCTGCTATACGTAAACACAGGCATAGGGTAAGTGTTTCCTCAGTATGACAAGAATCAAAACAAACACCTTGCCTTTTTCGCCCAGTCTTGATATTGTCCCAACACAATGAAGGGGAAAAACGAGGAAAAAATATGAAGCTGCCAGGGAATCCGGACTGGCTTGCAGTTTTCCGCCAATTCTATCAAACCCCCCCCATCTATAAATATTCTCGTCGCTCTCTTGAGTGTAGTGTGATGCCCGGTTTAACTCTTAATCAAATGCGAATGTCCAAGAAGCACCACGTTGACCCACTGGCTGTACACTTCAGTGCAGCTGCCAATACGTTCAGTAATTACATATGAGTTGTTCTAGTTCCATGACACGCTTCACAAACGGAACAGCACGGAGTAGCCTGCCTGCGTGATGATTGCTGTGCTGTGTAATTGAAATAGGTATTCCGTTTGATTTTTCTATACGTTTTCAGTATGCACCTGCGAATCCTTTATTCAGAAATCCAGGTTCTTTTGTACTCCTACGTATTCACTCTGCATTCAATTAAGGTACGTGTTCTTAGTCTACTTATTGGTATGGGCCCCTTTGAGATTCTCCTGATTCCTACGTGTCTCTTCTCAGTAAAGTTTATCGCAAGCATAACATAGAGAAATTGAAATTTATTGAACGGAAGCATCATATTTCTTCTGTAGACGATATAAATTACATTGTTGTCTGCATCCAATAGAGAATGGAAATTCAAATTTCAGCCCTAGTTTAGTAAGAATAAAGTTGAGCTTTTGCAATCAAACCTCACTGCAAACCGAAATATTTGCACGGGCAAATTAGACGCCTGTACAAAACTGAAAGAGAAGCAATGTCACTTTGGTTCTTTCTCTCACGCTGAATTCTTCAGGACCGAAGTAACGGGGAAATTTTAAAATACGAGACGAGATTTTCAGTAGCCGTAGCGGAAGTGTCACTTGACATCGTGATGGAAAGACTGAAATATATACATAAATTTTTCCTCATCCTTGCATTAGAGGAATATTTAAACTTACATAACAAAACCCAAAAACGTACTGTGCAAAATGTATGGTAATTAATAATGTGGGATTAAACACGTTTTATCCACTTTCATTAGTTTGTTTTATAACATAAGTTTCATTTTTGAAAAAAGGTGTTTGGAATCTATATTATAAAAACTGTCCAGTCATGTGACAGTACTTAATCACATGTTATGAAGATTTGAATTTGCTTTCAAAATCGAAGAATGAAGGATTCCCAACCAATTATCACTCGCCATATTTTTATTATAAATGACGTCAAAGCAGTTGAAATTAGAAAACGGAACTTCCACAAGAAACTCTTGCGCTTTAGAATTGGAATCCCAAAGCGGACAGCTTGGGCGTATTTTTGTACGATAAGCGCAAATTGAGAGGTGCGTCAGGTAACGTTGTGACGTATCACAGGGCAGGGGTGGGGGGTTCTGTGTTTGCTTCTTTTTCGTACGACCACATCGTCTCTGGTGTGAAATATTTTTATCGGCATGATAGCTTGTTTAATTTCCCAACATATAAAATACTGATTGTGGAAGGATAGAGCAGTTGATGTCCAAAGGAACAGTGTCCGGCCTTAGTTCAGTATAAATAATTGACGTGTTATGAAAAGTACTGTAATTCCTTTCAACTGTAAGAGTGAAGTTAGTTGATCGTAGCGGCGAACAGTCCCAGAGGGTTTTGTCGTTCCTGTGACGAAATTTCCTTCTTGTCTTATAGGCATTGAATCTGGGCACCTCTGAGTCTAAATACATTCATCAAATTTTATAATTTATTTCTTTCTTTTGACATAGTACATCAGATAAGGCTCGTGTTTCCATGTTGGAATATTCTGAGTGACCTCCTTGCGTATAATTTATCTTTTAGGCACATACATCGTGTAGATTGTAAATATAATCAAAGTAAATCTTTGCACTGACTAACCATAATTTGAAGATACCCATAGACTCCCACTTATAGAATTTTTACGCGTATTTATAAGTCAAGGACTTTATCAGTAACTGGATTAATTGGTTTAACAGAGTAGCGGAACGTTATTTAGTGTGCCTTTCATTGGAAGACAGTGAGCCGTCAGTTATGGGTGGTTCGAATCCGTCTACAGACAGCAGAACAACAGTCAAATGCAGTGCACAGTTTTCCTTCCATCCTGACATCAAAGTTTCGAAAGTGTCTTACTTAAGAAAATTTAATTTAATTTTTTATTACGTTTCAAGTTCCGAAACCCCGCTGTGAGTAAACGCGAAAGAAACTGACTGCCAGAATTGTCCATTTCCTTATATTACTGGTGATAAGCTGCAGCAATCTGATAATACAAGGAGTTTTAATTTGTATTGTTTGACATTACCTAGCCTTTATCACAGTCATAATAATCAAATTTGTATAAGAAGTGTCGTTACTTAAATCATGCCACGAACAGTGTCTCCTTAACTGTTCGATTTCTGATACATATATATATATATATATACCAAAGAGCGTTCTACCAAATGTATGGCAGAAACACACTCTACAAATTTGTATACGTTAATTCGTTTATATCCTTATCACTTGCAGTCCTTCTGCTGTTTATATTCCGTATCATGCAGTGAAATTTACATTTCAAGTTATTAATAACTTCCACATTTGCCGGAAGCTGGAGTGAAATTCAACAACCCATAATTTGCAGTCCCACAGAATGCATGGTGGGTTAAACTTGGTCCACATTACCTGTCCTTTCACCTTCGCCTTTGACGGCGTTATCTTAAATTTCAGTTACACTGAAACCTCAACAGAGGTCAACATGAGATATTATTTCGTTGAATTATATTCTTACATTTGTGGGCTTGGTAGCTCAGTCGGTATAGAGACTGTTTACGGGCTTGACGGTCCAGAATCGAATCCGGGTGGTGACGAAATTTTCCGCCTGTCCACAGCAGCCCTGGGGCCCACCCAGCCTTCTGTGAAATGGGTACCGGGTCTTTCCCGGGGGTATAGTGCCACCGAGGCGTGCTGTGACCACTCACCGCCTTGTAGTGCCGCGGTCATGGAAGATTAGAGCTATACCTCTCCCCACCCTCTGGGTCACACCGGGCCTGTAACGGCATCACTTTACCATATATTTTTAAATATCAATGCGTTTCTGGGCATCATTTTCTAGTGCCCGGTCACTTTGGTTCTGTCGGTATGCTAATGGGGATACTGACAATGACTGTCATTATTTTCAATGCCCGTTGCACTGAGCAAATTGCTTGAATCGGTAATAACTTGTACGTATTGGCAACTGAAAGTTTGAAATCGTCGCCACGACATGGAGTACATTGCCTGAGGTTCTTGTTATCTGTACTCAGTGCCTGCAGTCAGAAGTTTGGTAGCAGGTCGGTTAAGGCCACAACGTTTACCTGCACATCCGTTGCAGAACACGCAGATTGACCCATCTCATCATTTGACGTTGTATAATATAAAGTATTGTTTTATCCGTGTAAAGTCCAAGTTTAATTCGCCCATCCGGTCGGCCCATTTTCTTAGTTTCGAATTTCCTTCAGAAACGAACAGCAGGGTTTAGCTTGTTTTGACAGCAAGCGAAAACAGACAGACTGTGTTGATCACAGGTTCACTGATTATGTACGATATGAAATTTATTTGGCAATGGTAGTGACGGAACTACCGGCTAAATTTACTTAATATCTATCTAAGATGTTTATCAATTCCACTTTCGCTTAGTTGAAGGAATCGTTTTCTGTTGGTGCGTAAAGCACACAAGCGGCATAACATACACATGTATGAGACTAAGGCTTTCTATATAATATTTGAAGTCATGTTGATCGCTGTTGGTTAATTTGGAGAATTTTTGGATTTGTGTAATGGAGGTACAAATGTCATTACACAATTTTCAAAGAACCACTTCTCCCGTGTGTTTTGAAGTACCAAATATTATCCAGGGTGCATAAGAGGGAAAAATGGAAGAGAGTCGCATATTACAATTGTTTTCATTTCCATCACATGTATTATTTATATGGAAGTTCGTATATGTTACAAAAAAATCGATCTCTTAAAAAATATATACCAAATATATCTTATTAGTTACTCGGAGTTGTTGCATTCGTTACTGTGATTTTAATGTCAGTGTAATGCATATTAAATTCACATATGTATTTGTATTAGATAGAAACTTTGAAATTTTAATTCGTTTTATCCAGGAAGAGATCGTTCAGTCACAACCGCTAAAGTCAGCATTACTAATCAGCTTGAACCGGCAGTGATTTGATCAGATCATTATACTTTTAAGAATATATGACTTGTCAGCTCTTCTTTATAAAGCTTAGCTGGACACGGTAAACGCCCACACTCGCTAACAAATTTGTTGTTGGCTGTCACGTATCTACGATTAAAGAATTATAGTGATTGAATTTAATTATCACAAAGATTGTTGTAACGATACTACAATGCTGTGCCGTCTACTGTTTAATGAAGGTAAGGCATATTGACTGGTTTTCTAAATTTACTTCAATTCGAGTTGAGCAGTTTGGCAACTATATTTAGATTTTATTCCAAATTTACGCGTTTGAATTATAGAGACAGGAAATGGCATGTTAATTCTTTAAATAACTTATATTACACTTTGGCAGAGTTTGATTGATTAAATTAGTATTTATTATTTTGCCGATTTTGTTACATGTTGTTTCGTTTTACAAAATAGAATATATATATTTACTTCTATCCAAATTGGGATTGAATCAAACGATTGTTCTGCGAATCCTTCAGTCCTTGCTATAATAATATTTGCCAGATCTCTTTAGCAGGTGGCAGTGAATTGATTCTACCATAAGTTCTAGTGTCTTTTCCCAGGAAAACGTGATGGAAGTCAAGCCATCATTTTGGTAGGAAAGCAATACATACAGTATATAATGTATTCAATTGTCTTCTGTCCCCCAATTCCGTAACAGTGTGTTATTTTACAGGATATTCTGTGTCAAACCTCTTCAAATATTAGGAAATTTATAGTATCCTTATTTTCAAATTTTATCGACTGAAATTACTTTCTGTGTAAACGTAATGGGAATAGAAGTGTTTTATCACATTTTACTTGCTTTGTGAGTGTCTTTTGACACGCCGCATGACACAGCTACAAACAATGCATGCCAACTCTCTGTCCACGGGTTATCACGTAACATTTTTATCAAGTGATGAACATTATTTCAACACTTTTTTCACACTTTTCATTTGTCTGAGTCTCGAGAAGGAGTCACTTTAAGAACTTTAGTTTTGTACAATGACATCAGCTTGAATTGATGTTACCAGCATTATTGATTTATTACCATTATTAATATTGTCATTGTTTTGATATTACGTGCGTGTTTATGGAGATACAAAATGTTGCCCGACGTCTTTCAATGCTACCGGTATTCGAGTTCTTCCTCGCAATTTCGGAATCTCCTCCCCGTTTTCGTCACTCGTACCAACTTTCCATCTGCTAGGTTCGTTACTACTGCAATCTAGGTGATCAAATTTGTTGACAACATTAAGAAATCCATTACTTCATAAAAACCGTTAGTTCGTTAATCTGTGTCACTCTCAAATGAACTTATCAAATTACTTATTTTCCCAATAATTAATTCATTTTGTTACTTTTCCACTGCTGTTACATTTATAACATATTGTCTCTTTATTATTCCCTTTTTGATTATTTGTGTTATTTTAGTGCTTTATTTCGCTGGCTCTGTAGTAGACCCTTGTGTTGTTAAACGTGCACTTAAACAATAAATAATGAATTTATATTTATATATGCGCCCACATATAACATAAGTTGAATTTCCTCCGCTCATACTTGAACTTGGACACAACACTGTGCTTATATTTTGAGCCGATTATCAGCGTTATGCGCTTAATATTACCTAGATGAATTTATAAGTCACAATGAAGGGTAAAAGGTAAAGCTTTCCCTGTACAGACCTGGAGTGGCCCAGAGGGTTCCAGGAAGTTAAGGTTTCCAGATTTTATGACAACGGCACAGGAAGGTGGTAAGGTTGTCAGCCATAAGCGCCGGTCGCCTTTACCCTCAAGAAATGCTCCTGATACTCATTTGTGTTACAGGCTGAGTCGACCCCAGGACCATAGTGCGATCGGAAGGATTATACAATGAAGGGTGAAATCTATGTCAGGGATTTTGCTAGAAACCTGGCTGTAGAATATAAGATGTGTGAAACGTTTATGACTTGATAAAACGTCACTATATCTGATCTAATTAAGGAATGAAGTATTGTAGTCCAGTGTTTATATGTTTTTCATGTTTCAAGTAAGGCTAATCTAAATTTATCGTTTCAAGTACTATTATTTAGGACTAAAAGATATAATGATTTTTAATTCTGCAAACATGTCAATTATATACACATATTCAGCCCATTGCTTTCTCTGATTTTCCGTATATCTTGGATACAAAGTATTTTTCTATTATTGGTCTTCTCTTCTACAATTTACAAATTACCTTTAAGAAAATCTGCATTTTTCTCTGTCAGGTAAAAAGAAGCGATAGGAAGGAACAGACAATCAGCGAAAATTGGATTCAAAATCGTTTTTGATCAACTTAAGATTTGAAATTTTACAGTTCAGTCACTCATACATCTACAAAAAATTAAGAACTCAGGTTAAATATAATTTGTTTAATTGTACCCTGTATCAGAGCTGCACATATATTTCGTTGAAAATATCCCTTTACAAAATGTTCACAATGAGAATTACAAAAGTAATTTCTGAAGATTCATTGAAGAAGTCAGTAGGTCGGTTCAAGTGACCAAGCAGTTCTGCGCTTGTATTGCACACTGCAGCTACCTACTTGCCGGCAAAACATTGGCAACTCCAAAAGGCTTTATAGAGAGGAGTTGTTTAGTAAATATTTCTATCGATATACAAGATTTTTTGCATATACACGTATTTCAGAACTGTATTCTGTTGAAGGACAGTTTAATCTCTCCGTGCATCCTCAATAAGAATGATTTTGCTTCATAAACAATACGCACAGGCGTCTCTTTGCAGGGCGCCACTTCGAAGCGTGACAGTATGTGACACAGTCCGGCCTTCACCTGCATCAGACCGAAGCGCATTCCTACAAAGAAAATAAAAAGAACAATAGTGAGGAACTGCGAAATGCACGCGAATTTATCGTCTCACTGAGCTAACTTTCCATTGAATTTAATAAAATTTATTATGGGGATCTTTACAGGTAAAATGAAATCTGCATAAGCCAGGAAACAAACTTATATGATTTCAGGAATATCATGATAACAACAGGAAAATGACAGAGCGCGGTAGAGACTTGACTAATTTTTAATAATTTGATTACCAACGGTTGTAAGATATCAAAATCATACATTAATTTTCCTAAATACAATACAAACTTTGGATGATGTAAACACCGAGATTTGAAGTATGAAATTTCATGTTTCGTTAGCAGTTCTTAAGAGTTCCATTTCATTTTATGAATAGAATTTAAGAAACTAAAAAAAAACATTAAACAATTAGGTTATTTGATGGCGTAAATGTTGAATGCTTATACTCATTTCGGAAGAATGAAAAATGTTTAGAGTACTTGTCTGCAGCAATCGGAAAAATTATTTCTAATTAAAAAAAAGGTGTAAATGTAGAATTCTTCAATAGAGACGTCTGCTAGCTAGCCTATTCCCATCCTTAAATTATACATCGCTGCCATCGCGTTAGGAGCTTGCGTTATGCTTTACTGAATAATTAGAGAGGGATGTCACAATATCACTCACTGTGCAGTTTCATTGCCACACTTGACGGTCCGTAGTCAGCTGAACACAGTGCTGCGTGCAGGTGTTTTCTGTCCGCAGACTGCAATAACCGAACTAGAATTCTGACCTTTCAACGTCGTGGGGAACACGTTTGAATTTCTGCACATTTAATCGCCTTACATTTTGTAAATCTTGTCCACGTGTTTCTGCCACTGGATTTTGTAATAATGCAGAAGTTTTCAAAAATATGCTATGCTATGGCCAATTGGTGGAGGAATACTTTGCTGGTACTGCATTATCGGACGGTAATTTGCACGGTCTTTTGTTCATGTCTCGGTACAGTTCTAACAAATAGAAATAAATGAATACCGGATATTTTAAAAAGAATTACAGATGGATATAACGCAAAATGTGCAATATTCCTGTACTAAAGAGTCACATTTCACTAAGAGGAAAACAATAGATATCTATAATACATTGGTAAGACCTTTGGCAAATATGGAGCAAAATGTTGGAAATTGAAATAAGATATTTTAAATGGCTGGCTACATTTGAAATATTAAAAATCAACATAAAAACTTGGAAACAGGGGTGAAGAGACAGAGCTGGCTTGGATACGTCCATTTAGGACGAGAAGGTCCGCTTTGGATTGCGGTTGCATCTAAGAAGAAAAACAAAAAAGAAGAATTTGGGATGTGATTAAAATTAATTAAAAAAAACTGCAGCCTTTCCACGAATCATTTCCGAAGCCACTTCGTTCATGACTGGAAATCTCATTATACATTGAGCCCATTGACATATTTCATAACAATGTTTTGCCATATCTACGGTCATGATTGTGGCTAATACAGTGCGTCCCACTCGCTACTAATGCCGGCATTTCTTTAATAATTTTACCACTAATGAGGATATTTTCCAACTATCCTGTGTGAACTCACACATACACTAACACTCACGAACAACAACAGTATATTTTAGGCACCCTTAGGCAAATGACAGATAGACGCTTCAGGCAGGAAACAAGCTGGCTGGCGGACCGTTGCTCCGTGTCGCAACAATTAGGCTCACTACAGACACACACTACAGACACAATCCTCTTCATTTCTCACACAATGAAAGTACTCCTGTTCAAATTTTGTTGCAATATCTTGGTGTTAGAATTATTAAAGAAAGGTCGGGTTCGGTAGCGAGTGGGAAACACTGAATATGAGGCTTAAAAATACGGTGGGGATTTGAATGAATAACCCGCGGAATGTTGTCTTAGCAAGACGAGCTGGAAGTAAGTGAGCTGCATTGCGCCAGCATCTCTGTGTTGGTTGAGATAAGAACTTGAAGAGAATATACTTTGCTGTCGTAACTATCTAAGGGTCTAAGTTTGGAAAACTTGTATTGTGCACACAACATTTATGTTATGTTTTTCTCATACTTTCTAAATAGCGTACTGTTTCAAATAAACGAGTAGGCGTCACTAAATTGACAACCATAAAAATTAAGCCTTTTTACACCGATTTTTATGAATATCTTAAAAGCTCAAGTGATCAACAAGACATGCAGAACTTTAATATCGAATGTGGCAAAATTGTACCATAAATAGGGAAGTTAACATATAGAAACTGCTTCGTGCTCACAAGCATAGCTCGTCTTTCGCTGCGTCTTATTTAGAAAGAACCCAAAACGTGTGTTGAATGCATTTGTGTTCATCTTGTGTACCGAATTTGATGAAAATTGGAGGAAAGTAAAATAGGGGAATTTATTTTTGACCTTTTAAACAACTTGACCCTAACTGGAGATATCACGTACCGTGTAGCATGAATGTACTTAGTTTGGAACCGTTAAAAAGATTAAAATTTTCACCTTATTATTTGCATTGGATAATGACAATCATTCGTTAATTTAGCACCTAAATTTGTATGTTTGAACATAAAAAATCTAACAGCTTACATCTTTCTAAATTCGTAATGAAATTAATAACGTTCGAATATGTTACTAATACTGATATTGTCTGCTTCAGGTGGGCATGCACGATCACACATTATTGTAAATTAAAAAAGTCACAGTGCTGTCGGTAGTGTGTTTTGTTTTAAGGTAACTATTAAACATTTAATATAAGTTTTCTTAACCCACACCAGCTTCTTTTATGATCACTCAAATTTGTAGTAATTTGTTAATTCAGAAAATTTTGTATCTCTACGAAACTGAAAGGCGTCGTGGCAAATGAAAGACAATCTAAATTCTCAGTAGCCGAAACCTAAAATTCTTGTGTGGAGATATCAAATGTCTGTCCTTACCGATACAAATTCTCGGACCCTCGCCGAATGGAAGATTGTGTACTTCGGTCTACTGCGTTTGGTTTCCTCTGTGAAACGGTCTGGGTCGAACTTCTCCGGTTCTGGGAAGTACGTTGCATCAAAATGCAGACCTAATATCGGGATATAAACCCCGGTACCGGCTGGAAGTGTTATTGTTCCATTTCCTGTAGGGACTGGCAGTTCGTAATCGTTGCAACACTTCCTTTCCAGAAAAGGAACTATCGGGTACTTCCTCAGAGTCTCTGTGGACACAGAAACAGATAACAGGGACGTGATTTATAAATGGAAGAGCTATTGATTTTTCGTTTCGTGAGAAATTATGAATCTGTGATTTAATTCAGCCTGTCCAAGCGCGTCCAGTGGAACGGTATTTTGTAAATGATAACTGTTCTGTTGTGCTGATAGTTGTGCTTCATGTATCAGCCGATTTAACCTCAGAAAAAACCCCCGGGTGAACACTGAATATTTCTTGTTTATAATAATTATTTTAGTAGCGAGTGAATCCCACTGCAGATGATTCAACGTACATAGTGATACTGACAGAGAAACATATAAACCGAGGTGTCAGTTACATGAAATGCCGTTACATTCTTAACGCATTAAAGCAATGTATTTCTTAAACTAAGGTATATAATTTAATATATAATAAAACTTATAAGTTACAGAGAACTGAATATATGTGCCTTTCAACACATTTTCAAATAATTATACACGCATTTAAAGGATATGCAGTTTATAGCAATGACGCCCAATGAACTATCTAAACCCTGAGCTGTTCCGCTTCAACTCATAGTAAAGAATATGACGCAAACCGCATAAATATCCACACGAAGCAAATCATTTTGAAAATACTCCAAACCCTATTCTATTTGCGTTGGCCGTAAAGTTTTCCAGGGAGAATGAAAAAGTATGGTGTAAAGGAGTTGGGGCAGCCCGCTATCGGAAAACAGGCGTTAAAAATCTGTGTGCTCTGAACTGTGACATGGAAACCCTTCTGACCTATTTTTGGAACTGAATAATTGACACAGCCCATTCACAATTTGATGTTTATGAGCATGTAGACGATACATCTTGATGTAGGATTATTATCTTAAATTTCAGTATTGTTACCACATTAATTACATTAGAATCACGTGAATAATAATTTTTCCCTTGCACAGAATATTTTAGATTTTTCTAATTAACCTCTATAACACCTCACAATAATCACAGCCTACGGCCTTCTTGCACATGCGGTAGCCACATAGTATATTGTCTATATTGTACTAGTATACATTATGTACTATGTTCGTCCCTTGCGAGGAAATTGTCAGTGTAAAATGCGAGGTATATTGTTTACTTCAGTCAAATTGTGTCATATAACGGTACATCTAGCAATTTTAGTATTCACCTCTTCAAGCCCCAAAAAATGTCGAATTTTTCTTTAAACACTTTTCGTTCCTCACCTGACACAACCCTGTCCAGGTACGACATACCCTGGATGCAATCATATGTCAGTTTACCGCCGTGTTCGCTCAGCACCTGCAGGATCTCGTCCCTCAGACTCTGCTGAATCTCAGGATGCAGTGCAAGCTCGTACAGAGCGAAACTCAGAGTACTACCAGAAGTCTCGTAGCCCGCTAATAGAAACATAAACGCCTGTGCGACAAACAAATCGCCGTCTATTTCTGAAAAAGCGGAAAAACGTTTCGTTGAAGTATCGCAGCTCGTTATGTCTTTTTGTTACCTACAATTGTTGCTTGGATCGTCCTCATTTCTGTGGTTCAAAATCCACTGTGTTGTGCAGATATACTCGTGTGCTTCTGCGTGACTTTGACGTGTCCTTAATGTGGTAAATTTGTTCAGCTGATCTATAAGTTGTAACCGGTGGATTTTTTTTTTATTTTCTCCACTATTTATACTCCCGGTCTGAGGTTGACCTTAAGTACATGTTTGAATAAATGTGCAATTAGGCAATTACAGTGTCACGTTGAGGAGCATTCCAGTGAATACCCTCAGTCTTAGGAACTTTTAGGTTGAGTAAATCTGGACGGCAGGTCAGCAGGTGAGTGGCGGTGAAGTCTACCCGGTCCGCGCTTCTCGAATAGTGAGGTCGTGAGTTTGTTTGGATGCGCCTGAATTCTGGCTTTGTAGTTGGAGCTAAGCCGAGCGATTTCGTCTCGTATGGTTGGTATTTGGAGATCCTTATGTAAAACTTGGTTGGGTACATACCACGGTGCATTGGTCGCCGTTCGGAGTATTTTATTTTGAATTCTTTGTATTATCTCAATGTTTGTCTGAGACGCCGTTCCCCATAATGGGGCGCCGTAGGTCCAGATGGGTTTGAGTATAGTCTTGTATATTAGTAGTTTGTTCGCCAGAGATAGCTTGGATTTGCGACCAATGATCCAGTACATTCGTTGCAGGAGTAATCCCAGTTGTTTACGTTTGTGACAAATATGTTGTTTCCAAGTCATCCGGCGATCAAGGTGAAGTCCCAGGTATTTAACCGTCGTGACTTGGGGGATGTGTGAACCATTTAAATGAACTGCTGGGCAATCACCTGTCCGTAGAGTGAAGGTGATATGTGCTGACTTGGTTTCATTCGCTCGAATGCGCCATCTTTTTAGCCAATGCTCTAGCTTATCCAGGTGCAGTTGGAGGTGTCGGGTTGCCATGTTTGGATCTGTGTGAGAAGCCAGTATCGCCGTATCGTCGGCGTATGTTGCAGTTAGTGTTTGGTCAGTGACAGGTAGGTCGGCAGTGAAGATG
>Ga0123357_10004131_pt1 | contig 16921 bp, 14 predicted proteins | sample TergutEmb28metaG_FD_89873 | JGI IMG/M metagenome (GOLD analysis project Ga0123357, IMG submission 89873) | Embiratermes neotenicus P4 segment gut microbial communities from Petit-Saut dam, French Guiana - Emb289 P4 | ecosystem: Host-associated > Arthropoda: Insects > Digestive system > Gut ... | reverse complement strand
CCCGCAGAACCGTCCAAAGTTAACGCACCGCCGTTTCTTATCGCGCCGCCGAAATATGTAGACGTGTTATTTGTAAAGCTTGTTCCGCCTTCAATTATCAGAATGTCCGTATTAAATATTGCGCCGCCCATGCTGCCGCCGCCGGTAACTTTGTTTGAATCCAAGACGGTATTTGAAATTGTTACGGTCCCGACCCTGTTATACACAACGCTGCCGTATTCATCCGAGGTGTTTGAACGCATTGTGGCGCTGTCTATCGTTACTATGCCGCCCACTTCATTATCTATTACGCCGCCGCCGGGAGACGAATAATTTGATTCGTACAAACCGCTGCTTATGTTGACGGTGCCGCCTTCATTGTAAATCGCGCCGCCCCAGCCGCCGGAGTTTGAACTTACGGTGGTATCGGTAAGAGTCAGCACCGCTCCGGCCCCGCGGTTATAAATCGCCCCGCCGGTACCGCCGCTGTTTCCGGTAATTAACGAATCGTATATATCCATGGCGGCGGAGTTATGTATAGCGCCGCCCATGGACGCCTGAAGGTCTCTGAACGTATTATCCGTAACGGTAACTGTGCCCGCGTTTGAAATCGCCCCGCCGGCGTAATTTGTAACGCCTGCGGTATTTTCAAACACATTGCCCGCGTTTAAATTTAAATCGCCTACATTGTAAATCGCCCCGCCGTGACTGCCTGCACCTGCGGTATTGGAATCAAAAGTTGAGCCGGATATTGTCGCGCTGCCGTTATTATAAATTGCTCCGCCGTGAGTTTGAGACGTATTTCCGCTAAACCGCGAATCATCAATTATCAATGTTCCGTCATTTTCAATAGCGCCGCCGGTGCTGTTTAAAGCTTTATTATTTGTAAACGTACTGCCGGATATGTTTATCGTTCCGGAGGAATTATAAATCGCTCCTCCACGGGCTGTGGCCGCATTAGAATCAAAAATTGAGTCGGAAATTATTATGTCGCTGCTGTTATAAATCACCCCGCCGCTTCCGTTGCCAGAAGCGTTTTGAAATATCAAACTGGATATGGTTGAACCCTCGGAACCGGCCGCAAAATTAAACTGGCTTCCACTGCTCATATTAATGATAGAAGGAGTTAAAGTGTCGGAGCTTATGAAATTGAGCTGTTTTGTAATGCTGTTTATTGTATTGCTGGGAATATTGCCGTCAATCACTATATTGTCGCCACCGGATGCGGATGCAGCGTCAATAGCGTCTTGTATGGTGGAATAAACTCCGGGAACATTTAAATCCGCGGCATTGGCAAAGTTGTAGATACAGAAAAACAGAATGTAACTAATTAAAGATAATTTTTTTATCTTTTTCATAGTATAGTATCTCCTTTTAATATAGACGATGCTTGATTATAACAAATTTACCGTATCTCATTTACGATTCTGTGTCTTATAAGGTATGGCAGCGCGAAACATGCGGCTGCAAAAAGCGCAAGTTGGGCCGAAGGGATCAGAGAATATGCCGCAGGGATGTCTCCCAGGATGAAAAGCCTGAGCTGCGTCAATGCGTATGTTGACGGAAAGAGGTACGAGATTACCTTCATGACAGGAGGCAATGCTATGTGCGGCCAGGCCATTCCTGAAAGCATTGCGGCAGGGAATGAATAGAACATAAGCGCGGCCAGCGCCATTTCCGGAGAAGCAAACAGAGCGGAGACCAGCATTGCAAAAAAGACTACGGCCGCTATAAATACGGTTGAAAGTATAAAAAGACCGGCAAAAGAAACGGCGAATACGGAACCTGACGGAAGTATAAGAAAAATGTTGGCCAGATTTATGACTATGCCTATCAGTATGTAAGGCGCGGCTTTGCCGAGAAACATTGCGGCAAAACTTCCTCCGGAAGCAGTTATTAGTTCTTTTCCGGTCTTTTTGCTTTTTTCAAGCGACATGGTAGTGCATACTGCTACAAGGAGTATCTGCTGTAAAACCGCAAACAGCAGACACGGCAGTATAAAATCCGAGTAGTTCATCTGTTCGTTGAATATGTATCTGACGTCCGCTTGCAGCGGGGAATACGCCGCTTTGGCGGCGTTGTAGGAATATCCCTTGTCCACAAGCGCTTTTTCAAACTGTCTGCGCGGAAATTCCGATGAAACAGCCGCGGCCTTTCTCATTACCGTGCTTGCAATCATAAATGAGCTGGCGTTTGAAGCGTTAAACACCGGCGCGGCGCGGCCTTTTTTTATATTTGAAGCGAAGCTTCTTGGTATCAGATAAAATGCCCCGACGGCGTTTTTGAATATGCCGCGGTATCCTTCGTCAGGCGATCCGTACGTTTTGGCTATCTTAAGTTCCGGCGCTGCGTCAAGGCTGCGTACAAGTTTTCTTGAAAGCGCGGAGCCATCGTTGTTGATTATGCCTATGTTAATTCCGGTCGCTCTTTTATTTACGTAAAGGTATGAAAATACAATGCCGTAAGCCAGCGGCGCGGCAAAACATATCAGCAGCAAATCTCTTGAAGTAAAGATCCTCCGGCATTCTCTTAAAAAGACTGATTTAAAATTTTGAAATCTCATGTTTTCTCAGCCTCTTTACGAATTCTTATGTTTACCAGAAACAGCGAAGCCGCAAAAAATACGGCCGCAAGAATTGACAGCTGCAGGACGAAAGGATACGTAAATTCTATCCCCAGGTCTTGCTGGTAAATTTTTCTGAAAGCCTCTATAAACGGCGTAAGGGGAATGAGATTGACAAAGTATCTGAGAAGGCCCGGCATTTGGTCAAGAGGCCAGGTGTAACCGGAGAAGAGGAATGCCGGAGCTGAAATCAGCAGGCATGCCTTGAGAGCGTCCATTCTGTTTTTAAAAACCGCAGCGAGCAGAAGGCCGAGAGATACCGACGCCAGCGACACGAAGAGGCTTAAAAGCGCAGCCGAGGCCGCGGAAGAAGCTATAGGTATGCCGAAAACCGGGAATATTATGCGGTATAAGATTTCAAAATGTATCATGGCCAGCAAAACATAAGTTATGGTTTTTCCGGAAAGAGCTTTGAAGACGCTGTTTCCGGCGGCGCGTTTCATCCGCCTTATCGTTCTGAAATCGTACTCCGAGGCAAGCGTTAGCGTCCCGGCCAGAATGAGCAGCTGGTGCAGCACGGCAAGCCATAAGCCCGGGGTGAGGTAGAAGTTGTAATTAAGCGAAGGATTGAAAAGCCTTGCGCTGTCGTTTTGCATAGGCTGAATAAGCGCTTTGGCCTGGTTTGAAGAAAAACCTCTTTTTGTCAAAGCCTGGTACTTTATTCCAGCGCCGACGGTTCCTATTATAGTCGCAGCATCCACGCTTGTTATATTGCCGACTATATAATTCGCCGAATTCGTAAAAACCACTATGCTTTGGCTCTTCTGCTTCTTTATGTTTTTTTCGGTTCCTTTGGGGATATAAATGCCCAAAACAATTTTGTCGCGTGCGAACAGCTCCTTCATTTCTCTGACATCCGAAAGCCTGTATTTGATTTCTATGTCCGGAGACGCGTTAAAGTAGCGCATTATGGTACGCGATATTTTTGAATTGTCGTTGTCTATTATGGCGGCAGGCATTTTTTCAAGCATTCCCGACATATATATGCCGCCTAAAAAAATGCAGTCCGCGACAGGAAAAACGATAAGAGCCGCAAGATAAAGCCTCCGGCTCTTCAAAAAACCAAGTTCTCGTTTTATTATTCTGAAAATGTCTTTCATTTTTCTTTCGATGTCATCCCCGAGTGTCTCTGTCGGGGATCTGCAGTTCGTCGTAAAATAACTTTAAGGCAGATTCCCGATTACGGATTTCGGGAATGACAACTTGTGCTGTGTAGACTTTGTCAGCGTTTTTGAAGCACGGCGGTCATTCCGGGCCGTAGGTTTTCTATTTTGTCTTTACTTTTAAGCCGCACTTCAAAAGTCTTTAAATCGTAATTTCCCTGCTGGGACGTCGGCTTCCATGAGGCGAATGTTCCTAGAGCCGATATGTAAGTGACTTCCATTTCAACGGTTTTATCCAGCGCCGGAAAGAAAACCTTATAGGAAGAGCCTTTGTTGATATCTTTGAGGTTGTCTTCCCGCACGTTGAAAACCGCCCAGATGTCGTCAGGGTTGAATATCGTAAGTATGGGATAGCCGGTCGATACAAGCTCGCCGGGATTTGAGATGATCTGCACTATCTCGCCGTCAATCGGAGAGATTACGGTCAGTTCGCCGTAATAGGCCATCACTTCGTCGTACTGGCCTTTTACGGCCTGCACTTTCTGTTTTGCCGCGTTATATTTGTATTCGGCCTCGTCAAACTGCTGCTTCGGGATAACTCCGGTTTCATATAGATTTTTTATGCGGTCGTAAGTTTTTTCCGCAAGAGAGAGCTGGGCTTGCGCTTCGGCGAGCGCGGCGTTTACGGTTTTGAGTTTGGCGTCGAGCTCTTTGCCTTCAAGCCTTCCGAGCAGCTGCCCTTTTTTGACGGTGTCGCCCTCTCTGACGAATATCTCGGCGATTCTTCCCGGCACTTTTACGCCGACGTCTATTTCTGTCGCGTCGACTTCTCCGGCTATGGTCTTTTTTTCCTGCGAGCAGGAAAAAAGAGCGAACGAAACGGCTGCGACGAGCAGCAGTTTAAAAATTTTCATTTTGATTCCTCCGGGATATTTGCGAGATTCTGGGACAGCGAGCATATTGCAAGCAGATTTGCGTAAGCGCTGTTATAGTCGAATATCGCTTTGGCCTTTTCTATTTTTATTCTTGTCACCGAGAGTTCGGCGTCAACCACTTCGAGCGACGTGGCAAGACCCTCTTTAAACGAGGCTTCGCAGAGCCTGAGGTTTTCTTTTGCGAGCTCCATGCTGCTTTCTAGCGCCTCGTAATCCTTTTTTGCGCTTTCGCACTGGTGTAAATACTTTTTTACGGCCGTGCGCACAAGATTGCGGACGTTGTTTTCCTGCTCCTGCGCCGAAGCGATCGCGGCTTTCGCGGCCTTCATTTCATTTATATTCGATCCGCCTCCGAAAACATTTATTGAGGCGGTCAAACCAAGCGCCCATTCGGGCTCAACCATCGTAAGTTTGTCCTGAAGAATCTGATATTCTCCGACTGCCGAGATATTGGGCAGCAGATTTCCTACGGCAACCTTATATTTTTGCTTAAGCATCTTTTTCTCGGCATCCAGCAGCTTAAGCGAGTTGTTGTCATTTTCGGCCTTTGAAATGTAGAAAGAAGAATCTCTTTGTCCGGGCAGCATCTCCATAGGACTTGCAAGATCAAAATCCGCGCTGCTTTCTCCAAGACTGTTGCTTAACAGAATGGCCGCAAGCTCCGTATCCATGAGAGCCTTCTGGTACTCTTTCTTTGCTTCGGCGAGCGCTACCTCGGCTCTCAAAAGATTCGATTTTGAGATTATCCCGTGGTCGTAAAGCTTTTGGGCGTTTGCAACATGGTTTTCTATGTTTGCCTGCAGTTCGGCGCGTATGTCCGCCGTCTGCCCGGCAAGCATGAGCCTGTAATAATCTTCCACCACGGACGTTATGACGGAGTTTTTCGCGTTGTCGAGATTTATTTCGTCGACTTCTTTCTTGAGTTTTTTGACTTCGGCGTTTGCGGATATTTTAAAGCCCGTAAAAATAGGCTGTACAACCGTCGCCATGAGGCGGACAAAAGTGTCATCCAATAATTTTTTTTCAAAAGATGGAAGAGAGGAATCAAGCGCTCCTCCGAGCCCCGGAGTCATTCCGGCGTTTGCGGCTACGCTTGCGCTTATTATGGCCGAACGTATGTCGTTTAAGTCCAGCGTCAGCGGCTCGTTTATCTTTGACGCCAAAGCCGTTACGTCTACGCGCGGCAGATACGCGCCTTTTGCGGCGCCGGCGCTGTACGCGGAGCCTGACGCTGTTTCTTTGGCCGCTTTTATGCCGGGATTGTTTTTAAGAGCGGTGTCTATCGCCTGCTTGAGCGTGATCTGTTGCCCGGCGAATACGTTTAAAGGAAGCGAGACTAAAAGCGCCAGACAGAGTGTTTTTCTCATTGCTTCTTTCCTCCGGAACGTTTTCCGCAAAGTCCGTCCACAAGCATGCCAGCCAGAATTCCGGTGATTTGCCCGACGGCGGAAGGTTTTTCTTTTGCCGCGAGTTCGTATTCCGCGCCTCTTATTACCGTAAGAACCGCAAAAGCCGTTTTCCTGGTTTCTTTTACGCAAAACTCGCCGCGCCTGTTGCCTTCTTTTATTATGTCTTCTATGTAGGAACGCGAACGATCGTCGTAGTTTTTTCTTACGGCCCCGACAAAATCATGCTCTTTCAGGTATATCTCTTTTATCGTGGAAAATCCTTTTGTTATTTTTGCGAAGGCGTCAAGATGCGCTTTAATAAAAGTTTTAAGCTTGTCTCCCGGCTTTTCCGTTTCATCTACGCGTTTGCGTATGCCTGCGGAAAGCTCTTCGAGCTCCTTTTGGAGCACGGCTTTAAAGATTTCTTCTTTATTTTCAAAATAGTAGTAGACCGCGCTTTTTACTTTTTTGAGGTCGGAAGCTATATCCTCGATCGTCGTTTTGTAAAAGCCGTAGCGGGCAAATCTTTTTGCCGCGGTTGCAAGAATTGCGTCTTTCATGGATTTCCTTTTTGAACAAAAGACTTATTTGTTCAAATAGTACAAAAAGCCAACGGCTTTGTCAATCCGCGCCGTCTTTTGATTTAAAAAAATTAAAGAGTATAATAACGACAAGTAATAGGTAAAAGGTAATAAGTAAAAAATTTGGTGTTTTCGCGGAGCGAAAACCTATTAAAATTAGATTTCGGCTTTGCCGAAATTCAACTATCTTTTACCTATTACTTATTACCTTTTACATGTCGTTAAGGGGGGAAATATGTTAAGAATGATTGTCGTATCGGCATTGTTGTTCGGTTCGGTCTCGGCGGTTCCTTTGTTTGCGGCGGCTGAAAAGGCTGCGAAAGAGATAGTTTTAAAGCAGCCTGACTTCTCCAAAGGAAAAACTGTTCTCCAGGCTTTGAAGGAAAGAAAGTCTTCAAGAAACTTTTCAGATAAACAGCTTGATCTTCAGACGCTTTCCGAGCTTGTGTGGGCTGCGGGCGGAATAAACAGGCCTGACGGACGCAGGACGTTTCCGACTGCAATGAATTCGCTTGAGATCGATATATATGCGTTTATGAAAGATGGCGTCTATTATTATGATGCGGCGGCAAACAAGCTCGTTCTTATTGCCGAAGGCGATAAGAGGGCGCTGACCGGCACCCAGGCTTTTGTAGCCAACGCCGCGGTAAATTTCGTCTATGTCTCGGATTTAGCCAAGATGAGGGGCGGCGATACCGAGAGAAACAGAATGATGACCGCAGTTGCAACGGGACATATCGGCCAAAATGTGTATTTGTACTCTGCTTCTGCCGGACTTTCCTGTGTTGTCAGGGCATTATCTGCAGGAGATGAGCTTAGAAAATTACTGAAGCTCACGGATACCCAGATAATAATGATGTCGCAGAGCGTAGGTTACGGGGAGTAAGTTGAAGGCGATAAATATTTATAAAAACCGTAGGGTAAAGAAGGGCTGCGAGATTTTTGAAACTCTTGTCGGGAAGAAAATCTTTGGCAAGAGCATTATCGTTGAAAAGATACTTTCAAACGGAGCAATAAGCCCGGAGGGTTTTTGGTATGACCAGAACCATGATGAGTTTGTCATGGTTCTGTCAGGCAGCGCAAGGATTGCCTTTTGTAAAAAGAAGGCAATAACCCTTAAAGCCGGTGATTATCTGTTGATACCGAAACATGCGCGGCATAGGGTATAATATACAAGCCGGAAATCCAAATGCGTATGGCTTGCAATACATTTTGGAGATACAAAGTGAAGAGTTGAGAGTTAAGAGTGGAGATATGGTGTTCCGGCTTCGCCGAAACCGGTTATAAGTTTTCGCAAAGCGAAAACACGTTATCTTCACTCTCCACACTTCACTTTTCACTCTGTCGTTAAATGCTTGACAAATACAAACAATAATGTTATGTTAATCTAACAAAATACCTGGAAGCTAAAAGTTTGAGGTAAACAATGGCTAACGGCGAGCAGGAAATCAATAAATTAAGCGCGGCTCTTGAAAATTATCTTGAAACCATTGCGGCTTTAAAAAAAGAGAAAAAGTACGCGAGAGTCGGCGATATTGCCAAAGCTCTTGGCGTCAAGAGTTCAAGCGTAAACGTAGCCATAAATTTTTTAGCCGAAAACGGACTTGTGATCCATGAAAAGTACGGATATGTGGATTTGACCGAAGAAGGCGACAAGGCCGCCAGAGAAGTGCAGAGAAAGCATGACATACTATATAAGTTTTTGAGCGAGCTTCTCTTTGTTGATAATGAAACAGCGGCAGCCGAAGCCTGTGAAATCGAACATTCGGTCAGCAATCCTACAGTGTACAAACTTGAAAGGCTTTATACGCTTTTAAAAGAACACTTTTTGACAAAAAACGAAGATATGGACAATCTGCGGGAATATTTGGAACGGCAGATAACAACAGATAATAAGTAACAGATAAAAGGTAAAAAGGGTCTTTTTGTACTAAAGGCTTTATTTTTTAAACACTTTATGTTAGATAAAACTAAAACAATTTTATATGCCTAAAAACATTTTAGATTTAAACTTAAAATAAATAAAAAAGGAAGGCGCATTATGACAAAGCTGAGCTGTACCAAAAAGGGGACATGCTGTAAATTCGTTTCGACTTCGTGTGATGAAAATCTCGGCCACAGGCTGCTTGAGATGGGGTTTATGCCCGGGGAAGAAATTCTTGTTGTTACAAATACCGGGGCAAAAGGAAGCATAATGGTAAAGGTAAAAGGTTCTAAAATTGCCATGAGCAATAAAATTGCCGATAAAATTATGGTAGTCGAAGACGGAAAAAAATGACGCGTCAGCGTCATCCCCGAGTGCCTTAATCGGGGATCCGTGTTAGCTGTTAAAAGACTTAAAGGAAAAAGAAAAATGCTTAGTAAAAGTGGATTCCCGATAGAAACTTTCGGGAATGACAGGATAGGATATTTAAAAGGCAACGATGGAAAACAATAAAAAAATAACCGTAGTTTTGGCCGGAAATCCAAACTGCGGAAAATCAACCATATTCAACGGTTTGACCGGGGCAAATCAGGTAGTAGGCAACTATCCCGGCGTCACGGTGGAGAAAAGAGAAGGATTCAGGAATTATAAGGGATTTGACATAACCTTTGTGGACCTGCCGGGTACATACAGCCTTTCCGCTTTTTCGGAAGACGAAGTGGTAGCGCGCGACTTTCTTCTGAACGAAAAGCCTGACATAATCATAAACGTTATAGACGCTTCAAATATGGAACGCAACCTGTATTTATTTACGCAGCTTGCGGAGCTGGATATTCCGGTTATAGCCGCTTTGAATATGACCGACATCTTGCATGCCCAGGGTAAAAAAGCCGATGAGCAGCTGATGTCAAAGCTTTTGGGCGTTCCGGTTTTTTCAACCGTGGGGAATAAAAAAGCGGGGCTTGACGAAATCCTTGAATGTATTGCCGGAAAGTGTGAAGACGAAAAGTTTAAAAAACAGGTAAAAGCCAAAGTAGATTACGGCGAAGACATAAAAGAAGAGACTGACAAACTGGAAGCGCTGGCTTCAAAAGACAAAACCCTTTCAAAATTTTCGAAAAGCTGGCTTTCCATAAAGTTGCTTGACAGCGACCCTATTGCTTTGGATCTCGCGTCCAAAGCCGTAAACGGCCGGGAAATTTTTGCCCAGGCAAGAAACAGCAGGGAACACCTTCAAGAGCATTTCGGACATAAAGCCGATTTGGTAATAGCCGAAAAGCGCTACGGTTTTGCAAATGCGGTTGTCAAAACCGTCATTTCCGAAACCGAAACGAAAAAAATTGACGCTACGGAAATCATAGACAAATTCGCTCTTAACAAATATCTCGGCATACCGATTTTTGCCGTTGTGATGTACGTAATATTTAAGTTTACGTTTACGCTGTCCGGACCAGCGGTAAATTTGTTCGGCTGGTTTTTCAAATGGCTCGGCAGGTTTGTCGGCGGGTTTATGCCGCAGGGGCAGCTGCAGTCGCTCGTTGTGGACGGAATAATAGGCGGCGTCGGCGGAGTACTCAGCTTCATTCCTCTTATACTTTTTATGTTTTTTGCGATTGCGTTTTTTGAGGATTCCGGATACATGGCAAGGGCGGCTTTTGTCATGGACAAGATTATGAACAGGTTCGGACTGCACGGCAAATCGTTTCTGCCGCTGATGATATCCACAAACGGCTGCGCGGTTCCGGGCATTCTTGCGACCAGGACGCTGGACTCAAAACGCGACAGGCTTATAACAATGTTTGTCACTCCGTTTATGATATGCGGAGCCAAACTTCCGATATTCGCTCTTATAATAGGCGCATTTTTTTCGGCAAAGTACCAGACAAACATAATGTTTTTCATGTACGTATTAAGCGTAAGCATAGCTCTGGGCATAGCCAAACTTTTGAGCGTTACCGTGCTGAAAGGCGAAGCCGCGCATTTTGTCATGGAACTGCCTCCTTACCACATCCCTACTCTTAGAGGTCTGCTTTTAAAAACGTGGGAAAGGGGCTGGATGTATGTGCGCAAAGCCGGAACCGTTATAGTGCTGATATCGATTTTAGTCTGGGCGGCTTTTGCTTATCCGAAAACGCCGGCAAATAGCAATCTCACCGTTGGGGAAAATGCGGCTGCACAGATGACTCACAGCTTTGCAGGACAGCTGGGCAACTCGCTGGAACCCTTGTTCAGACCCATAGGAATGGATGGAAAAAGGGCCATAGCTCTTATTGCCGGACTCGCGGCAAAGGAAGTTGTGGTGAGCACGCTCGGCACCATATATTCTCTCGGCGCGGTTGATCCCGAAGATTCCGCTCCGCTGAAGAAAAAAATAGCTTCGGACCCGGACTGGTCGCCGCTTAAGGGATTTGTGTTTTTAATATTCTGCCTTATTTATATACCCTGCTTTGCGACGGTTGTCGTATTTTTCAGAGAGACGGGTTCGAGTTTTAAATGGCTTGCGCTGCTGGTATTCGGGACTTCCGGCATGGCGTATATAGCGGCGTTTATCATTTACCGGCTCGGCATGCTGCTCGGGATAGGCGTATAAGAATAGAAAATGTTTCTTTACGGAAACCTGCGACATAATGATTATTAACCGGTACTCCTCATATAGATATAGAAATCCTGAATAATGCTTGACATTTATACCCCCATGGGGTATAATATATATATCCCAGGGGGGTATACGATAAGCCAAACATAGCAACGTAAAATGGCAGTCTGACTGCAAAGCGGATTATACTCTCGAGGAACGGCAGTCACAAGATATTTCGGCATATTTTCTAAGATAACGGAGGTTAAATCATGTCATTGAAAAAACAATGTGATTGTGAAGAGTTTCCCAGCCACCAAAAAGAATTGGGAAGATTGAACCGCGCAATCGGGCAATTGGAAGGCGTGAAAAAGATGATTGAGAACAGACGCTATTGTCCCGAGATACTCATGCTTTTGAAAGGCGTTAAGTCTGCAATCAAAGCAGTAGAGAGCAATATATTAAAGCGTCATCTTGACTCTTGCGTCGCCCGCTCTTTTGCCGACCCGAAGGAACGGGATAAAAAGATCGCAGAAATCAAAGAAATCCTTGACAGATTTCAGGACTAAAAATGGAAAGCATAATAGTTTTGATTATAATTATTGCCGCAGCGGCGTTGGCCGTGATGCGCCTGATAAAAAGCGTACGCGGGTGCGGCGGAAAGGATAAAGCCGACAGTTCCGACAATCCGTGCGCAGGTTGCGGCGGCTGTTGTTATTCAAAAGATAAAGATAAAGATAAAAAGCACGGGGGTGAGTAAATATGAAAAAACTTATTAATTTTGCCGCGGTTATCGCTATTGTATGCATGACCGTTGCCGGCGCCATAGCCGCTGATTGCGGCTGCGGTTCTGGATGCGGTTGCGGCAGTGACAATACCTGCACATGCAAAAGCAAGTAAAGATTTTTGGGGAATCGGACTTTTGTCCGATTCCCCAAAACTATGTAATAACGTTTTAGAGGGCTGTTCTTCTAAAACGTTTTTTTTATAAAATATGAATCAAATTAAGGAGGCATATATGCCGTTGAAAAACGCTGTTGAGGATTTAAATCTGGTTGCCGCATGCGGCTTATACTGCGGCTCCTGCGGTTCTTATCTCAAAGGCAAGTGCAAAGGCTGCAGAGAAAACGCCAAAGCCGCGTGGTGTAAAATTCGTTCGTGCTGCATTGAAAATAATTATAAAAGCTGTGCGGATTGCGGTAAGATTGAGCTTAAGGATTGCAAAAAGTTCAACAACTTAATAGGCAAAATCGTCGGACTTATTCTTAATTCCGACAGAAGCGCCTGCATAAAAAGGATAAAAGAAGCAGGCTATGAGCAATATGCCAAAGAGATGGCGCAGAGCGAAAGACATTCCCTGCAACGCAATTAACAATGAACAATTCATCAACGGCAAAACGACATTTTGTCTTTAATTGTTAATTGTTCATTGTTAATTGCCGTTATGCCGCTGTCAGCAGATTTTCGTAGTTGCGGACGTTCATCGTCGGCTTTATATCGTCTGTTACCAAAAGTTTTGTTCTTTCCTGCGCTATTGCCGGGATGAGTTCCGCTATGGAGTTTATAGCCTTAGCCTGAACCTCAGCGTCTTTTGAATTAAAAGCTTCCGGCATAAGCTCCTGCAGCGTTCCGTAAAGATTGTCTTCGGCTTCTTTCATTGTCTTTCCCAAATTGCTCGGCTCAATGCTTAGGCCTTTGCCTTCGGTTTTTCCGGTAGCTTGCAAAATAAGCGCTCTGCCAAGAATAATTTCATAACTTCTGTCCTGAAGTCCACCGGCTTTTGACGCATTTTTCAAAACTGTTGCCACCAGGATTCTCTCGACTATACCTTTTACAAATGCGTCATATACGTCCGCATTTTTAGTCTGGCTTGTCAGTTTTGTTATATATATCGATATTGGATGCGACGCTTTAAGACCAAGCAGGGAAATAATTCCGCCAAAGTCGCCCTTTTCATACAGCGCAATCATTTGGGCGGTCTTTTCGGCGTTTAAAACCGGAACGTCGGCAAGGTCAAAGTTTCTCGCGGCGTTCAGCGCGAAATCAGGCGTCATCTTTTCCGCGCGGAAGCTTTTCAGTATTTTAAATCCGGACAGCGCCTGCACTATGTCTTCTATCGTTATTCCGCTTTTTTCCTTTCCTACCATGTCTTTCAAAACCGAGTTATCCATAAGCATTGTACCGCGCGAGTTTGCGAGGCTTTCCTCAATGGCGTCTGCGGGAGATTTTAAGCCGTCAGGTGAAAATTTATTTACTTTTGACGCGGTTCCCAGCGCGAAGTTAAACATTTCGATGTCATTTTTGGCAGCGTCGGTGTAGTAAAGGAATCCGGCAAAGCCCGCATTTTTGAATGTCTGCGGCATTTGTCGAGAGTCCGCGAATAAATATACCTGAACGCCGTCTTTTCTTGCCGCGTTCAAAAACTCGGAAAATCTGCGTATTCCCTCTTTTCCTGACGCAATGCTTTCCGCAAGAGACTGGTTTATTGCAATCTGTCCGTTGCCCATTTTCTGGTGCTGCTTAAGATATGCAAGGAAGCCGTCAATATCTTTTACGTCGCTGAGATAATGAAGTATTCCTCTTGCAAGCATAAACGCGTCAATATTCTTATTTTTCCTCAACGACGCCGTAAAGTCGGCGATTTCGCCTTTTTCAAGCATCTCTTTGAACAGGTCATATCCTACTCGGACATTTCCGTTTTGCGAATAAGATATGTTTTTCGTTTTGTCGGAGTGGTCTACTTCTATCCACTCGGCGGATATGTTTCCGAGATTGGCGCGCACTTCGCTTCCGGCAAACTGCTTTACAACCTCGTTTATCTTTCTGTTCGATGCAAGCTCCGCGGCTATGGCCTCGTATCCCGCTCCCTGAGCATAGATTATCACAGCGTTTTTAGACGAACTTATCCACAGCGGAGCGCCCTCTACGTTTACGCCTGCAGGCTTAAAGTCTAGCTCTTCGCTGTTCTCCGGCTTGTCGTTTATCACGTATACCGGAAGATTGACATAACCCTCAGGAGTGAGAGCAGCGGCCGAGCCGAACTCCTTTACCGCTTCAATTATTCCGGATTGCTTTATGAAATGATAGTTTATAAGAAGTTTCTTGTCCGGCGTTTTTGAGAACAGTGAAGCCACGGCGTTCGATACATGTTTCGGTAGATCCCGCACAAAGAATACGGCGGCGATAGAAAGCGCGCTCATGTTTTTCAAAGCAAGTTTGTTTATAAGCCCGGCGTCCTCAGCGGATATACTTTTTAAAGCAGACTCTGAAGAGTACGGCTTGCCGAAGGAGTTGGAAGCATCTGTAGCCAGAGCCACAAAATCTTTGCCTGTTTCTTGTTCTAGTATTCCGCTAAAGTTTTTTTCTTTTAAAAAATTAAGAAAGCCGAGCATATCAAAAGCAGGACTATCCATACTATCTATACGTTGTTTATTCATTGCAACCGCGAATTTTTTACTGCTGCCGTCTTGCGCGGTAGATTTGAATGTTTTGATTTGTTTAATATCGGACGAAAACTGAGCTAAATGAATTTGTTTGATTTCAAAACCCGCGTTAACTATGGCGTTATAATATGCGGTAAGGCTTTTTAAGTTTAACTTTGCAAGTTGTCTTTTTATTTCTTTTTCTTCGGAGTCAGATATTTCGTCGCCTTTTATTTCAACGGCTTTAAAATAAGAATTAAGCGCTTTTGTCGTATCAAGCACCACGCCGAAATAAGGCTTCAACCTTTTGTAATCTTCTTCACTCAGTTCCGACCTGATACCTTTCAACGCCGATATAAAATCGCCGGATTTTGCCATGCCGATTGTTGCGTTTGCGTTACCATAGCCTTCATCGGCATCAGAATATTCCCTATCGTCAAGCAGCATTTCGTTTTCAAAATTTACTCTTATTCCTTTTGCCGCTGCCGCTTTTATAAACTCGGCATATCCTTTTGCATTGTTTGAACTTAAAAGATGTATTACGACATTGTCTGCGCCAATCAGATGGGCTATTTCAAGCTGCAAAAGATACAGTTCATACATTTCTGTGCCAAAAATCGGAACCGCTTTAACCGCATACCCGTCAGAATTGTACAGATACGCAGCCGGGTTAGTATGGAAACTTAAACGTACACCTTTGTCTTTTGCATATTGTTTTATTTTTTCTGCTTCCCCGTTTTTCAGCTCTTCAATTACGACTTTATATTCTTCTATAATTTTACTTACGGAAAACACAGGTTTGCCGGAAGAGTCTTTCTTTTGCTGCCAAAACCAAGACGGCGTACATTTATATTTTTCCAAGCCGCTTTTGTCGTTTACGGTTCTGTGAATAGAAGGGCACATTTCCGCACCGTTTGCACCCGTAGAATGCGCGAAATCTATAACTTCATAGTACTCCGAAAGCATTGTCGGCTCAATTCCGTCACTATTGCCACCCGATCTGAAATTTCCGTTTTTCCCGCCGTCCGCATAATGAAAACCGGAAAGAATATCACGGATGCTGACCGCTTCGGAGTTAAATCCCTGCTTTTGTAGCGGCTGTCTCTGTCCGATATCTGTATCTTTCCGTGAAATTTTCTCCAAATCTGTTTGGGCCGAGTTTCCGGTTCCGGAATCTGAAACGCTGCCGATTGGGGAATAATCAGTCTTGCCCTGATCCCGGAGTTTAAAATTGTTTGATATTAAATAATTTTCAATTTTCTCCAATTGCGACATGTCATCATTCGCACCTGTGTCCTTGCCGGCCGGTTCGAAATCAATTATCGCCACGGTTAACATGCCGTCCGCGTCGCGGCTTAAAAATAAATTATCCGTCAGTCCGTTGTAGTCCGTCAGGTCGCCGTGGTTGATGCCGCGCAGGTTAAGCTGCTTGAAAAAATCCACCAATTCCTGCCATTCCTCCGGAGTTATTGTTTTTTCTTTGATTTTCGGGTCGGCGATGATGTAATTTCCCATGTCGACTTTCGTCATTACAAAAGGCTCAAAATTATCCATATTGAAACCGGCGCGGGCAATGTAGGCGGCGTAGACAGAAGATTTGAGAGTCTTATATTCGCGCAGAATTTTCACCCGCACATTTTCCGGCAGATTTTCAAATTTCATATCCATTACCTGCGGGATTTCTATTTTAATATTTTTGTAGTTTTTTTCAAGAGACAGCGCGGTTATTCTTTCAAGGGTTTCTTTTTCCCGCGGATCGGCAAATTTAACATAGGAGACTATCTGTCTGTAGGCATTTTTAAGAGCCCAAACAGGTTTATTGTTTATTTGCACGGCTTCTTTAATATCAGACCGGGCCGCGGTCCCGGTTTTAGTTTGTTCGGCCGTTTCTTTTGCGCCCGCTGTTTTATCCGGCGATTTGTCCGACAGTTTTTTTAACGCGTTATCAAGAGCGTTTAAAGCTTCTTTGTAATCCAAGACGGTTCCTTTTTTATAGTCGGAAGCGGCTTTATTATAACGCTGAGACAAAATCGTTCTGACAGAGCCGAAAGAAGCGTCCGGAAGATAAATATAATTATTATTCGTTTCGGATAAATCGGCTTTCCCTTTATTTACAAGCGCCGCGTACATAATCCCGTCGTATACTCTTTTAGGCTCGGCAAAAAAGGAGTTCTGATCTTTATTTGCCATAGCATAAGCGTGTACGCCCGCGAGAACGGCTTTCAGGTCGTAGTCGTTATTTACCGTAATTTCTCCTTTGCTTAACTTTTGTGCAAATTCATTTACAAGTTCGTCAAAGTCGCCATTGTATCCTGCGGCTTTGAGGCACAAAAACGCGAACATTCTGAGCTTAATGTCGTATGATTTGTCGTTTGCCGCAGCTTTTAATTT
>Ga0123357_10004130_pt1 | contig 16923 bp, 10 predicted proteins | sample TergutEmb28metaG_FD_89873 | JGI IMG/M metagenome (GOLD analysis project Ga0123357, IMG submission 89873) | Embiratermes neotenicus P4 segment gut microbial communities from Petit-Saut dam, French Guiana - Emb289 P4 | ecosystem: Host-associated > Arthropoda: Insects > Digestive system > Gut ... | reverse complement strand
TATGAAACAAACTGCATTTTGAAGAGGAAAAAACGGAGAGTATATACCATGTTTAAAATATTCAGTACCTATATTTGTTGAATAAATATATTAAATGCAACATTTAGAGGTTAGCGGTGCTGTACAACCACTATACTCGTCGTTAGGCATCAAAAGGTTAACCCTTCGGCACTGTATGTTGACTGCAGTGAACGTGCGCTGTGATGCTGAGAAAACCAAATGGGCGAACATTTAAATCTTTTGCAGAATACACTGGGTACTTTTCTTTTTCCAAAGGGTCATCGGTACTATGATCACTCATTATGAGTGCCAGAACGGCATTTTTGTAAAGAAAAACACGAGATAATACAACAAAATTCCATTAATCTGACTCGCATGGGGCAGACATGCCAAATTACCAAACCTTCTGGATTATCTGATGACATCTACACTAACCTAAGTTCTTAGAGCCAATTTTTGGTTACTGCTGCTATACTTGGTCTTTGCAACTAACCAGAGGAATATCTGATTTGCATATCTCTTTCATCTGCCAGTTCAGGGTCATTAGGGTCCACTTCTGTGTTTTCTTCAGTCCTCACAGCTTAAGAAGTTGATGCAATAGGAAATAAGAGTTCAGGTGATATCACAACAGTTGAAGTACACAAACAATCCAAGTGGCCCTTTAGAACATGTCCCTGAAATCTGCCTGTTCCACTGATGATGCTTTATTCTAGTAAAAGGACTAATCTCTTCAGCTGTCAGACTATCAGGATTTCCTAATTATTGGATGTGATATTAAAGAGATTTTGCTACATTCTGCAGGCATAGCAGAATAACAGCAAATACTCAGTCAATAGTGCTACCATCGACAAATTATGGTATGGAAGTGGTATCATGCACATACATTACACGGCACAAAACCACTGCCTGCAAACAGCATCACTCATACCAGAATAAGCACATTTTCCAACCACGGTTTGCATTCCTCTCTCATCCTCATACACATTTAAGACAGAGGCAAATTTATTGCTACAAAGCCACCACAGTTACATACATATTTCATTATCAGAAATTATATTCTCCTGCATTTCACCAAAAATTTACCACAGAGAGAATGTTTTGAATGACCATAACAATACATATATTTAGTGTCATGCTGCAGCTTTTTGCACAATGAACCTATTTTTAAAAATCTGATAAGTACAGCTAGAGTCCCACACACTACCTGAGTTTAATTGACCAACACATACCAAAATTAAATTTCACTGACAACTTTCACTACTAACCCCCAAATACAAAATTTAACTGGAACTTGTCAAATAGTTGCAAAGAAAAAAACATGCAGATTGACAAACATGACCTCTGTATTTGGCATTCAATTTATACACTCTGTCAAATAACAACACTACAAAGCACCCTGCATGTATTAGCCAGGCAATCAGTCTTCAAATCACTGCACCCAATAAACTGTAAAGTAGAGTCACTCACCATGTGTATTGTGCGATCAGAAGCTGCCACGCTGGCACTACTGGGTGTGGGTGCAAAGTGTGGTGAGGTGGGTGTGGTCGCATGTGGGTGTGTGTGATTGTGTTGTGGAGGTCCTGTCCCTGGTGTCGCACCACTCGGTGGCCATGCACCTGCACCACTACTGCTACCTCCAGGACCACCGGCTGTTAGGGGTGGTGGTGAGCTGACGGGTGTCGATGGGTTCGAACTGTAGCTGCTTACGCTCTGATCAGTCGGATAGATCTGTCAAGAGAATCAACGTAAATCAGAGAATGGAAGCACACCTCAGAAGGACAGCGTTCTGTTTCTTGCCATCTCTTCTGGTTATGTACTGTAACCGGCCAGGGTCCGTAGTTCAAATCTCGGACTAGGCAACGAAGAAGGTGAGCTAAACTGGTCTTCGAGTGTTGGCTAGTTGATATATTGAAAGGGAAGAGGTAAAGTTTGTTTGGTGTGCACATGTGCACTTGCCAGGCTATATGAATGAGACTGTTGAGTTCCCCCTACCACATATGACTTGATTCTCTGTTTGCGATATCAATTATGGGCAAGTGTTCACTGTTGGTATCTGTATCACTCAGGCTTAGGAGGTGGTCAGTTGTGTGGAGACTTATGCTGTTTGCAGTTGTGAATGCTAGATGAAAAACGAGCAACCAAAAGTTGTTGGTGCTGGAACCAAAAGTCATGGTGCCAGAACATCAGTGAATAAAGAGTACTGAAAGAGCAAAGCGGCTTCTAATTCCCCTGTATATTCCTTGAGAGGGATCCGCGCTTACGACGAGCTACAAATAGTTGTAACCGAAGTCCGGCAAATCAAACAGATGGTTACAGTACAAACCACCAATGGAATGAAATAAACAACAAGCACTGTATTTTTTTAACGACTGACATAACTCTCTGCTTAAAAATAAAACTGTTAAGTATATTCTCTGCATATGGTGGTCACATGTTAAAAATGTTTTCTTTGCTATTTCACATATATCAACTAGTACACAGTCAAAAGCATGTTTCCATGTATTTGTTAAAAACAAATTGAAATAAAAGATGTTTAAATTAAATATTGTGGCTCTCAGTGAGTTCAATTTATGTATTAATTCCTGCACCAAAACCCGTTTTTCAGGAAGATAAATATGCTTGATTTGGGGTTACATGAGATGTGTAACACCAGAATGATATATGCAATGAAATAAAACATGCCTGACAGCTACTGGCATAAAACTGTTATTCCATACTTTGTTAAAACCATTCAGGGAACTCCAAATTAAGCATGAGGATTCAAATCAACTGCACCTAACTACCAAGAAGTTTCAATCTACACCATCACATCAGAGTACTATTTCAGAAACTCAACAATCTGTTTAAGCGTATGTGACAAATACCATCAGTGTACCCATTTCCTACACTGTCATTGTTGTTACAAATATAAATCAATGTTACTGATTTGTTAACAGACTGTGCAATTTGTCCCAATGTGAACTCAAGCCAGTCAGTAGTGAGGCACAGAGGCTGTCAAATTTACAGCCCTTTGAATTCTCATGTAGCCCTGTAAAGGAGAAAGCCATCTGACACATGAGGCTGCATAGTCTGGTAGCATTGTACCTACATTTCACAGTAACTCAGTGCCCCCATCATTATATTTTATCTACCTTGATGACATAGGCAGAAGATTCTGCTGAAACACTGACACAATTACCAGAATGAGGTACCCAATCCAAGAAGACAGTGACCATGAATATATTAACTCTCAGCCAATAAAAAAAAATTTTTAAGGATTAAATCTAACGCTGTAACCTACCTAGCTTGCAGATTTAAGCTGCAGTCTGTTGGTAACATTCAACCTCTAGATTAAGTGACTTACAGAGCAACTGAACAAATTCATCAGCATATCTCTGCAGAGGAAGCAAATAAACTGAACTGCATCTTAGGCTAGAGAGGCAGAGCATCTGGTCAGTGTCTTCAAACACCTCTCTCTCTCTCCCCTTTGCTACTACACTTAGCAGCAACATCAGCTCAGTCTACCACCCACAGCAAAACATATTCCTTGTTCAAATACTATCCAACAGAATAATACAGGGCCATGACATCACATCACATAGTAAACACCACATTCATGTCTTTACACGTGTCATCCCATTGTGATATTCAATTAAAAAAACAGACAAGAAGGAGCAGTCAATCACAACTACATTCATTAGTATTCTACCTGGGGTGCTGATAAGTCCGTGGCCCAACCAGGAAGGAATAAAGCTAGGAAGCATGTCAGGAAAATGCGCAATTTCAAAAACACTGAGCTGCGAGCTGTCAAGTATTTTTTCCTGCAAGGCAAGGCACCGAAGGAAATTCACGCCATTCTGACAGAAACATTAACTTGTTTCCTTCCTGGTTGGGCCAAGGACTTATCAGCACACCTGTACTATATATCATTTTTCCCAGGCATATATGTAAAATACCATATATTCTCGAAACTAATCCGCACCCTTTTTACAGATTCAGAAGGCTAATAAATCAGATGCGGATTAGATTCGCAGTCATGAGCTGCATTTTGGAAAAATGAAAGAGCCACTGTTCATGCCGTAAGAACAATACAATACAATAACCTATTATTTTATTTATTATTTATAATATATTATACAATACTTATAATTTATTATTCATCAGACTCGCCGTCATCACTCATAACTGAAACAGTCTGCCTTGTAAGCAAGGGGCAGTTGAAGGAAAGGTGAGGGTTAGAACCACGAACTAACTTTTTTTTTCACTTAAGAAATCGGCAAAAACTAGTGCAGATTAGATTCGGGTGCAGATTAGGTTTGAGAATATGCAGTACTTAAAGAAATAATGCCTACATACAACAAAGTGATTCCCCCAAATGTGATTCAACAGTTCAATCTTACAGTACACTTATGGTGTGAGATACCAAACCAGAATAAAAACAATTCAGCAGCACATCTTGAAATATATTAAAAATATCAGCCAGTACTTCAATTATGAGAGAGAGAAATGTCTGTAAGATTGTAAGATACGGGCCTTAAGAAGATAAAATCTGTAATTCAAAACGTGTTAATTTCCAACAACTCTATGTTGTTATCTTAATGAGTACACACATTTTTATAAATACTACTAAATACAGTTGTGATTGTCTCCTCCTTTTTCTCTCTTCTTATGTGTATTCATGGTTCATGAATCTTGTTAATATCTTACAATACTCATCCATGGAGTGTTGCTGTTTATGGATCAGAAACATGGACCCCAGGAAAAAACGAAGAAAGAGTATTAAAGGAATTTGAAACATGGAGCTGGAGAAGAATGTTAAAAATAAGATGGACAGATAGAATAACGAATGATGAAGTTTTTCAAAGGGCAAAAGAAGAAAGATTACTTTTGATAATTTTAAAAAACAGTCACCACTCATGGATAGGGCATACAATTAGGCATAATGAGTTTGTAATAAACATCCTTGAAGGAGCAATATCCGGATAAAAGGCCGTGGGAAAATCTCTACTACAATACTTGAAGCAAGTCGCCAGAAACACAGCAGCTGACAGTTATAGAGCAATGAGAAGAATGGCTTGCAACCATTCCAGATGGAAAGCTGCCAACCAATTTAAAGATTGAAGGATAAGGAGAATACTCATATTCTGCTACATGTGAGTTAACCAATCATTTGTTAGTCATTTTTTGTGAGGTCAACAAAAATCATAGTCACTTTGACCCATCCATAATCACTCTGCCCAGTAAGGATATCCTACAACTTATGTTAAGCACACCGCATTTCAGTAGCAGTTCGTTTACCATCTCGCTGTTTTAATGTGATCCCTTATGACTTCACAACAAACACTACGCCACCCAATTCAGCTGACCAGCAAATGGCGCTAGGTGGAATATTCCAGCAGCCTGGACCTAGCCATTAACATTAAGGACAGTATTTCAGGATCCATGTCACAGTATCCATCCTGATGAAAAGTGTGTTATTTAACTTTTACCCTGCCAGGGTGGGTATTACAATGAAATTTCTTGCAGCATTTTCCTACATGCATTTGCATATGTGAACACGGGTCATTTACAAAGGTTAACATTGCTGTCAGATACTATGATTAAACAGCACTGCTGATAACTGAATTGATACGGAACAAAACTGAGCAACAAATAGGCACTATTCACCCTTCAATACAACCAATATATTTATTGCAGTCTCCTTACAATATCCACAACATGTTTGAAACCATATGGTTCATCATCAGAAGACTTCCTTACATTTGTAGTTGGGTATTTTTAACAACTTTTTATGACATATGATAGACCATTGGCAGACTGGCACTGTGGGGGATCAAATTACCCGTCACAATACCACTTTGTCCACCATACACACCAGGTGTTCTGGCCTGCAACTGTGGTGATAGGCAGGCAATAAGTCACCTGTGCTTTGGCACAAACCACTGTGGCTAGAAACAGACTGTTTTATTACTGACGGGCTGCTCACTGCAGAGGGGACAACACTGATGCCAAATAGGGACCAATGACCTACGTTTAATATAAACTACACTTCATCTGAGAAGAAGCAGGGCCTAGATATATGCAAAAACTGTACAGATCTCTTATAAAAGTTTGTATGCAATTTCTCAATAAAACAAAATAAAATAAAAGACGAGTCGAAGCTACAGAGATGGATGCCCTGAGGAGACCCTCTAGAATATCAAGAAAAGAAAGAATTGGAAATGTAACTATAAGACAACAAATTGGATTAGAGGAACCAATTGTAAAAGAAATTGAACAAAAGCAACTTACATGGTACGGCCATGTCCAAAGAATGGCAGAAGGAAGATTACCCAAAACAGCATTGAAGTGGATGCCAAAACAAAAGAGAACACAAGGAAGACTGAAGAAAAACTGGATGGAAGGTATAAGGAAGGCCATGAACGAAAGAAACCTAAATGAAGGCCAGTGGGAAGATAGGAAGCAGTGGAGTCTAGGTGTCAGACAACGTAGAACAGCGTTTTGAAACCGACATACATATGTGTAATTTCTCAAATTTCACAGAAACACATTTAAGAAATGTCGCTGACGAAGAGAGAATGCCATCTACCAGTGAATGCATATGAAATATACAAGTCTGCATCCCCGCCTGTCAAATGATAGCAGCATCAGTAATCTACACCATCAAGGAAGTAACTGCCACGACACCTCACAGTGTAGTCAGCAGTCTCCTTCCAACCACTATGCCTCACTACTACCATCAGTACAGACAGGACTAGAACCAAACACTTAAGACATAATTAACAACTGAAAGCAGTAAAATCAGTCATCTCCATCAAGACCATAATTCTAAATACAGGGTGTCCGGGCTAGAGGTATACAAAATTACAAGGTGGTTCAAATATGACCGGGACTGATTTGTGTGTAAACAAGCCGCAGTCAGTCCCGGTCATATTTGAACCACCTTGTACATGCTTATGTTTTAGTACCCAAAAGCTTTATGCAATTTATGTTTTCAACAGTGTACAGAGTAACTCAAAAAGATTTTTATGCATGTCCGTACACTTCAATGTGGGCAGAGAAGTTATCACATTTCTGGATGAGACTTTTCCTGGACGTTGGGTCAGAAGAGGAGGTCCTACTGCCTGGCCCCCTAGATCTCCGGATTTGACACCATTAGACTTTTTTGTATGGGGGTTTATTAAGGACGTTGTGTACAGGAGAAAATTTCGAGATCTGGCTGATTTGAGACAACGTATCATTGAAACAGTTGAGCTTATAACACCTCACATGCTGATAAACACGTGACAAGAGCTTGAATATCGTTTAGATATCTGTCAAGCTACAACAGGTGCCCACATTGAAGTGTACGGACGTGCATAAAAATCTTTTTGAGTTACTCTGTACACTGTTGAAAACATAAATTGCATAAAGCTTGTGGGTACTAAAACATAAGCATGTATTTTTGTATACCTCTAGCCTGGACACCCTGTATTAATTCACTTCATCACAGGTACAAACACAACATAAATTACTAATGGTTTAAATTCTGGGTTTATGCACACACACAGCATAATTATATACTGCATGCAATTCAGTGAAAAGAACTGGCAAGTTCTACGAAGAAGATGGAACCTAACACAGGAGGGGGAGGGAGGGAGAGAGAGAGAGAGAGAGAGAGAAACAACAACAACAACAACAACAACAACAACAACTACTACTCACTGAGGCCAGAGCTTTCCCAAGTGTGTCCCCTGATGTCTGTGGCTGTGGAACACCAACTGCCGGACTATGACTGCCACAATAGAGGGCTTGTGCTGGACTTGATGTGGGAACACCCACCACACCAGTAGCTCCTGTCGGAGTCACCTGTCCCCCTGGACCAGGGCCTGCCACACCTCCTCCACTTCCACGGAAAGTGGACATGGGGGGAAGACCAGTAGCCGAGGAGGAGAGGAGGGATGCTGGAACAGAGGATGTGGGATCCTGCTGTACACCTCCACCGGGAGACATGGCTCCATAACCCTGAAAACATGACAATGGAATGATCATGAATCAGACACCTAAATACAGTATTCTGGGTTATCAAGAAGTTCTGAGCAACACCTACGAACTTCAAAATGAAATACCTTCAAGCAGTGTGACAACTGCTACATGACGTCTGCATATGAGGAATCAAAAAGTATGAGGATATTATTTAAAAAAAAAAAAAACCTGATCACCACTGATTACTACAATCAGAAATCTTTCCAGTTCACAACCATACTTTACACAATTTCATGCATTCACATTTTGCTGTTTAGCAGGCATCAAGATACCACTTAACCTCCTGCCAAGTGCTGTCCTGCATGTTCAACAGTATTCTGTGTAACTACGTTTGTAATGCATCTCAATGTCTACAGCATTTTGCACAGTCTCTTGGCACACATTATTCTTCACAAATACCCACAAAAATAACTTTGGTGGATGATGTCTGGTGACCCTTGTGGCCAGACAACAAGACTTCCATTTCCAATACTGTGATCAGGAAATGTCTAAAAAAACACGCACTTCATTCAGTGATGTGAGTGCCACCACAACAGAAAAGTAATTCTTGAACAATTTTCCGAACAGTAAATACATTTCCTATCACTGTTACCTTGTGAATAGAGAGACAAAAGATACAATTATACAATATACACATCAAACATGGAGTTTTAGTATGCTGTTTTCATTTGCTAGCACAACATGATGGTTGGGTTATCCAGCTGTCACATAAAGTAGCTGTAACTTACTCTGCTGCACAGGTAAAGTATGCTTCCTCAGTAATGTCATGTGCTGGGACATGAGATGTCCTCATAAATGGATGAATCAAGCTCACAGTCTCCAATCTGAGATGATGGGCGTGAGGTCTGAAGTATTATTGTGCTGAAAGTAGGTGCTTATAAACCACGCCAAGAACAAGGTCGCTAGAATTCTAACTTGCAATTCTGATTGCTGTATGCAGGCTCTTGGTAAACACCTTCATGGGTTCAAGAATTTCCTCCCCTATGTCCCACTTCATGTTTTCCAGTCTGTGATGCCTGAGCCCCAATTTCACCAAGTTTCTGGTCCTAATACCGAACTCAATTCTGTGTGGTGAGTCAGCATGCTATCACGTCGAACGGCATGTTCACGAATAACACGTTTTCGCTCCGCCAATAACATGACATACTGAGCCTTCGGCTGACCATTCAAATGACTCGCTGTACTGTTTCTTCCATATAAATGATTCGCGTTTTTCCTTTTCCTGAATTCAAGCTTTCCAGTGTACAGGTGGCCCACACTTCAAAATTTATAACTCAGAACAGTTTCTGTATCCTGTGAAGAGATCTCACTCCAGTTTGAAACACATAACAGATAACCTGCAGTCACAAAGATGTTTCACTTTTGACCTATTTATTGACATTATGATCATAATATCATAATACATATTACTGTCACCATTATCATGGCTGCTCTAAGTTTGCTTTTCTTCTTTCTTCTCTCAAATATGCAATGTTTATTTAATAATACTGGGAATAATCCAGTTTTAATAATGTTTAGTCATAGTTCTATCTTTAGCGCTCTCTTCTACATGCTCCAACTCAAGTGTCACATATACAGTGTAAGAAAGAGAACTGGCTTCCTGCAGGGTAAATAAGGAATTACCTTAAAAAAAAATTTCTGTGGAATCACTATCGCCACAGTTGAATATGCTAAAATAGCCTGGCTCATACTTACCATGGGGTCATGTGAGAGGTGCATGGTTGGAGGGGGGAAGCCCGCCTGGGACAGGTGAGATGGTGGTCCCCCTGATAGTAGTGAGGCAGAAGAACCATACCCTGTGTAGGGCCCTGACTGTAGCTGCCCCCCACTAGACCACGGGTCTCCTGCCCCTGACCCACTGCCATCTGCAACAAAAAGTGGAACAACTAAGTCTTGTACCAGCCAGTAATGTAGAAGTAAGCTTTCTATCACCACGCCGTTCAAGATGGATCAACTCAATCCTCTAGAACACAGCTACTCATACCCCAATATCAGGGTCCACCACCTAACAGGGCCAAAAACTTTTTAAAAACATGCACAGTTGCAGATAAATTACCATACTGAGTCAATACAACTTTCTGAAACTGAGTGTCTTCTATTTTTCCAGTGAACACAGTTTCATGCTAATGTCAACAATATCAGGCTTTCACAGTGGGTGCTGCTCAGATAAATGTCTTCTTGGATATTCTTATAACAAAACCAACTAGATACACTAATTTCTCAAAAATTTATTTTTGGAATAAAACTCTATATGTTTCAGACAGTTCCTCTGTCCATTATCAGGAGTTTTTCACTGTACACACAGCAATGGTACATGTCACACAGGTTTGCTGACAGCTTGCATGCAGCAAATCTGTGTGACATGTACCACTGCTGCATGTACAGTGAAAAACTCCTGATGATGGATGGAGGAACTGTCGAAACATGTAGAGTTTTATTCCAAAAATAAACTTGAGAAGTCAGTGCAACTAGTTGGTTTTATTATAAGAATTTATCACGATGCATGGTCACCTGAACGTCAAATTCGTCTTCTTGGACATTACACGTTGATTTTGATGGTTCAGAGTAACGTGCTGCTTCCGTCTTCAGGTTGTCTGTATTATTTGAACTCTCAGACATTTCTTTTTCCACAATATGTACTGAAATATAATACACTACATTTTGGGGGCAGGCTCAGCCCTGGTCTCCATGCCCATTTCTTCTAAAACAACTGTCACTATGTGATGATTATACACACTGTCAATCAACCTGGATTAACATCAAATTAGTAAATACCAGATATTACACATTCCACTGGAATTTACATAACCATATTTTCAAAAATGTTCCTGCCATATATGGTACTTACTAATCCAATGTTAAAATGGAATTAATTAGAGTGTAAATAGTCCTCAGGTTGTGTCAGTTGTTCTGAAGAGGTAAGACTGATACAGAACAGGACAGATTAAAAGAATCAACATACAGCCCTGAACAGCATGGTAACCCATCAGACTATCATCTGATATTTGTACTGATGTGATGCCTTCAAGACAATCATCCCCAAAAATTTAAGGTTCTACTGATTGTGGCCAGAGCCCCCAACAGTCTGTTACCACACGTCATTTTTTTAAAATTCTAAGTGGTGCATCTTCGTAACAGTCATCAGCTTCTCGGGGCATCTACTATGATCAATTCATGCAGTCAATGTCATGGTACATGTCTCTGCACCACTAAAGTCATCTTGCAAAGTTCAGCATCCTTTTGTTTTGTATCCTGGGAACCAATGCCTTCCAAAAGAAACAGTGTTATTACCCGTTTTTTAATAGTGAGCAGAAGAAACAATTAATTTAAAAAGTGTGTGTAACTCACAGTAAATGCCTATCATGCTCCACATCTCAGAACTCCAAATGGGAAGCCCAATATAAAAATTAATTATTTTCAGAAGAAAACTTGGAAAGAATGTCTGAGTTGCTGCTGTGTGCATGACTTCAAATCAAAGTCAGTTTGGTAGTGAAGGTTATGCAGCACAAATGAGATGAAAACAAAGCACAGGCAGGTCATTGTTGGTGTGCTGGCCATGCTTTTAGTTCTCTAACCACCATATATATTCTGATATTCACAACATTTTACATAAATAACAGATACAGTCAACTCCCTCACAACGTCATGAAAGGGACTGAATGTTTTGTGTCGTTAGAAACGAGTGTTGCTAAAACCGAGGAGTATGCTGTTGTGGGTAACATAATATCTGACGCTACAGACGAGGTGCTGCTTAAACCGATGTCGTTATAACCGGGTTCGACCGTATCATAAACAAATACGCTGGGTATTTTCAGGTTCACACAGTAATGCCGCTGAATATTCTAGTCTTCTGGGTTATGATACTATGTTGTCTGGTAAACAGTTACTGAGCTTCCAGGGGCTGTAGTGTTTACAGCTTCAGGGTTAAGCAGTCCAATGTTCTGGGAGTGCTTGGTGCTGAAGATGTAAGCACTAAAATCATTCAAAACGTCAGTAACTATTACCAATTGATGCAGCATAACATCCCGGGGAACGTGAAACTTTCAATGTACAGTATTCCTCGGTCATCCGGAGCACCGAGCGGGAAACTCCGTGGTGTGGGTAACATACAAAAATATAATCCCTCCAAGCCAAAGTATAACTCCTTAAAGCCTAAACACTGCGCTTAAGAGCACATGACGATGATTATAACTGGACATTTTTCGCGATCATTTCACTGTGTGTGTGTGTGTGTGCGTGCGTGCGTGCGTGTAGTAGCGACATTAGAAAGACGGCTACGACACACAAGATATCACGTCCTTACTGTGAGCAGTCACAGACTGGGTGGCTCTTCCGGCGACAGTCACGACACATGTACCGGAATACGAACTGTCTCAGATTTCCTCCCAGTGATCCGGACAATGACGGAAAAGACAGGGTTACAGTTGGATCAAAACTGTCCGGATTACTGAGGTACTACTGTATTAAAAAAAGGGGGGAGGGGGAGGAATGGCACGGTATCAGATTCTCATCTGTCATATCATTACGGCCGAATAATTTTATACCAATTGCCAATGACGTCAGGGATCTAGGACTTAAAGAATAACAATTCGCAAACTACTAAGCAATGGACAATTATGCTTACACAAAGATGAACAGCCGAAGCACAAGAAAATGCTGACACAAATCCATGTGATCTGCCCTGTCTTCTTGAGTGTTGGTGGGGGGAGCGAGGGGGGGAGGTGAACCAATCACTCTCTAAGTCAACAAGACTGTTGACATTGTTCCATCTTCCAGAACAAGTTGGGTTAGGCAGTCGGCCAACTCTGCTAAACTTAGTAGCGTAGCCCACCAACGCATCACTCATTTCATTTCGATCTGTTCGCACCACGACCATTCATTACTAATAGAGAAGCTAACAGAGACGGCACACTTCAACAAAGCAATTACAATATACTAGCAACAGTGAAAACTCGAACAAATCAAGACTGACAATGTAGGTATAAACGTAACACTGAGGCGCGTTCGCGTAACCACTGTTGCCGTGGAAAAGCAATAAGTATTATATATTATTCTCAGTGTGTGTCTGTAGCCTTAGGTATACAGCAGGTACAGCGCATGCGCCGTATTACATTGCCACCTGAGGCCTGTCTGGTTCCACCTTATTTTCCCACATTATCCCATAAACGGCACGATTTTCAGAAAAGGTCACTGAACATTAAAGGTGTGTTCTGATTTTCTCCACAACTTTTGTCGGAAACATAATTCTAGGGAGTAAGTGAGATACAGGGTGGCGCAAAAAGAACGCATGTTTTTGAAATCGGTAGTAGTCGGGAGAGTTTCTTTCTTTGGGGTTACTTCAAATCAAAAGTCTACGTTCCAAAACCTCGTACAGTCGACGATCTGAAAGTTTCCATTCGCGAAGAAATTGTGACTGTGCCACAAGAAATGTTAGTAAATGTGATGCAGAACTTTGAGGAGAGGCTCCGGACGTGTGTACGGCAAGAAGACGCCATCTTTCCGATATAATTTTCCGTAATTAAGTAATCAATGTAAGTAATCAAAACTGCTTTTATTACAGGTTGTTTTGGTGTTAACATAATTTTTTTAATATTGAGGATTAAAAAAAGTTAGAATTATTTGAAAAAATGCGTTCTGCCACTGTGTATACATGTACACAGGTTTTCAAGTAAAGTTCTCTTTTTTCGAGTCAGATTTTAATGAAATTTGACTGTTCTCCATTTTCGGGAGGGGGGGGAAAAAAACCTCAAACATCAAATTTCATGAATTGTATTTATAATTGAATTCCAGTGGACGAAGAGGTGTTCCATGCGGACAGACGGATATGACGAAGCAGACAGATGATGTTCGAAATTTTGCGAACGTACCGAAAAATAATTATATATATATATATTAGTATTTATTATGCTCATTGCATCTACTCTGTAATAATGCTTCCACGAAAAACAAATGAACCTCATTACCACAACGAACAACCAAACACAATACTTAATCGTGGTAAGTCACGGAACAGTAGCATCTATCTACTGCTCAATACCCACACACTTTTCAATTTACGTGGTATGTGCCTTTTGGAACAATAAATACGAGGAATGAAATGATGTATTTGTAAATGGGTACAGAGAAATATGGATGCCTTGCGCTTGCTCCTCTATGAACACCCCCTTGGCTTGGGCACAGAGACTAGCCTCGCCCACTGATCTCAGAAAGTACCGCAGTGCCACACAGTACGGCCTACATGCTGGTCCCAAGCACCACTACTCACCAATGTAGTACGATTCCCCATAGAGGCTTGCCGTCTTGGGTGAGGTGTAGCGAGGAGAGTCCTGTCCAAATTCATCTGATCCATACTGTAACAAAAGAGAACACAATACTGCAATGACCTTCAGGCTTGTAATGATTGCAAATAAACTAGCTTAAGGACCACTGACATTTAAACAGGACAATAACAAAAACAAACTCGTTAAAAAAAAGTTAAAAACTGTAAGATTTATTGAAATAAAGTCACATCCTTCACTCAGCTTCTAAACTAGCAGAATAATCTTCAATCTTCATGTTTGCACCGTGCATCAATGATAATTAACCACTTTATTACCCAACTAATGCCTTCATATACAGTGAACTATACACATGCACAACGGGTCGGAATATGCTGCCGTAACACCGACCTTGTCCATGTCAACGGACACGATAGAACCATTCTTATAATTTTTAGCCAAGCACTGTACAAGACTCCATGAAGATGGATCCTCTGTGTTCCGAAACACGTTGGAGCATTTTTAAATATTTTATAATTTTAATTGTATCTACATACTATATATTGCGCATTAGTTGGATAATACAGTGTTTAATTAGCAGAATAACAATATGGATGAAGTAGTGCTACCATACTGATAGAATTCTCTCAGTAAAGGTTGCCGATAAAACCAGACTATGTCAAAAATTCCAAACCCAGAAGGCCACGAATTTTTTAGAGCATCTAGGAGCTAGCTGACGACCCCAGGTGCCAAAAAAGTGACATGAATGAAGTTCCATACTGAGTACCCACAACTAAATAAGCGTCATCATACACTATTTGGTTACCCGGGTGACCTGACGGCCAGAATCTGTGCAGTCATCCTAACCCCTCCTTTGCATTCCGTGTAAGGTGGGAAATTTCACTACTCACTTAGCAACTGACACTAGTTACTAGGATTCTGCTGCCAGGCTGTTCAGTGATCCTACTTCCTACATCATGCAGAGGCAAAGACACGAAGGGGCAACCACGAGAAGCAGTTTGAAATTCATATTACCAGGAAGTGAAGAAGTCATTAGCATCATTCGCGGGCTAACGTAGCATCCCCCGGAGATGGTACTAATGGCTAGACAATGACTTAAGCACAGAATGATAATTCAAACTCCCGAACTTCATCCTGTAACCTTCCAACACACAGAACTACCGCCACCACGCGCCGTTCTACGTGAGAATCAGCGTCACAAAACGCCCACCAACTTCGTCATCCTCCCCCGACCACCCACTCAAGTAGCTGCGTGCGCTCAGCTATTTCCTGTGTTCCGTAAAAGAATTCCTCGTGCAAATGATCCATCCCCACCTCTTTCATTCAACATACTCACCCTCTGAACTATGAATATTACTGTGAGGAAACACCCTTGAAACACAGGTCTGTAGGTCACAATTCCGAAACAAAGTTACCGTCTGTTTTCATGGCACTGAAAGTAATGTCGCAATAGTTATGCTGTGTACCGGAGATACGAGTTAAATCTAATCAACATAATTCCCTCGTCTATGGTACGGCGTTGTGCTAACTGGCACACAGCATTGTGGACTCATTACTCTGCTTCCAGTACCGACTCTATATAATATAATACTTACTTATTCCATGGAGCAAAGTCCTTCTTGAGAAGCTAACCGGTGTGCAGCTAGTCAAGGAATTCCCCGCATTTTATGGAACCCGAAGGTTCATTACCGCATTCACAAATGCCCGCCACCTGTCCCTATCCTGAGCTAGCTCAATCCAGTCCATACCCCCACATCCCACTTCCTGAAGATCCATCTTAATATTATCCTCCCACCTACGCCTGGATCTCCCCAGTGGTCTCTTTCCCTCAGGTTTCCCCACCCCAAACCCTGTACATAATGCCCTTACAAACTGCAGCCACGACAACAGTCAATTCCACGCGGGCATTAAAAAGTCTAAGGCAAAAATGTTGCTTTGGAAGCCAAATTTTCAGTTTTGACACTACAGTACATAGCCAGTTAACTCAGTAATGTATTTCTATGATGCAGAGCTTTTTCGATGTGATAAGGGGTCTAAAAATATAAGGATATTAAATACTTATTTCATTAACAATTATGCGACTTATGTATGTTTATGCGTAAACAAACAAAAAAATTCAGCAAACCCATCCAATCGGCTAAAAATTGAATTTCAGAACAAGTTTTCGGAGAGATCCACACGCAGTGCATAGATACGACACCCACAAATCCCGCGGTGGAGGGAGGGGGTGGTTAAAAGCGTACAGAATACAAGTATACGTCGCATAACGACGTTTCGGTCAACGACGGACCGCATATACGACGGTGGTCCCATAAGATTACAATATTGTAATATTATATTATAACATCACTGTGTTACATTTGCCTATAGTATTCAGTACAGTAACAAGCTGTACAGGTTTGTAGCCTAGGAGCAACAGGCTATACCGTATAGCCTAGGTGTGTAGAAGGCTATACTGTACTATCTAGGTTTGTGTAAGTACACGTTCGCACAACGACGAAATTGCCTAACGACGCATTTCTCAGAACGCATCCCCGTCGTTAAGTGACGCATATCTGTACCAAAATGCGTTGCAGGTTTTGCGGACTGCGTTCCGTTCTCCTGGCAGAAGGCAGCATTCTGGACACCTGTTACGACATAT
>Ga0123357_10004129_pt1 | contig 16926 bp, 12 predicted proteins | sample TergutEmb28metaG_FD_89873 | JGI IMG/M metagenome (GOLD analysis project Ga0123357, IMG submission 89873) | Embiratermes neotenicus P4 segment gut microbial communities from Petit-Saut dam, French Guiana - Emb289 P4 | ecosystem: Host-associated > Arthropoda: Insects > Digestive system > Gut ... | reverse complement strand
GAGCAGTTCAGGTTCTAAGGTCATAACTAATTATCGTCTATGGACTACTTACTTACTCCATGGTGCAGAGTCCTTCTTGAGAAGCTAACTGGTTTGCAGCTAGTCAGGAAATCCCCGCATTTCACGGATCTCGAAGTTTCATTACCGCACTCACAAGCGTCCGCCACCTGTCTCTATCCTGGACCAGCCCAATCCAGTCCATGTACCCACATCCCACCTCCTGGAGATCCATCCTAATATTATCCACCCATCTACGCCTAGGTCTCCCCACCAAGACCCTATACACCCCCCTCTCCTCACCCATAAGCGCCATATGCCCAGCCCATCCGTATATTGATTATGTTTACAAATATCTGTCTCGATTTTTGTGATCTGAAGAGATTTCTTTCTGAAAGAATGTTAACATTGTTAATTTTGTATAACAGAGCTTATATTAATATTATTTACAGAAAATGAGTTTGTTATATAATGTCGATTAACATAATAAGAAGTCGGTAAATTGGATTTTGACCAGCTATCGCTTAATTTGCCCCACTGTGCAGCTGTGCAGACGGATATCGAAGCAAGTTACGCCGGATCCGATTCTGCACTCGAAACTTTCAATGTGTTTCCAGCATTCTGGTACACACCTGTTATACATGAAAACTGACCGCTGGACGCAAATAATATTCTGATCCTCAGCAGCCTGGGACTAACCGATACACGTCCATTGTCCGAAAAGTGACCGAGGGAGGCAACTAGCAAAGCCCACTTCTGGAGATCGTAACATCCTCGTAATTTATATCATATTTTGATTTTCTCTAACACATTGTTTAAAAAAAAAGATGTGAGGTGAAACGGAGCAGTAGGAAATTTAAATTGGGTTAAGCCAAATGAGAGGTTAGTGAAGTGTAGTTGGGTGAAGTTTAAATGGGAAGAAGTGAATTGTTAACAATTGTAGTGAAGTGTAGTTGGGTGAAGTTTAGTGAAGTGAAGTGAAGTGAAGTGAAGTGAAGTGAAGTGAAGTGAAGTGAAGTGAAGTGAAGTGAAGTGAAGTGAAGTGAAGTAAAGTGAAGTGAAGTAAAGTGAAGATCTTAGTAACAGGGTGTTTAACATTATCAGAAGATATATAGATCGTATGAAATTTGACGCTTATATGGTTTTTTCGTTTATCATATTCTTTCATATTTTTTGGTACCATTTTTATCACTGTATATATGGTTGTGTTTTTTAAATTCTTTTTTTTAATTTTCTAAATTATGAATTTTTATTGTTATGTTTATGTATTCTCATTGTTATGTGTGTTCTGTATATTCCTTTTTCATTGTTTTGTTCTATGTATTGTTTGTACGTAAATATGTACTCTACTACTGCCACCGGGTGTCAACCCAATTTCATTTAGCAAATATATCATTTAAAAAATAACAGTTACTTCTGTAAACTGTATTCTTCATTCTCTAGCTCTGATATTGTCATACGTAATACGAGGAACCAATATGTTATGCCTTTTGTTTTACGTTTAATTATGAATATTTACCGGAATAGAAGGAAGCCTTCATTGTAATATTTAGGCCTAGAGACATTTAAAATTTGTGAACGAATTTTAATGACACGTAACTAGTAACTTCTTGACCCAGACAAAGTATCTAATGGTAATAGTACAGTCAAGTCAAGAAATAACATTAGCAAATGTAATAATGTATAGTTTTATTGTGAAGTTTCCTTAAACCGGGAATTTGTAAGACAGCAAAGAAAGAGACAATATCTTAGAAAATTCATGTAGACACCCCAAACCCCTTTCCTCTCACAACACCAAAGGTTACAGGTAATTCATTATCCGTTCAGTTTCTGAATGAAACCTGAACAGACAGATCTCGAAATATGCGTTGATTTTCTCTGATTGTTAATAGGGTTAGTCAATCGTATAATACTACACAGTCTTTGCGACAACCCTAACGCAAAACAAGATGCGACCATGCTTTTGATTACGTCAGGTGTTAGTAAACAAACATTAACAGCTTTTATTTAGTACAGTTTCTGCCGTCTGTTTGTTACATAATCAAATATCTTATGTCCCAACTGAATGAACATCACTCGTTATACATAAAGACTTGAAACTACAAATCGCTTTTGGAAATTCCCTGCATTCGGAGTGCAAATCTTTGTTATCATTTCTCTTGATTAATATTCAATACAATGAACACAACACAAGTATGTCTCAATTAGTTGACTGACATAACAACCGCAATAGTGACACACCTGATAGCGTGAAATGTTACTGTAAACGTAGAACCTATTCCGAGGACTTTTCAATATTCATAATAAATAGCTATTAATTATTGACGTTCTGTTCTATTTTGCCTCAGCTTTAAATTATATAGCTACTGTTCCATCTGCCACCTGTTAATGAAAACAGAGTGGACTGTGTTGCTGGAATGTTTACGTGTGCTGCACTCACCACATTGATGGTGCGTAGCACACAGCATAAACAATTCACACACACACACACACACACACACGCACGCAACTCACACACTCAGAATACTTCAACTGTTAACCACGAACGTATTTAAATTGCAAAGGGATGTGTATTAGATACGTATTTAGTTATATTTTACATCTATAATTTATCACTTCACAATATTCGTGTGTGTAAAATAGTCAGGCAATTAATTTCAACAATTCTGAACACACAGTATTGTTTTTATCATTGTTGAAGTTTGAAGTTACATCATGCAGCTTTTACCTACCAAGCACGCACCTACATTTAAAGTGGAGTACAGCGACAGTAAATATAAAGTGATTATATAGTACTGGATAAATTGATCGGACATGTAGCATGCATACATAGGATTCAGATATGCGAACAATATTTTGCTTTTAGACCACGAGAGAATAGATGTCTTGGAAGACCCAAACATAGGTAGGAGAAATATCTTATAGATGGATCGCAGAAAAATAAGTAGGAAATTACCACCTGGACATAACATTTTTATTTGTGTGATTATCGGATCATTGAGTTGGAACTTTATAATAAACTAAATTTGATTTTGCTGAAGGGCATAAATAAATTTTACATATGTTTTCCATATTTTGATTTACAGCAATTCCTCTGTATACGAAAAATCTGTTTGCTAATTTTCGCTTATATAAGATGCAAAAATAATTACTGTTTTTAATTTTTTTTCATTTTTTCTCGTAATTAAAATTTTCGGCCCAGTTTTGGTTTGTACGAGCCCCTTCACTCCCAAAATGATTGTCGTTCCCAACACCGCTTCTAGCTCTGTTGGTTCTCGAATCTTCTCGGATGGGCAGAATATCAGCGGTCTAGGCAGAAGTAGTTTATATCATTGTTCCAGTAGAAAAGAAGTTCGTTCTCCTCGAAATTAATTACTTTTTTATATATTATTTATGATAAGTTTGGTAATTAATTTCGTGTACTTTCCATTTACATCTATTTATGTAAGTTATTTATGATGTTTATTGGACCGCGCATCATTGTGATAACTGAAGAATTAAAAACAAACTAGATGCTACTTGTTATTTTATTGTACTTCTTACAGGCTCAACATGTTTCGAGCATTACTATGCCCATCATCAGGAGCTCGCGACTATGATGTTGATTACCACATTGGTTGTATTGTTCTTGGTTTGCTGTGTGTTGGAGGTTAGGTGCAGTTAGGCTGGAGTAGTGTCCGGGCTGCACCTAACCTCCAACAGACAGCAAACCAAGAACAATACAACCAATGTGGTAATCAACATCATAGTCGCGAGCTCCTGATGATGGGCATAGTAATGCTCGAAACATGTTGAGCCTATACGAAGTACGATAATATAACAAGCGGAATATATTTGGTTTTTTATTCTTCAGTTACTGTTGTTTCATTTCTTAATGAATAAGAATATTTTTATGTACAGAAACTAAGCATGAGTGTTATTTTGTTATGCTTTGTAACGTTCTGTATTTTATTTAGGTGAACTTTGCATGTCTGTAGAGCAGTTTCAGCACAGAATCCATCTGAAATTTGTAAAGTAATGTAAAGGTAGGTAAAGTAATGACAAATTATTTCGATGTTAAATGAGATCCGTCTTGTTTGGTACAGCCGTTCTTTGCGTATAGCTTATAGAACATGTCAGGCTGTACGTTTCGATCCGTACCCTGCGGCATTGTCAGGTCTGCCCCAGGAATACCTCGCACTTCGTGCTGCATGTTAAGATTGAGATATCGAACTTATGAACTTCACCTTACAAATGTCGTAAGTTAATTAACGTAAACATAAACCTTGAATTTTTTAAAATACTACGGACATACGAAAGTAAGTGCGAGTGTTCTTGTGTTTTAGTAAGGAATAGGTAAAGTTCTCTACAATTGTGTTAAAATCTTCATAACAAATTCAAGATAAAAGCCATCTTATTTTTCAAGATATTACTCTTTTTCTTTACTTTTTCTTCATATAGATTGATATCCTTTTTCTTCAGTATTGCGTGAATGAAGAATTAAATTCGGCTTACCAATTAGTTCTCATTGTTAGATGCATTCAGACTGTAGGTCTCATACTGACATTGCTTTAAAAGTGTAAATGTTGCTTATGTTCAGCGAGCTAGGGGACACATTATGTACCGAAGAGCGCTTCAGGCCTCCCTAGTGATAGAGTGGCCATCTAATTTCGTTCGTGTTGTGTTAAGATGTCAAAGAATGCTTCTAGAATGTACATATATTTGTAAATGAATTTATTATCTTTTTTCGTTTATTTATCCATATAGAACTTTCCAGTGACCTTCACATTTCGGCCTCATTTGTTCGTGTATATTAAGTTTCCAGTGGATGCCCAATTAAAAAAAGGGATAAGAGAATTTTGTATTATTATTATTATTATTATTATTATTATTATTATTTCGGAATTGTTGCGCGTGCTCGTAGAAGCGGGTCAGAAGCGTCCTTCCACTTTATCGGACGTAATTTTAAAACATTTTGAGCACGCTAGTTTTTATATCCCAAGGAAAACACCATTCTCACTTCTGGTAAACACGCAAGTAAGTACCCATCTCTGTTATATAGAACATCGGCAAAATATACAGTTGTTATTAAGAAGGGTGCGTTATAAACAACTAAAGGGTTTTTAAATGAAATCACTTTTTAAAATAAAGTGTAAAAATATTATTGACACTATCGTGTACATTCCACGTCCATGAGAATTCATCTAAGTCACTACTGTCTGAATATGAAACTTTGTAGATGTAAACTATGTCGTTCAATACATTCCTGCAATCGCGATGTAAAGGCTGTCATAATACACTGTAGCATTTCCTTGGGGATTCCTTGAATACACTCCAGAATTCGCTGCTTTAAGTCAGCAATATTAGCAGCAAGTGTTCCGTATACCTTGCTCTTAACGTAGCCCCAGACGAAGTAGTATGGCACTGCATGGCCAGGCGAACGGGCGGCCAGGTGTTGTCCCTTAATGAGAAATGTAACTGCAAGGAAATATTGTTCTGAGGACTTGCATGGAAATTTCTGCTGTGTGAACAGTTGCGCCATCTTGTTGTAACCATAGCAAATTTGCTGACGAGAATGTAACTCAATATACAGAAATGTTTCCAGCATGACTTTATACCGCTCTGCATTCATAGTTACTGTACACCCCTTCTCATTCTCAAAAAAATAAGGGCCAGTAATGTCATGAGAATTAACTTCACACCACACCGTCACTTTTGCACTATGGAGGACATTGGTGAAGTTCATGTGAGTTGTTTGGAGCCCAGTAGCGACATTTCTGTTTATTCGCATAACCAGGCACACGGAAGGGAACCTCATCTGACATTAGTAATGTGTTCACTATGTCGCTATTGTTTATCACCAAGTGCAAGAATTCATTACAAAACTGTAGTCTGCTCACCTTGTCCCGTTCACTGATTTCCTGAGAAACTTGGATTTTGTATGGATGATAATGCAAATCCTTGTGGATAATTCGGCGAAAACTGCATTCCTTGAAACGAAGTGCGAAAGCTTGCCGACGAGCTGACCTGCGCGGACGTTGCAACATAGCCTTTCATGCTCGCTCCACACTGTCAGGTTAGATGCCGAAAATGGACGTCCTCGTGGTTTACTGAGCTTCACTGATCCTTCTTGATATCATTTCGATACCCACAATAGCAGACAATTGGGCATCACGTCTTTGAAACTGCTGTGGGAAAGGACGCTGTGCAGCTGTAACAGACTGTTTTGATAAACAGTTTCACTGTCGCAATTCGGTGTTGCACTGACCAGCGATCCATCTCAACCAAACTCCAAACTTCAATGTACATGATGACGGTCGGTACGAAAGCGGCGCCTAGGTGGCACGCTGGTCTTCAAATTTCAAATACAGTCAGATGTTTGTGACGCACTCTGTATATAATTTTACAATTAAAATATTACAACTGCGACATATATTGTAACATTGTAAATAATAGTATTGTGCATTTTGTTGGTGATGTCTTGTATAATGACCAGTTAATGCACGGAAATGAGTGATATTAAACTGCCGTCCCAATGTTCTGATTCGGACTACGTAAGTTTATTTCGTACAAATACATTGCCTATATTCTCTGCATTAAATTCCCTAATCTTAATAATATAAGGATAGCAGGACGTTTATAACTCCCAAAATTTAGGACACAATTCCATGTGAAAAGGTAAAAAATCTGCAGGCACCCTGTTCAAAATTTAACGTAAGCTATAATCCTATAATTAATATTGCGCGTATTCAGTTTTCCACTACAGACTACTTACACAATAATACAGAGATTATTTGCTTGCAGATTCTGTATTAGTTCGTTTGGAGATGAGGCTTTCTTCTTCAGGATGTGTAAATTAGAACAAAAACCACCCAAGAAGTATTTTGAAGTTCAGATGACAGTGCAGCGTGATAAATTCTTATAATAAAACCAATAAGATGCACTAATTTCTCAAATTTATTTTTGGAATAAAACTCTACATGTTTCGGACAGTTACTGTGTCCATCATCATGAGTTTTTCACTGTACACACAACAATCATGCATGTCATACAGCTTTGCTGACAGCTTGCGAACAGGATCAGGACGGAACTGCAGTTCCATCCTGATCCTGCTCGCAAGCTATTAGCATGTAGAGTTTTAATCCAAAATTAAATTTGAGAAATTAGTGCATCTAGTTGGATTTATTACAAGAACCCAAGAAGTGGTTAGTCTTATAAATTACATACAGTAATTTGTCTCGATATATAGTGCAGAATTCTAGTATATCAATAGAATACAGAAATTTCAATTGAACGCTGGCTTAATGAATCGAAATATAGTCTGATAGCACGGCTGACATCTCAAGTGTCATTTTAACCAGTACTACTAATGTTTTCAATTTTATTATTTTTTTCTCTATTATAACTTGTCTCTGGTGCCTGATGCTGGCCTGTTCAGCCGAAATATGTAGCAGGCATGCTTTAGATAATATACTAATTTTATAATACTAATAGTTGTGATTGATGTGTATTTGCCTTACTTAATTTTTGAGAAATTAAATGTGGGGTTAAATATGTAGCGAATAAAAATGACTCCTGCTCGCTGTGATTTACTTATTTTTCGTAATGCGAATTGCAACAAACACGGGCGGGTATGAGTCGGCTGGTAGAATTGACCGTACATTTGCGAAATGGATGCCCGACAGATGGCAGCATATTCCTGTCGGGAGTTGGGTAAATGCACCACAGCGATCTCATGCCGGTTGCGGGAGAAACTGGCGCGTCGCTGTGACTGGTGTCACCATCCAGCGGAAAACTAAAGAATTGCTTTCGCTCCCATGAATACAGACCGACGTCGCTTTTGGCTGCTAAGTTTCTTTGTTCGACTCGTTTCCGCGTTGATGTATGTGAGACTAGTGTCCTTAAAAATATTAATCTAACAAAGAGGTTGATAAAGATTGTCTTTCTCGACCTGTCTTGCTGTCTTCCTGCGCTTCTTTTTTCTTTTTTTTTTCCTCTCTCTTTCTTAATGTGTCTAACTAGTCTCTTCACATGCAAAAAGTATGTAGCGACGTACTGGAGCTAAGGCATGGACGACAAATCGAAGAGCTTGTTGAAGGAAGGAGTCGAGGTGTATTTTCTCATAACCCTCTGACTACATTAAACGTAAATTTAGTCCTTAGAGCTATGGGGAAGCAGCAAGCCATCCAACACCAAGATGCTCCAAACATTCCAACCAAAAATGCTCAGAATGATCACTAGTTCCCCCTTGTACGTCTCCAACCAAACCTTGCACAACGAATTCGAAATCCCGTACGTAACGGAAGTGATTAGAATCAACACCAACAAATAAAAAAATCGCAGCACTGTACACAGTACTCAACTGATTAGAACCCTCTTCAACCCCTCAGTCGATAGACGATTAAAACGGTTATGGCCGGAAAACTTAGCCCAATAGATAAGCTCCAGTGAACCATCGATGGATGGTGCCTGTCTTACGACCTTTTCTTACCTCAACTTTACTAATTACTCTATGTTGAGTAGATTGTAACTTGCAATATACAATAAAAAATAAGACCTGGAACATGGCATGAAAACGCAGAGGATAAGGAGGAGGAGGAGGAGATGTATAGCTCTGCCCTTTTTTTAATCTCGGCGCTAGATGATGCGGGTGGTCAACGTCATGTCCCAGCCTCTATAAACCGGGAAGAAATACCGGTTTCCATTTTACGTATGCAGTTGTGGATAACAAGAGTGTCAAGTGTATTTACTTAAAGCGTTGGATGTGTGTGTAAATGAAACGATACTTCATCCGCTACCGGCCAACAAACGCCACCAACTTCCTGACGTACCAAATCTATCTTTCCGGGTAGTAGCTTGGATAATTACGTCCCTTCCACGAATCATCGAGTCCCTAAGAAGTGTGTATCGCTGTCAGACGTAATAGCGCGGGATTCGACAGGTAGAGTGTGGTATATTATTTTATCAGTTAACAGATTACATAAGTCCTTCCGATCTCCAGCCTTAAGACAGAGGCAATACAGTCCTTCGAAAAGTGATAACTTCGTTCCACATTAGAATACAGAGTATCCTGCCCGAGAAGAAAACAATCGGTAAGTGACGTATCCAGTGAAGGGTTAAAACAACTCTGAAATATTGTGTTTTATCCTTTCGTTTAATCAAAATGTCAACCCATAAAGGAGACATTAGTTGTACGTGCCTTGGCTTCATCTGCAGAAAAACTTATGAAATTCTGGAGACACTAGAGACATGCGAGAGAACTACACTAAACGTTAGCTGCCTAATCTACTTCTTTTAGATACGATGCGGCATATTTTCCACTTTGAAGCACAAATTGTAATATATCAGGTACATTAATTACAGTTTAATGTATAAAATGTTAGCATATGATATAAAGCACGAACCGTTTCATGCAACCTGGTTTTAGTGTACGTGGTGCCAGGTGCTGTGAAAGGAAATAAAATGGAAAAATAATTTGTTTTATGCATTGTGATTACACTGTCAGCTTTGCAAGAATACATTGAATTATCATAAACTGACATCCAGGTGACGTGTAGTGGCAAAATGTCACAGCTGGGGCTGAAAATGGTGTTAAGTGGACTTTCTCCGAACAAAAGGAAGTTTTTTTTTTAAATTTGTGTAATTCGACCTGCTATAGGCTAATATGCTTTGTGCTTATGTTGGAAAGACTTAACCACAAATTACTAGGTATGGACTTACAACCGTCCAGCTCACCTTTGGGACTACCGTGGTTTGAGTTTGATGGGCTTGGTGAAGATGAACTACTAATAAGATTTTGCTGAATTAATAATCTGGAGAATCTGTTGTGATCTTATTTTCAGTCACTGGGCGCTAATTTGGTACAGATTTTTATTGCTTACGATACACGTAGCACGGATCACTCTCTCACGTAGCGTATTCACTGCATATTAATCTTTAAGGAATAATAAAATTATATTGCCCGAAACTTGGTAATACCGAGTATGTCCAATTTAATATTATTTGTTTTAAAACTGAACCTCCGTAGAAACACTTATAAACTTCTAATTATCTAATTTATTCTGTTAATGTGGCTTAAATCTGGAGCGATGCACACGCGCGTCCTCCATTTACGATAATCCAAAAACTTGTGTCTCGTTCGCTACATTATGCGAAGATAGTTTCCCTGTTTCAAAATTCCCCCTACTCTAATTTGCCTAACAAGTCTGATTGGTCCTCTGTAAATTTGACAGTCTCGTAATAGGCCGAAAACTTCAAAATGTTGTATTCTTTCTCCCCATTGGTTCTTATGACTGACGCGATGTCTCTTAACCTAACATATGTAGCCCCTGTATAAACGTGTTCTACTGGACATTTTTAATGGGCTACCATGACTAACACGGTATCCACCCCTTCGTGATTTACATTTCGAAAAAGTGTCAAACCCTCGAATTTTGGCTGTCCCAGCAAACTTCAAAACTCCATCAAACTTGACGTTGACAAATACGTAACAACTAGAATTCCCTTATGTAAATGCTTACCACACCTTCTATCCTATTCTAACCTTTACTTGTCTCTTTCTTAAGCTATCTGTTTATCCTATTTCACACATGACTCTTTCTCACTCTCTGCCCTGTAACCATCCTTCTCTTTGCTGTCCCACTGACCTTTTGTATCCCTTACCAGATGATTCCGACCTCCCTCATTCGGAAACATATGTATTCCTACATTTCAGAAAATAATTTTGTACCTTCGAACCAAATAATTGTTCCAACCAGTTATAGACTTAAACTAAGTTAAATGATTGGGCTACGCAATGAAGACTCAGTATGTTTTCTGTCAGGAATTGACAGGATTTTTAAATATCGGTTTGATAAATTTCGCACTTGTAAAATTAGAACTTCACAACACTACATCAAGAGGAACACTAAGTGTGGTAAAGAGATTTTAATTTTAAACTAAACGGAAACATAAAAATTAGGCGCAACCTAAATGTATTTTTGAAGAACCTGTTAGGTTTTATTAGTATATTAGCCCAGGAGTTATTTCCGACACGCAGAAAAGATTTAAAGTTGAACTTGTGTGATATATTTCAGCATTATAAGACTCAACCTTATAAAGCCTACTGGTTACGTGATGCACCAACAAGTTTAACATTCAACAACTGTTCGTTCTGCCCACACTGTATTTATGTGTTTTGTATTTATCTGAGAACAAACAGTGACTTTTGCCTCCTACAATATAAACTGATTGGATTTTAAAACCGAGATGAAAAGTGTTTACAGCGCGGTACGGACTGGGCCTATATATAAAGCACCCTGCTATCCTTCTTTAAAGGGTTAAAGAAAATCGTCACTGTATGTTGTGTGGGTTAAAGGAAATGTCACAAGACAATCTTTGGGTAAAATGAAGAATTCTTTCATGTAAATATAGATGGTAGGGAGAGTAGATACTTTTAAAACTTAATTATGTCATTTATTTGGGGTTTTCTTTGTAATCTTTCTGATACCAAAATATTATATATTATATATTACCCCTTTAAACATTAACATTAACATTAAAAAATTTCAAATTTCTTTTAGACAGCGTGTTTCGATGGATTAGAATATTTAGCTATTATTCCTCTATAAACCGTTAACTTAAATGATTTTCTATAATCTGATTGGAGCGTATCTACTGCCAGATAAGAAATAAATACATAAATGTTATTCAGGTTACAATTGGTCTTTAAATGATTAAGCGACTAAAAAAATCTCCTTGGAAGCTAAAATCAATAACTTACTCCCACTCCTTTCCTGTATTTCGCTTGAAACTCGCCCACAGAACTCCAGTCTGTACCACTGCCATCTGTCCGGTATTGAGTGCATTAGGACCCGTGGGTTCATAGTTCCTCCGCTAGATGGGGAAATAGCCGCGTTCTTGAGTCCCGACTTTTAAAAGAGAGTAAGTAGAATTTGTGTTCCACAAATATGGAAATGTCTGAAATTTAGATTATTCGTCCATATCTGACGAATTTTAAAGAACTGCAAATAAAGTTTTACAAATGAGCTACACTTGCAGTGTTGACTTCTATTTGAAACACATGTGCATTTATAGTCCGCCAAGTCTGATATGTTGGTTTGTAAGTTATTTAGTCTCCAGATTAAGTACAGTATCCGTTTAGAGTTGAATGACATGAGACGTATACGAAGGAGATAAAATTGAAGATAGTGGAACGACGCTTTCATGGCGTACTTAAGGATTTATTATCGGTAACCTACTCGGAGATATAAAGTAGTGCAGGCCTATTAGCGTATATCACAAATTATCATTGGCTTGTTGTGTTACTTTTAACTGCCAGTGAAGGATAAACGGGACGAACTGGAGCTAAAATCGCACACACTCCGATTGAGCTACTGCAGTCACATCATTTCTGTACTAGTTGCTCATGCAACGAAGAGGTGGCAGGAGCAAGCAAACTGTTCTGTCGCACGGACTACTGTTGTTGAAAATAATTCCGAAAGAAAAAAAAAGTTGTTAAAAACTGGATATTGCCATAAAATTTGTATTGGAAAGAATATAATCCTTCAAAGTAAACACTTTATCAAACCCATCAAACGTTTGCTTCCTAGCGAGAAAGCTGTTTCGATTCAACTTAGAACGCAAAGTTTAAAGTCTAGACTTTATATTTCGGGCCTAACTTCCGCCTATGTATGTGTGGTGTGTGTGTATATGTATATATATGCACACACACATACCTAATATCGTACCAGCTGATGTAGTAGTGTGTTTTCAGTTTTTAGAAACCTGGCGTTCCTTGTCTTTGACATAGTCAAAAACACATTTCCTTGACCTTCTACACATCAGAGAGTTGTGAGTTAAAAGTAATAGTACCGTCTGCTGAATGAACTGAAGAGCTTAACAGGCAAGATATATAGACGGCGATGAGTGCTTAGCTTCATGATGCGTCTTTGAAGTTCACGTGACCGTGCATCGTGATAAATTCTTATAATAAAACCAACAAGATGCACTAATTTCTCAAATTTATTTTTGGAATAAAACTCTACATGTTTCGGACTGTTTCTCTGTCCATCATCAGGAGTTTTTCACTGTACACACAGCAATTATGTCATACATATTTGCTGACAGCTTGCTAGCTAGCTGTCAGCAAACCTGTATGATATATACCATTGCTGTGTGAGGAATTGTCCGAAACATGCAGAGTTTTATTCCAAAAATAAACTTGAGAAATTAGTGTATCTATTTATCTCAGTGATTAAGCAACTCAGTACACAAAATTTTTGTTTTACAATAAGTTTATTTCATGCCTCTACATGTTTCGAGCACATGTGCTCATCACCTGTAGGTCAAAATTGCATTACACAGCCTTCGGTTTCATCAAACCTATAGGTGACCGTCTCGTTTACAGGTTGAGAGTTCTCTCTCAACCTGTGCACGAGACGGTCACCTATAGGTGTGATAATACCAGAGGTTGTGTAATGCAATTTTGACCTCCTGATGAAGAGCACATGTGCTCAAAACATGTAGAGGCATGAAATAAACTTATTGTAAAACAAAAAGTTTGTGCATCAACTTAGTTAATTACTGAGATAAATATACTGAGATGCACGGTCAGCAAAACGTCAAAATTAGTGCATCTAGTTGGTTTTATTATAAGAATCCATGATGCGACCTTTGGTTTCCCTAGTAAAGAACTCATGGTAGCTACTGGGCAGATGGCCGGGAGGCTCAAAAAGTCGATCGGGATGGAGTGGCGAATAGAAAAACCTTCTCCTTATCAGGAATCTAGGCCTTAGGACATTCACTATATCAACTGAACTGCTTGGTTTGTCCGAAAGATGTGGACGACAGTTATCACCTTGATACTGTATCTAGATGTTGGCATCCCTTACGGTAACCACAGTAACTACTGATGTCAAGCGGACTGTATAATGATCTTCAATTCTCTAAAAGCGGTGATGACAATACATCCACGTAGGAAAGTTGTGTGAATACAAAATATTGATGAATGACGTCAAGAGAGGAAACCTTTAGGCAGATAAGGGGCTAGGCGTGGGTGTGAGGATAATATTGAGGCAGATAATGAAAAATTAAGTCGCGAGTTTGCAGATTAGACTGTATTGAGCTTGCTCGTAGACGAATGCTGAACTCTTGTAAACAGGGTCTTAGCTATTCTGTTTCCTTTTCATCAGAAAGTTTCCGATCTGCTGTGTGATTTAGTGCTTATCTAGGACTTTGATACTTCTCATGAAGCCCGCGGGAGAAGGCATTTCCGGTTTTTAGAGGTGAACAATTGCATAAGAGTTGTCGGTATGATCTGATAACTTGCTATGGGAGTGGAATGGGGCACTCAGTTCTGAGTCCTCAATAGAGAATGCCGCTGTACTAATAAGAAAATTCTTTCATTACGCTCTTGTTATAAAAGTAATTATATCAAATTTGGGATAAACCCACTACTGCAACGCATGTTTCTGTAAAGTGATGTACATCAAACACAGGACAACTCTGTGACGTAGAGGTACGCCTTTGGATAATAGTGCTTGGCGATTTGAGATCAACCATCAAACACAGACAAAACTGAAAATACTCGTATAACAACAACCACGACATCGATACCAAGTTAATTTATTTTCTGTGAAATAGCTGATACTCTCTTTTTAGGCTATTTTCCTGCCTAAAAAGGAGAAAATTGGGTTCTTGAGTTTGCCATGATGTCTGAGTATATGTTCGTAGACCCCTTCCCCTCCCCGCCTCCCGTGCAATCTTCCGAATCAATTGAATTTTCGGAAATTCACTATAACGTTACAAAATTGAAGGATACACCAACGCCGTATACAGAGTGGGCCTAAAATGTTTGGACAAAATTCAGGTGTGGTATCCCGACACTAACACAAGGGATTGTTGATGCCATTATATTTGTGCGAACACTTAGTTTTCGTCCGAACTCAGTTCTTTAGAGTTTTTATCTATGAGGGCACGTAAAGCCCCTAGTGCATGCAGATTCAGTTGAACATTAATTGACATTTCACCCACTCATATTTCGTGCCTGTCAAATTATTCGCAGCCTCCCCGGAACCTTGGAAAGGGCGCGACAGTCCACGATGACACGAGTCCATATGTGTATTGATTGGGGTGTCCGATATTTTGGACATTTGTTGTAACTTATGTCTTGAAAATCGGTAGTAACTCAAAAGTTATTAATTTGTGAATATGTATTGTAAATGGTACAGGGGTGCTGATAAGACCTTAACCCAACCTTGAAGGAAACAAGCTAATAATTCGGTCAGAATGGCGTGAATTTCCTTAGGCGCCTTGCCTTGCAGGAAAAAAAAAACGTTGATGACAGCTCGCGTCTCGATGTTGTTAAAATCGCGCGCGTCGCCTGACATGCTTTCGAGTTTGTTTCCTTCCTGGTCGGTCTAAAAACTTATCAGCACCCCGATATTCCACCAGTTTTAAGTAAAATGTCGCTCTAGTTCAGGTGCATATTGTTGAATATAATCTTTTAATTAAACCCGAAACCACTCATTTCCGGACGCTTGTTTATAAGACATTTTCGTCTTTCTGATGTGCAAAACTCACTCTTGATGTTTATCCAAGCCTTTAGAAAAGCGTTTATTTTATTGTTTTCTAATGAGCATGAACTACGCCCGAGCTTGTGAAGTTCGAGCAATACTAGCGCCATTTAAGCTCATAACCTGAGAAGTTATAAGATAATACACATTTCAAATTTCACAAATTTTGGGGAAATACGTATGTATATGCAGAGTAAGAAGACCTTGCCCATGCGAATAGTTTTTCGTCTCCTCGTCTGATGTGGATAGGCCCTCAACTAACAAGATATTGTAGCCGGGTATGTGAAAATAAGTGTTTTGATAGGCTACGCAGTACAAATTATTTAGAAAGATTTTGTTGTACGTCAACAGTTGTAAACATGACAAAGGTGCGAATTTTTGAAGCTATACTAGACAGATTGAACTTACATAAAACTTGCACCTCATTCTGTAAGTAGTACTTCATGACAGGAAAACGAATTCTTGATATTAATTGTAATAGATTCATGGGACTGGAAATGAATGTAGCTAACAGGATTAGAAGCTTCATGAATTCTACTCGGAAGTCCTTGCCATGCTTCTTTCTTTTAAATCGACAATGTTATACATCATCTTATTAACTACCAGACATTCAAGATGAAATTTACTATATAACATCAGTTCTTTCTTTTCTGTTGCGGGGCGCCCTAATTTGAGCCTAGGCAGACTCTTCGTTGTGGTTTCTAGCCCACACAAAATTAGACACACCACACTCGGTACGACTCCTCTGAACGAGTGACCTGCCCGTCGCAGAGGCAGGTACAGTACGTACATAAACACAACAAACGCGACAGACGAACATTCCCTGCCGTCAGTTGCATTGGAACCCGCGATTCCAGAATTCAAGTGGCTTCTGACCTGCTCCCTAGACTGTACTTCCACCGAGATCAGCGAGAAAGTTAGTTAGTTCGCGTTAGATTGAATTCGAATTTCAGTAAAGTTTGATTTCGATAGTCTAATATTATTATTTGAGTTACAGAGCTCCCATTGCTACTCTTGTACTCAATGAGGTCAAATGACTGACTAGAGAAAAAACTCATGTCAGTGTTAACTGTTGTTTTAGATACAAGTATGTAAATGTATATATTCTTCCTGAAACTGTCATGGACGTCGTATAAATATGCCTGCTGTAGTTAATGAGGAGTACTTATCGGTTTAGAGGTAACTGAATTGAATATATTACAGAATGGGTCCTGTATTACTAGCTCTTCTTCTTTGGGAGTGGGCACAAGGGTATCTGCCGATCATGAGGTTACAACCAGCAGTGCCTCTGGAATTGGGCCAGAGTACTTGAAAGAAACTGAACACAAGTACATATAAATATACATATACATATACATATACATATACATATACATATACATATACATATACATAT
>Ga0123357_10004128_pt1 | contig 16926 bp, 12 predicted proteins | sample TergutEmb28metaG_FD_89873 | JGI IMG/M metagenome (GOLD analysis project Ga0123357, IMG submission 89873) | Embiratermes neotenicus P4 segment gut microbial communities from Petit-Saut dam, French Guiana - Emb289 P4 | ecosystem: Host-associated > Arthropoda: Insects > Digestive system > Gut ... | reverse complement strand
GGACGACCGCGAAACGACTTGGCTGGACGATCTATCCAGCGTAGCCGATGACATGCCGAAAACAGCCGAGGAATTAGCCGCCCTGGTGGCGGACGATTCTGACGCGTACGACCCAAGTAAATACGATCTGTGAAGCACAAAGAGAAGGAATCACAAAGATGACAACCGTTGAGAAACTGTCAGAGGCAATTCAGCAGGGCAAGGCCAAGGATGTCTTGTCGTTGATCGACGAGGGACTGGCCGAGGGGATCTCGGCCCAGGAACTCCTGAACGACGGGCTGCTGAAAGGCATGGGCTTGCTGGGCGTCCGCTTCAAGAACAATGAGGTGTTCGTCCCCGAGGTGCTCATCGCCGCTCGCGCGCTCAACAAAGGCACACAGGTGTTGAAGCCTCGCCTGATCGAAGCCGGTGTCGAGCCCAAGGGCAAGGCAGTGATCGGCACCGTCAAGGGCGATCTGCACGACATCGGCAAGAACCTCGTCAAGATGATGCTCGAAGGCGCGGGTTTCGAGGTAGTCGACCTGGGTGTCGACGTCGCCGACGGGGCCTTCGTCGAAGCCCTGCGGCAGAACACCCCTGACATCCTGTGCCTCTCGGCACTGCTGACGACGACCATGGAGCAGCAGCGCCTCGTGGTCGAGGCCATTGTTGACGCCGGCCTGCGCGATCAGGTGAAGATACTGGTCGGCGGCGCCCCCATCACCGGCAACTTCGCCACCGAGATCGGTGCGGACGGTTATGCGCCGGACGCCGCCTCGGCCGCCGATCTGGCCGTCTCGTTGCTTGGCGCGGCGTAGAATCGGCCTCGTCATTCGGCATCGCGAATGGAGGCAGCACGTGGATGTTCTTGATCGTTTGTCGGATGCCGTCCAGAAAGGACGGACTGACGACGTGTTGACGCTGATCCATGCTGGTCTGGACCAGGGCCTGTCGGCTCAGCAGTTGCTTGACGACGGACTGCTGAGAGGCATGGCCCTGCTGGGCGAACGGTTCAAGAACAACCAGGCCTGGGTGCCAGAGGTGCTGCTTGCCGCCCGTGTGCTGAACAAGGGTATGGACGTCTTGAAACCCCGTCTGATCGAGGCCGGGCTGCCTCCCAGGGGTAAGGCGGTCATCGGCACCGTCGAGGGCGATCTGCACGACATCGGCAAGAACCTCGTCAAGATCATGTTCGAAGGTTCGGGGTTCGAGGTGATCGATCTTGGCACCAACGTCTCCACTGCCGAGTTTGTCGAGGCGGTGCGCAACTACCGGCCGGATGTGCTATGCCTGTCGGCTTTGCTGACGACCACGATCGGTCAGATGGAGGCCGTGATAGAGGCGGTGGCCGCCGCCGGGCTGCGCGACCACGTGAAGATCCTGGTCGGTGGCGCGCCTGTCACCCATGACCTGGCTTCGCGCATCGGTGCGGACGGCTATGCGGCGGACGCCGCTGCCGCCGCCGACTTGGCCACTCAGTTGATCGTCTTGGCCACCTGAGGTACTCGGCGATGCAGTCAACCATGGAGACCTCGGATAGCCGGTGCCGGGCTGCCGCCGCCGACTGGGCGGCCGTGTCCGGAGTGTCGACGGCGCTGTTCGACTTCCTCGACCGGACGCTGCAGTTGGATGCTGACGAGCATTTCTGCGCAGCCACTTGCCCGCTGCGAGCTGATGGCCGGTGTGACCCGAACGTCGCCCATCAGTTCGGCTGCTATGAGGCCGAGCGTTGGGAGGGGCAGTACATCTACTACTGCCCGGCCAGCCTGGTCTTCGTGGCGACTCTGACGTTCGAACGCGGCTTGCCCCGGCATGGCCTGGTGACGGGCCCGTTGATTATGGGGGCCGTCGACGATCTGTTCGGCGATGTGGAAGACGAGCTGCGAGGTCTGAGCGTGGCGCTGCTGACGCGCACGACGGCGGAAGTCGGCGCGCTGGCGCGCGTGCAGCGGTCCGTCTGCGACACTTTGTCGACGTCCGCCCCCGAGCCGCTGCCGGAGCCCGAGGAGTACCAGACTGCCGAGCCCGAAGGGCCGGTCGAGATGGCGCCGGACTATCCATTCGAAGTCGAACGCCGCTTGGTCGGCATGATCCGCCGGGGTGACCGGGCTGGCGCCGCCGAGATGATCAATCGCGTTCTGGCTGCCCTCTATCTGGCCAGCGATGGCGACTTCCCCCGTCTGCGCCAGGGTGCCACGGAGCTGATCACGCTGTTCTCCCGCGCCGCCATCGACGGGGGCGCCGATGCCCATCTGATCTTTGGCGAGAAGCCGGCATTGGACCGCCGCCTGGTCCGGTTCACCACCGTCGATGAACTGTCTGGTTTCCTGGTGGGCGTTTTCAACCGATTCGTCGGCTACGTCTTCGACTTCTCGAAGTTCCAGCACGCCAACGCGATCCGGCAGGTGGTCGATTACATACGCGCCCACTACGCCGAGCGCATCACGCTGGCCGACGTGTCGCGCGAGGTGTGGTTCTCGCCCAGTTACTTGAGTTCCGTCTTCTCGTCCGAAATGGGGACGGGCTTCTCGTCTTACCTCCAGACGGTGAGAGTCGACAAGAGCAAGGAGCTTCTGCTGGGCACGCACAAGACCATTGCCGAGGTGGCCCAGGCCACAGGCTTCACCGACCAGAGCTACTTCACCAAGATTTTCACTCGCGCTGTGGGCGTGTCTCCCACGCAGTTCCGGCGCCAGGAGGTGCTTGACGATGGATAAGGTGCACGCGACGGCCTCCGGCCTGCTGGGTGACTCTCTGCTGGAAGCCGGCCAATATCTGCCGATGCCGTGCCGGGGGCGCCACACCTGTGGCAAATGCGGCGTCTATGTGGCGGGCGACATCGAACCGCCGGACTACTTGGAGACGGCGTTGCTGGCGCGGTCGCGCCAGCCTGATCTGCCGGGCTACGACTACCGCCTGGCCTGTCTGTGCCGCTTCCGCGGTGAGGCGTCTGTCATCGCTTCGAGCATCAGCGGGGTGGTGGTGGCTGACGTCGGCATGGATCTTGCCACGTACGACGGCCCCGATCCGGAGGGTGTGGGGCTGGCTATTGATATTGGCACCACCACCGTCACGGTGCTGGCTTTTCGTCTGGGCAGCCGCGAACTGCTGGCGGACGTCAGCGAGCTGAATCACCAGGTGGCGCACGGTGCGGACGTCCTGAGCCGAATCGACGCGGCCAATCGTCTGGGCGTCGACAAGCTGCAAACTCTGATCGTCGGGCAACTGAACGCGATGGTCGGCCAGGTACTGGCTGCGGGCGGGGTGGACGGTGCCGACGTGACCCGCGTGACCATCACCGGGAACACGACTATGCTGCACCTGCTCACCGGGTTATCCGTGGCCACGCTGGGTGTGTCGCCATTCACCCCCATCACGCTGTTCGGCGAGACTCGGCCGGCGTCATCTATATTGGTTTGCCTGACGAACGCGGAGTTGTATCTGCCTCCGGCGATCTCGACATATGTGGGGCCAGATATCACCTGCGGCATCGTCGCCACCGGGCTGGTGGCCGGAAATCGTCCAGAACTGCTAGTTGACCTGGGCACCAACGGCGAGATGGCGTTCGCTGCGGGGGGTAGTCTGTGGTGTTGCGCGACGGCCGCCGGGCCGGCGTTCGAGGGCGCCGAGATCTCGTCTGGCATGCCAGCGCTGCCGGGGGCAATCGAGGACGTGTTCGTGGAGGGAGACGGCGTTGGCTACTCCACGATCGAACACAAACGCCCCAAGGGAGTCTGCGGCACGGGCCTGATCGCCGCCGTCAACGCCTGGCTCGATTTGGGTGTGGTGGACGGTTCCGGTGCGATGGCCGCCGAGTCAACCCGGATCGGTGGCAGTGAAATCAGTTTGACAAGGGTGGACGTCCGCAAGTTGCAGTTGGCCAAGGCAGCCGTGGCGGCAGGCATCGAGACATTGCTCCACGAGGCGGGTGTTGATCAACACGAAGTTGCGGCGTTGCACCTGGCTGGTGGCTTCGGTAGCTACCTTCAGGCGGCTCCAGCTGTCGGGATCGGCCTGCTGCCCGCCGCCATGTCCGACGTCGTCACCCCAGCTGGCAACACGGCTCTGAGCGGGGCGGTATTGCTGACACTGTCGACGGCCGCTCGTCGCATGGCCCAGCAGTGGGCGGGTGAGGCGATCGAAGTGGGTCTGGCCACTCATCCGGTGTTCATGGATCGCTATATCGAAGATATGGCATTCCGCGACGACGATGACTGACAAGATGTTACCAAGGGCCTAAGGATGCTTCTAGGCAGCCGAGTTTGGAAACGGCAGACTTATGTCAGTAGTCGACTGCGACGACGCCTGTTCGGTTAGTTAGCGAAACCTCATGGAGGTGAAAGGTCTTGATGTTACCAAATCGAGATGATTGCTTTGTCCATGTGGATCGTCGGATACTCACTAGCTCAGGGTCGTCGGTTTCAGCATGATTACTAATAGCTCAACTCAACAGGTCGTTCGCGCCTGGTCTGAAGAGAGAACGAGGAGGTAGAACATCGCGTCGAAGTTGTACAGCGAACACGTTCAACCATCAATGAAAGGGAAAATTCAATGAAGATCACCAAATACATCGCGGCCGTCAGCGCGGGAGCGCTGGCCGCAGCACTGATGCTCGTCGGTTGCTCGCCGGCGGCGAACAATCCCCCGGCAACCGATAATGGCGGTGGGACCACCTCAATCAGCATCGCTTACATCCAGAAGCAAGCCGGCCAGCAGTACTTCATCGCCGAGAAGCAAGGCGGGCAAGACCAGGCTGACAAGCTGGGTGTCAAGGTCACGTTCTACCCACTCGCCGACAATGCTGATGACTCAGCAGCCATCGATGCCGTCAACCAGGCAATCGCCGCCAAGGTCGACGGAATCATCATCGTCCCGCCGGACGGCGCTGTGGGCCCGCAGGTGACACAACTGGCCAATGCGGCCGGAATAAAGATCATGTCGTCCGACGACATGGTCTGCGACAACAACCCTGATCCGACGAAGTGCGATCCGGCCCACCTGTTACCGCGTGTCGGTTTCGATGGCACCGAAATGGGCACCGAGGTTGGCACCGAGGCAGCATCGCTGTTCACGGCGTCTGGCTGGGCTCCTGCTGACACCGCCATCGTGCGGGCCTGGGGCGCAGAGGTAAGCGTTTGCACGCAGCGTGTCGACGGCTCGGCTGCGGCTTTCACCGCCAACGGCGGCTCAGCCTCGAAGACCATCGACGTGTCGACAGACAACACGGCGGCCGGCGCCCAGGACAAGACATCCGCCATGCTGACGGCCAACCAGGGCGTGAAGAACTGGGTGGTCTGGGGTTGCAACGATGAGAACGTCTCCGGCGTTGTCACCGCTATGCAGAACTCCGGCATCAGCCCGGATCACATCATCGCTGTTGGGCTGGGTGCTTACCTGGCCTGCAAGCCGTGGAACACCAACACGCCCACCGGCATCAAGGCCGCCCTTTACATCAGCGGCATCGACGTCGGCGCCACGTCTGTCCAGGTCATGCATGACTGGATTGCCAACGGCACGCAGCCGCCGCCCCAGACATTGGCCCCGACCCATATGGTGACGCCAGACAACTGGCAGACCACGATGGGTGCAGGCGACCTAGCAGCATGTCAGGCATCATAAAGCATGCCTAAGACATCGTCTATGATGCCTCAGTCGTCCGACCCCACCCCAAAGGTGGGGTCGGACGACCAAAACACGGCACCGAATAGCGTCGGCATGGCGCAGTTATTGAGGCTTACGAGCGTCACCAAGCGCTTCCCTGGCGTTGTCGCACTCGACGATGTGAGTTTCGAATTGAAACCCGGCACCGTGACCGCCTTGGTGGGCGAGAACGGCGCCGGCAAATCGACCTTGCTGAAGGTGTTGGGTGGTGATTACCAGCCGGATGAAGGCGAAATCAGCCTAGGCGGCACTGTTATGCGATTCCGTTCCCCGGCCGAGGCCCATGCCGCCGGAGTCCACGTGATTGCCCAGGAGCCCGACATTGTGCCTTATACGTCGGTGGCCGAGAACATCTATGTCGGCAACCTGCCGGCCCGGGTTCGTTGGCTCCGCAATGATCAGCTTTATCAGCAGGCCGAAGAGGCTCTGAGCCGCTTCGGATTCGACTCGGTGCTGCGTCCCACTGAAATCGGCATCAACCTGACTGCCGCCCAGCGCCAGCTGGTCGAAATCATGCGCACCATGGTGTCAGATGCCACAATCATCGCCTTTGACGAGCCAACGTCGTCGCTGTCGGATCATGAGGTGAACCTGCTGTTCGCTCTGATACGTCTGCTCAGGGACCAGGGCAAGGCAATCGCCTACGTCTCTCACCGCTTGGCCGAGATTTTTGAGGTGGCCGACGAAGTAGTCGTGCTGCGCGACGGCAAGACCGTTGCACACAAGTCAATTTCTGAGGTGGACAACGCGTCTTTGGTCAAACTCATGGTCGGACGCGACCTTTCGCAGGTCTTCGATCACAAGGCGTCGACGACGGACAAACCAGTGCTTGAGGTCGAGCACCTGACATCTCCCGATGTGAACGACATTTCGCTGAAGGTCAATGCTGGTGAGATCGTAGCGCTCGCTGGTCTGGTCGGCGCGGGACGCAGTGAACTGGCTGGCGCCATTGTTGGCGACTTGCCAGTCACCTCCGGCAGCGTGCTGGTCGAGGGCGAGAAGATCCGCCTACGCCAACCTTCCAACGGGATTCGTGCCGGCATCGGCTACGCGCCCGAGGACCGCAAGCGGGACGCCCTGTTCATGCTGCGATCGGTCAGGGACAATGCGAGCCTTGTCATTCTGAAGAGGCTGAGCCAATTCAGGTTCATCAACTTCGCCAAAGAGAAGTCGCTAGCCGACGAATACCTGGCCCGGCTGCGGGTGCGCACGCCGTCCTATGACCGCCTGGTTTCCACCCTGAGCGGTGGCAACCAACAAAAAGTGGTGCTGGCGCGCTGGCTGGCAGCTCACCCCAAGGCACTCATTCTCGATGAGCCAACCAGGGGTATCGACGTCGGCGCCAAGGCCGAAATCTACGAGATCATGGAAGGCCTGGCCGCCGATGGCGTCGCCATTTTGATGATCTCATCCGAATTGCCAGAGATCCTTGGCATAGCCGATCGCATCGTGGTGATGCAGAACGGGCATCTCACCGGCGAACTCAACCGGGCGGAAGCGACCGAAGAGAAGATTCTAGCGTTGGCCATGGCCGACGATCTCGCAGCAGAAAGGCAAGAAACGAAATGACCACCGCTGTAACTACGGCAGAACTAGTGCCGGAAGCCGAGCAGAGCCCGTCAGCGAAAAAACCTGGCTCAGGGGCGAGCTCGAAAATCGCTGAGTTATTCAGACGACCGGGCATGGTGCAGAACATCGTGCTGCTGGGCGCGCTGATCGTCATCGCCATCGTCTTTCAGATACTCAATCCGAATTACCTGACGCAGGCCAACTTCAAAGCCATCGCTTTGCTGGTGGCGCCCATCGGCGTCATGTCGGCGGGCCAGACGCTTGTCGTGCTGCTCGGCGCTATGGACATCTCGGTTGGCGCGCAGGCGGCTGTCAACTCATGCGTCTGCGCTATCGCCTTCACGGCCTGGGGCAATGCGTTCACGTCGATGGCTGTGGCCATCGGACTTGGTATCGCGATGGGCATTCTGAACGGTATCATCATCGTCTACGGCCGCATCAATCCCATCGTCGCCACCTTGGGCGGTCTCGCTGCCTACAAGGGCGTCGCCCAGGTGATCACCGGTGGTATCGCCGTCGGCTATGTTGGCGCCAATTCGACTTTCAAGACCATCGGCATGGGATCCCTCCTCGGAATCCCGATCGCGGCATGGATCTTCGTCGCCGTGGCCGTGGTCTTCTTCATCTTCCTGAACCGCACCGACATGGGGCGCAACGTGTACGCCGTCGGCGGCAACGACCTGGCGGCCCGTCTGGCCGGCATAAACACGAACAAGTACATCATCGCGTCGTACGCGGTGGTCGGACTCTGTGGCGGTATCGCTGGCATCATGTACACGGCGAAGATGGGCTTCGGTTCGTCAGTCATCGCCACCGCTGGCTACGAGCTGCAGACCGTCACGGCTGTCGCTCTGGGCGGCGCGGTGATGACCGGCGGCAAGGGCGGCATCGGCTCAACTGTGCTCGCCGTGCTGTTGGTCGGTGCGCTCAACGACGGCTTGACCTCGGTCAACGTCAACATCTTCTGGCAGAATATCGCGCAAGGCTTGATGCTGATCGCGGCCGTCATCCTCCAGAAAGCAAGGAGCGGTGAGCGTCGCATTGGTTTGCCGACGTAGTCCAGGGAGGTGGCTGCCTGATTCTTGGCCCGGTCCACAGCCAAGGTTCAGGCGGCCATCACTGAATTTTGAACGAATAACGTAAGGAAACAGAAATGGACGATTTCTACGCCGAAACCCAAGGATGGGCAATCGACCTGGAGTTCAAGCCGAACATGCTTGAGGCAATGCAGCGTGTTTACGCATGGTATGGAGGCGAGTTGATGGACCGGCCTCCGATCAGGTTCTCTCGTCACAACGCCGAGTACGAGTTGCGTCAGCGCTCGAAAACCTGGCCATCGCTCAAGGATCGTTGGTTCGACACCGCATACCAGGTGGACGATTTCATCGAGCAAGCCAAGGCCATGCGCTTCAACGCTGAGACGTTCCCGGTGTTCTGGCCCAATCTGGGCCCCAACGTCTTCGCCGCCTGCTATGCAGGTGTGGAATACGAGTTCGGCGAGGTCACGGCTTGGACCACCGCGGAGCAGAGCGGGGCAGCCGACTATGACTTCGACTACACGCCCCCCACCATCGACTGGAATAGCGAATACATCCACAAGCTGGACGAGATGACGGACCACGCGATGGAATTGGCCAAGGGCCGGTTCATGGTCGGTTACACGGACATCCATCCGGGCATGGACTGGACGGTCGCGATCAAGGGCAACGACGCGATGCTCATCGGGCTCGTCGAGGATCCAGACGCCGTCCTGGCCTTGGCGCACGCGGCCGAAGCAGATTTCGCCGAGTTCTACAATCGCTACCACGACAAGCTGCGCGCGGCAGGGCAGCCGTCGATCACTTGGCTCAATGTGCCGAGCTATGGCCGGATGCACGTGCCGAGTGCTGATTTCTCGACGATGATTTCGGACGAGCACTTCGACGAGTTCTGCCGCCCGGCGCTCGAGCGCGAGTGCCTGCAGATGACACACAATGTGTTCCACGTCGACGGCAAGGGCGTGGCCCGCCACACCGACAGCATCCTGACGCTGCCAAACCTGCAGGGTATCCAGTGGGTACACGGGGTGGGTGACGACGCTCCTATCATGCAGTGGGTGCCATACATCCAGAAGGTGCAGGACGCCGGCAAGGGAATCATGATCGACATCACCCCGGACGAACTCGACCCGATCATGGCAGCACTCAAGCCCGGGGGGCTTTACCTGTGCATCGCCACGGAGACCGAGGAACAAGAACATGAGATCATCGACAAAACGTTGCGCTGGGGCAAGGCCCCGGTGGTGGCAGTGCCGGGACGCCCCGAAGAGTGAGTCATGTCATGGCTGAACCGTCGTCGCTTGTGTTGCCCCCTCGCCCTCCCGGGTTGGCAGGTTATCCGGTAGCCGCCTGGGCTGAGGACGTCACGATCGACACCTATGCCATCGGTGAGCCAGACGCGTACCCCGAATTTCTCGCGTCCCGCGTGTTCCAGGGCTCGTCCGGCGCTGTGTTCCCGTTGCCATTCTTCGACCACATCGACCACAGCAAAGCGCCCAAAACCTGGCACGCCGTCCACCTGGAGAACGAGTTCGTGCGGCTGATGATCCTGCCTGAGTTGGGTGGACGCATCCAGATCGGTCAGGATTTGACCAATGGGTACGACTTCTTCTACCGCAACAACGTGATCAAGCCCGCGCTCGTCGGTCTGGCCGGCCCCTGGATATCCGGCGGCGTCGAGTTCAACTGGCCCCAGCACCATCGGCCGGCGACGGTGCTGCCCACCGACTATTGGATCGAGTGTGAGCCAGACGGCGTGATCACCGTCTGGTGCTCAGACCATGACCCGCTCAAGCGCATGAAGGGGATGCACGGCGTGCGGTTGCGCCCGTCCAGCAGCCTGATAGAGCTGCGCGTGCGCGCCTACAACCGCACAGAGGACGTCCAAACCTTCCTTTGGTGGTCAAACGTCGCGGCGAAGACCGGTGACGACTACCAGGCATTCTTCCCGCCGGACGCCAATCTGGTGGCAGATCACGCCAAACGGGCGTCCATGACGTTCCCGGCTGCCACCGGGCGCTACTACGGTGTCGAGTATCCCGCCCGCGTCGACGCACGGCATCCCGACGCGAACCGGCTCGACTGGTATCGCAATATCCCGGTGCCGACGTCCTACATGATCATCGGCACCAAGCAGGACTTCTTCGGTGGGTACGACCACAAGATGGATTCCGGTTTCGTCTACTGGGCCGATCACCGTATCGCGCCAGGCAAGAAGCAATGGACGTGGGGCAACGCCCCGTTCGGCTGGGCCTGGGACCGTCAGCTGACCGATGGCGACGGCCCTTACGTAGAGTTGATGGCGGGGGCCTTTACGGACAACCAGCCAGACTTCAGCTTCCTGGGCCCGGGCGAGACCAAGACATTCAGCCAGTACTGGTATCCGATCCAGAAGATCGGTCCGGTCCAGGCCGCGACGCGGGAAGCGGCAGTCTCTTTGACGGTATCCGGACGGCATGCCCGTCTTGGCGTTTGCGTCACGCGGCCGCGTACCGGGGTCGTCGTCACCCTGTGGGATCGCGATGACCAGATGCTGTGGCACCGCAGCGTCGATCTGGCGCCAGGGGAACCACTGCTCCACGATGCGGAGTTCGCCACCGAGCCGGTCCGGGTCAGTGTGGACGACGGTGAAGAACTCGTCTCGTACACGATTGCCCCGCCACCGCCGGCGCCAGACGAACTCCCAGTCCTGGCCACCGCCATCCCCGCACCCGAATGCATCGAGTCGGTCGACGAACTCTTCTGGTCGGCAAAGCATCTCGAACAGTACCGTCATGCGACCCGCTCGCCCGAGCCGTATCTCGCCGAGGCCCTGCGCCGCGACGCCGGACACGCCGCCAGCCTGACGATGCTATCCGCTCGCCGGTACAGGCAGGGGAGCTACGAGCAGGCCGCGGAATTGGCCCGCCGCGCCATCGCCCGCTTGACCGTCCGAAACCCCAATCCGCCAGACGGCGAGGCGCACTACCGTCTCGGTCTCGCGCTGCGGCGGCTGGGGCAGCCCGACGAAGCCGCTGAGGCACTGGTCAAGGCGGCTTGGGACGTCCGGTGGCGCAGTGCGGCGCTGGGTGTTGCCGCAGCAGACGAGTTGGTGGCGGGCCGCGCAGCCCAGGCCGAGCATCTCTTGCGGATCGGATTGGTGACGCAGGCGGACGACACCCGGTTGCGCAACCTGAGAGTCATCGCACTGAGACAACTCGGCCGCGACGACGAGGCGTCCGCGCTGCTGGCTGACACTATACAGTTCGACCCGCTCGACTGGTGGGCGCGCGATCTGGCCGGGCAAACTCCGCAAACCGATCCACAGACGCTACTGGATATCGCGATCGATTATCGCGCCGCCGGCGACCGGGATGCCGCGCTCCGGCTGGTCGATCTCGCGATCGCTGAGGCTCCCACGGGGAATCCGGGTTTGGTGGGCACCTTGCCGTTGGCACTGTACTATCGGGCGAGCCTACTGGGTGACGACCACGGGGCTTGGGAGTCGTTAGCCGCTGCCGCACGGTCGCCTCGGGGCACCTGCCAATTGGGACGCCTGGAAGACTATGACGTCGTCAACTGGGCCAGCCAGCACAATCCGGCCGACGCCACCGCTCACTACCTGCTTGGCAACTGGCTTTATCACATGCACCGCGACACCGACGCCCAGAGTCACTGGCGCGAGGCCGTCAAGCTCGACCCCGCCGACGCCATATCGTGGCGCAACCTGGGGGTGGCGGCCTGGAACATCGATCATGATGCCGATGCCGCCGAGGCGTCCTACGAGCGGGCGCGGTCGGTCCGCACCGACGACGCGAAGCTGCTCTACGAGTACGACCAACTGCAGGCGCGCCGCGCCGTCCCGGTGGCACAGCGTCTGGCACTGTTGCGCGGAGTGGCCGATTTGGTGGCGCAACGCGATGACCTGACCGCCGTCTGCGCGGATCTGGCCACGTTGTCGTCGCAGCCTGATCTCGCGGTGCAGTTGCTGTCCGAGCGCGAGTTCGGCCCCTGGGAAGGCGGTGAGGGCGTCGTCCTCGCCGCTTGGGATCACGCCCATTACCTGCTGGCCGCCCAGGCGATGGCAGGTGGCGATCCGCTGACGGCGGTCGCCGAGCTGACCGCCGCGCTGGAACCTCCCGCCAACCTCGGCGAGGCCCGGCATCTGCTGGCCAATGCGTCAGATCTTTGGCTGGCAATGGGTGACGCGCTCGACAAGGCGGGACAGCCCGAGCAGGCGGTCACCTGGTGGACCCGGGCTGCGCGCTTCACCGGCGATTTCCAGACGATGACGGTGGTCCCCTATTCGGATCTCACCTATTACAGCATCCTGGCCCTGCGCCGGATCGGCGACCAGCGGGCGGCCGACGACAGGCTGGCCGGTCTGGAGGGTTACGTCGCCCACTTGGAAGCGACGAAGCCCGAGATCGACTACTTCGCCACCTCGCTGCCGACGATGCTGCTGTTCGCCGAGGACCTGGACGAGGCACAGGCGCGCTCTGTGACCCTGCTGAAAGCCCAGATCGCCGACCTGTGGGGGGATCGGGCAGCGGCGACCACTTTGCTTGACGACCTCTTGCGGCGCGAGCCGTCCCATCCCCGAGCTGGATTGTGGGTGTTAACACGATGACAGAAAGCCCCATCGTCATATCGAACAGCCGCGTGCGGGCTGAGATTCTGCCACTGGGGGCGACCTTGCACCGTCTCCAAGTGCCTGACGTCCGGATGGCCGACGGACCGGCGTCCTGGCGCGACATATTGCTCAGCCGTTCGGATATTTCACACAACGACACGTTTCAATACGGGGCGACGATCGGGCGCTTCGCCAACCGGATCGCCAGATCGCGCATCGCCATCGATGGCACCGAGTACCCACTAGATGCGAACGAGGGCGTCAATCAGGTGCACGGCGGCCCGGTCGGGTTCTCCGACATCCCGTGGCGCGTCATCGGGTGTGCGGACGACAAAGTCGAGCTGGGTCTGATCAGCCCGGACGGCGACCAGGGCTTCCCGGGGACACTGACGGTGACGGCGACGTTCTCCTTGATCGAGAACGGTGTCCGTGTCATGTTCTCAGCTACCACCGACAAGCCGACGGTGCTGAATCTGACGACCCACCCGTACTTCAATCTGGGCGGTGAAACGATCGACGATCACCGGTTGCAGGTGGCCGCCAGTCAGTTCACCCCCACGACTCTTGACGAGTTGCCCACCGGCGAGATCCTGCCGGTGGCGGGCACAGCGCTCGATCTGCGCGAACCACGGCTCATGCGCGATGTGCTCGCCGACCTGGCCGCAACCGGTTTGCAGCGCTCCGGCGCGCTAAACCAGAACTTCGTCGTCGACGGCACCGGGTTGCGCGTCCACGTCCGTGTCTTCGGGCCGGACGGGCTGGCGGTCGAGATCGCCAGCGACGCACCGGGCGTCCAGGTTTACAGCCTGGGCAATTTTGGACGACGCGGGTTAGCCGTCGAGCCGGAGGACTTTCCGGACGCCCCGAACCAACCGGCGTTCCCGTCCACCGTCCTGCGTCCGGGGAAGACGTACAGCCGCACAATCGAGTGGCGCGTCATCTGATCGCCGTCAGCCTTTTGTATGGGCGCGGTAGGTCTCGGGGCTCATGCCGTGGACGCGGCGGAACTGGCGCGAGAAATAGAGCTGGTCGGCATAACCGGCCGTCTGGGCCACGGCGCGGATCGGCAGGTTGGTCGTGTCGAGCAGTTCGCGCGCCAGCGTCATCCGTTGTCTGGTCTGATATTGCAGGATGCTCATGCCGGTCGCCTTGTGGAACAGCGTCGCCAAGTACGACTCTGACAGGCCCACCAGAGCGGCCAGTTCCGACCGCGACACGTGAGCGGCGGCGTGGGCACGCAGGTAGTCGACCACCGCCAGCACCGAATCCTCGACGGAGGTTGAAGTGTCAAGACGTCGCTCCGAACCGATCAGCGCGAGGGCGTGTGTCATCGTCCCGCTGGCGGCGATCAGGCTGCGCTGCGAGTCGTCGCGCTCCAGGTCGGTCAGGGCCTCGTCAATCAACGATGCGATGCTGAGGACGTTGCGGACGTCCACCACCGGTTTCTCGGCGAACCCGGCCACCTCGTACAGGGCCCGCACACCGAGGCCTTTGACGTGTGCCCACCAGATGCTCCAGGGGGTCTCCATCGAGGCGCCGTACTCGTGCGGTGTGCCGGGAGAGATGGCCAGCACCTGCCCGGCGCTGACGCTGACGCGTGTCGATGGCAACTGGCAATAGCCTTGCCCTTGCGTGCAGACGATGATGATCGTTTGCGCCACCCCCGTGTCGCGATGGCACCGGTGAGCCGTCGCCGTCGGGAAGTAGCCGATGTCGGTCACCGTGAGCCAGTCGGTGATCGCATGGGCTTTGGCCGACGCCACCACCGAGTTCGGGATGACCCGCAGGCGTTGACCCGGGAAACCCTCCAGCTTGTAGCAGACAGGCCCCAACTGTTGCGTGAGATCCACCATCAAACGTCGCCTCCCTGCGAGTTGGACGAATGACCAGCTAGGCGTTCTGGCGGACGCCGGAACTGCATTGACCATATCACGCCGGTCGCGACGGCGTGCGGACGATGCGCACACTGGCCACGACGCTTGACCGGCCGCCCGGGTCACGACTGAACGCAGCGCGTCAGTTCGATGAAGTTCTCGATCGGCGTGTCCAATTGCACGTGGTGGGTCGGCGCGCAGATCCAGCCGCCGCCCGCGCCCAGTGTCTCGTGCAGCCACTTGTACTCAGCCCGGATGTCCTCCGGCGTGCCCAGTGGCAGCGTCGACTGCACGGCCATGCCGCCGAAGAACGACAGCTTGTCGCCGTACTCGCGCTTCAGGTACTCGGGATCCATGCACTCGGTCTGGATCGGGTTTAGCACATCCACACCGACATCGATCAGGCCGGGGATCATGTTGTACACACAGCCGTCGGAATGGAAACCGATGTGGACGTCCGGGTTGACGGCCTTGATGGCGTCACACATATCCGCGTAGCGCGGCTTGAAAAACTCGTCCCATGTCTCGATGCTGACGATCGAGCTGTGCTGCGCGCCCCAGTCGTCGCCCAGCCAGACCATGTCGACGCCACGCTTGGCCATGTTGACGGCCACGTCCTTGTGATAGTTGGCGACGACGTCCAAGATGTGGTTGGCCCGGTCGGGATCGAGCATGAGATCGACCAGCAGGTTCTCGAAACCGCGCAGCGCCCATGCCAGCTCGAAGATCGTGCACTGCGCGCGGCCGACGATGAAGTACTCGTCGCCGTATTCGCGGACCAGGCGGTCGACGTGCTCGTACTGGGCGGGATCGTTGGCGTCGGGGGCGTGGAAGTTGCTCAGGTCCGGCTCGTCGCCGCTCAGCGGGCGGGTGTGCGGGTTGGTGTAATGGCCCGTTCCGAAGGGCGTCTTGTATTCGTCGATGACCCAGCCGATGCCCCAGTCGTCGGTGAAGGGCTCGTCGTGCAGGTAGTACGTCGTCACCCAGCCGGCGCCCGCTTCCAGGTGATCCTGGCCGGACGCGATTTCCAGGTCGTAGCCGTACCACGTGCGATGGTGCGGGTCGTAGTCCCCCGGCGGGATTTTGTAGTAATCGCGCAGGCGATCGGCGAATTCGGGCGTGAAGGTCGCCGCGAAGGGCGGCCGATCGGTTGTCTCGTGGGCGAGAGCAGCTTGTACGCGCTCTTTGTGGGTCAGATTCGCAGCCATTGGTCGTCTTCCTCAATAGTGGTTTTCATCTACTCTACTGTGGTGTGCCCGACCGGTTGCGGGCCAAGTGACAGGTGCTAAAGAAACTGCCAACCGGCCAATCAGCGTGTCAGCCAGAGCTTGGGTGACGCACCGTCGGTGTTGTGCGGCCGCTGTGAAGCCGCGACTTGCCGCCACCCCGTGGCGCGGCGCCCGTCCGCAACTAGTAGAGTGAGTATGTGGGTGCGATTAGCGCCCTGTTGACTTGTCGGACGCCGATTCCCGGTGTCCACAAACACGAAAAGAGGAACACTCGTGGCTGAGAAGTATGTGTATGACCTTTCCGAGGGCGACGCCTCAATGAAGGGTCTCTTGGGCGGCAAGGGTGCTGGTGTGGCAGAAATGATGCGCATCGGCATTCCGGTGCCTGACGGGTTCACCGTCACCACCGAAGCTTGCGTTGAGACGATGAAGGCGGACGGCACTTGGCCCGACGGCTTGCACAAGGAGATTGAGGACGGCCTGGCCCGCCTCGAAGAGCGCACTGGCCGCAAGCTGGGCGATCCGGACAAGCCGCTGCTGGTGTCGGTCCGTTCCGGCGCCGTGGTGTCGATGCCCGGCATGATGGACACCATCTTGAATCTTGGCATCAGCGACGAGACGGTCGGGGCCATCGCGGCCGAGTCGAACAACGAGCGCTTCGCCTGGGACTGCCACCGCCGCTTCATCCAGATGTACGGCGAGGTCGTCGAGGGCATTCCGGCCCACACCTACGAGGACTTGTTGACGGCCATGAAGAAGGCCCGCGGCGTCACCCTGGACACCGAGCTGACGGCTGCTGACCTCAAGGAACTGACGGCCGAGTTCAAAGAGGCGTCCGACAAGGCGCTCGGCGGGGCCTGGACGTCCGACCCGGTGGAGCAGCTCTACCGCGCCGTCGACGCCGTCTTCCGCAGCTGGCTCAACCCGCGGGCCGACGTCTACCGCAAGGCCAACCACATTTCCGC